>JAABUU010002452.1_pt1 | contig 26417 bp, 15 predicted proteins | sample 5559301 | NCBI WGS metagenome assembly JAABUU01 (sample SAMN10711884, study PRJNA513360) | rock metagenome | isolation source: Antarctica rocks | place: Antarctica: Victoria Land, Richard Nunatak white | reverse complement strand
CTGCCGAGGTGCGGTCCCGCTGCCGCCGGAAGCTGCAAGCCCTGGCCGAGGCCCAGCCTGCCCCAGCGTCGGCGTCCCATCAGGAGGCCCTCCATGTAGATCCCATCGGCGCTTCAGTTTAGACGCCGATGGCGCCGAGCGGCTCCTCGCGGATGCGCTCGACCGCTACCGGGCAGAGCACAAGACCCTGCCGGCCCGTGTCGTCCTACACAAGAGCTCGGCCTTCGGCGCGGCGGAGTTGGCGGGCTTCGCCGCCGCCGCAGACGGGCGTGGGGTCGAGATGCTGGATCTGCTGAGCCTGGGCAATTCCCACACCCGCCTCTTCCGCGACGGGGCGTACCCACCTTTACGCGGCACTTTTCTCAGCCTCGACGCGCGGACACACGTGCTCTACACGCGCGGCAGCGTCGACTTTTTCGCGACCTACCCCGGCATGTACGTGCCACGACCACTCCTCATCCGCTGCGCGCAGACCGAATCGACGCCCATCTTCCTCGCACGAGAAATCCTGGCGCTCACCAAGATGAATTGGAACAATACCCAGTTCGACGGCGATGAGCCGATCACCCTCGCAGCAGCGCGGAAAGTGAGCAAGATCCTGCGCTACGCCGAGGTCGGGCAGCCGATCGTCCCCCGATATAGCTTCTACATGTGATCGCCCATCCCTGATCGCCGCCCTGCTTGCGGCACAGGTTGTCGTGCCGTGGGACAGCGACGTACACTTCAAATGCTTTCCGTACGTACATCTGGGGCCACTAGATGTCGTCGCAACAAGCGTGCGATCACCGAGGCGAGATTTATCATGGATACGTTCAGGCCACTGCAAGGGCGCGACGCCTACCCGGCCGTCCATGGTTTCGTCTATCAGGTGGATCGGACGCTGCTTGCCTGGCTCGATCTGCCCGAAGATGCGGTCCTCGAATGCGAGGCCGGGGAAGATATCGATGAAATCCGGCGTGTCCTGGCCGGGAACGACTCGCCGACGGAGCAACAGCGCACCCTGGAGCAGGTGAAATATCGCGCGGAGCCCCTGACGCTCCGCTCGCCGGTGGTCGTGGAGTCCCTGACCAACTTCGCCGCCACCAGGCGGAAAAACCAGGGCCTGGACCTGCGGTTCCGCTTCTTCACGAATGCGGCGACGGCCAAGGAGCGAGGGGTACGGCTCCCGGGCGGCGCGACCGGCATCGACACCTGGAACGCGATCCGCGCCGACACGATCGCGCGGGAGGATTTGCCGGCCGCGCTCGCCGGATTGCGGGCTATCCTGCAAGGGGATGCCGAGACACCACCATCCGCGGCCGTTCTCCTGGTGCCGACCGCTGACGAGGCCTTCAGGGCCGATCTCATCATGCGTTTCGAGTTCTCCATGGGGAACGAATCCGCCACCGAGCAACGTATGACGGTGAGGCATCGCCTTTTGGAGGCCGGTCACGCCGCCACCGAAGACGAGGCCGAGCGGCTCTACGACCGGCTGTTTGTCACCATCTTCCAGCTGCTGAGCCGGCCTGGAGCGAAGCGGCTCGATCGGGGTGGACTGCGCGCGGCGCTCGAGCGAGCGACGGTGTCGCCCGCCGATCAGGAGCTGCTGGGCCGCCTGCGCCCGTATTTCGCGGACATCAGCACCCGCATCGCCACGGTGCAGGACGGGGTGACGAGCCTCGCTGTCGACGTTAAGGCGATTCAGGACCAACTCAGATCGGACGAATTCCACAGCGGCATCGCCATAGCGGTTCGTGATACCCTGCGTCCTTCGTCCTCCGGTAATGCGACCCCTTACCCGGACGGCCCTGCCAGTCCGGGATTCCCCCTGGATCGCGCGATCACCGACGCGGCGAGGAACACCGGCGCGGGACAGCCGGACCGCGCGATCATCCTCCTTGAGCAAATTCGTCGGGAGCGACGTAGCGAACTGGATGCGCGAGCCCGCTATCGCATCCAGGCCAATCTAGGCCACGCCTACGCGGCCCAGCACAAGCTCGACCTCGCGGCCGATCTCTACGCGGCCGCGTTCGCCGAGCAGCCGGACGATTTCGACGCCCAGCAGTTGCGCATCCTTGGCTTGCTGCACCGGGGTCTCCATGAGGAGGCGCACGCCCTGGTCGAAGTCCTACGCCGCGAGGCACCCGAAGACGCGACGATCGCCGCGTTCTGGATCACCAGCGCACCCGCAGCCGCGCAACTGGACGCGCTCATCGGGACACTCCCGGCGACCCTGCGCGAGCAGGCCGAGGTCGCCCTCGCAATCGCCCGCCGCGCGAGCCGAGTGGGGGATCTGGAGAACGCGGTCCGGTGGAGTCGGATCGCGTTCTCCGCGGCTCCCGGTTGGGAAGGCGCGCGCGAATACCTCGCTGTGGCGCTGTTGGAGCGGGCGCTCCCGGCGTGGCGGGCGAGCGGGGGCAATGAACTCGACGGGGACCAGCTCGCTGCCACGCGCGAGGCGCGCGACCTTCTGGATCTCACCCTTGCCCAGTTGCCGCTCGGCACCGCCCCGGCGGCGCGCGCGCAACGGCACCTCAATCTGGCGACCGCCGAGACCATCCTCGGGCGCGTGGCCGAGGCGGATCCCCATATCCTGGCTGCGTATCAACTCCTCCCGCGCGATCCCGACATCGCGCTGCGGTATGCGCGCTGGCGTGCGGAGCACGAGCAACTGGACACCGCGATCGCGGCGCTGGCCGAACTACCGGCGGGGCTGGCCGGGCTCGAACACCTCACCTTACAGGCGCACTATCGTATGCGGCGCGACGTGCCGGGCGATCGCGACGCGGCGGCAGCATTGTTGGAGCGGGGTCGGCCGCTGCTCGGCGACGCACCGCCGGGGTTGCGTGCCAGCTGGTTCGAGATCTTCGTCGACCTCCTCGCCGGCGACGGGCGGTACGGGGACGCGCGGAACCTCATCGATGAGCTCGGTGCCGAGCTGATCCCGCCGATACCACGGCATGTCGCTGCCGCGCGCTTGCTGCGCCAGATCGGCGATCCGACGGGGGTCGCGACCGAGGCACGCGCGGCGCTCGACGCCGTCGACGATGCGACGACACCTTTCGATCGCCGGGGTGTGGCCTACCTGGCGGAGTCCCTCGCCTGGTGGGGCGACGCACTCCCGCATTGGCGCGCACTCGCCGAGGGGCAGCCGCCCGGCGACGCCACCTACCACCTCCTCGCATGCGCACAGAAAGTCGGTGCGGACGACATCGTCCTCGAGACGTGTCGGCGCTTGCGTGGGGAGGGTTTCTGGGATCCGCGCTGCCTGGACGCGGAGATCAGAGTGCTGGCGGGCTACCACGACTGGGATGTGGCGGTGACGCTGCTCGAGCGGGCGCTCGCGGTCACCGAGGATGCCGCTTTGCTGGCGCATTTCCGGATCAATCTCGCGCTCCTCGCCCGCAAGGCCGGGCGCGCCGACCTCGCGGACACGCAACTGCCCCACCTGCCGGCGGCCGGAGAGGTCGACGCAGACATGGGACGCCGAGCCGTTGAAGCCCTCCGTCTTGGGCCGGAGCCGCACATCGCCATCGGGTATGCCTACGATCTCTGGCGACGCTTCCCCGATGACGCGGCCTCCTGGGATGCGCTCGTCGCCGCGTTCAATCTTGTCGACGGGCCATCCGTCGAACTCGCTGGAGCGGGGGTCGGAGCCCCCGGGATGGCGGTCGCGCTGCGCGACGGGCAGACGGGGGAGCTGAGCGAGTGGATCATCGAGGATGGTGCGGGGCCGCGACGCGGCCACCGCGAGCTCGCCCCCGACGATCCGATCGCCCAGGCGCTCATGGGACACGCCGTGGGTGACACGGTCGCGATCACCGAGCGGCGGCAACTCCGCGCCTACACCATCCAGGAGGTGCTGCCGAAGGCCGTGTATCGGTGGCGCTGGTGCCTCGCCCACTTCGAGGAATACTTCCCCGACAAAGCCTACGTCTGGATGATCGAGGTGCCGGAGGAAGCGGCGGGGCCGGGCGATTTCGGCGAGTTGAACGCCATGCTCTTCGAGGCCCGGTCTCGCCGGGAGCGCCTCGTCGAGGCCTATCAGAACGAGCCGATGTCATTGGACACGCTCGCTGAAGGGCTCGGCAGGACGGTGATCGAGACGGTTGCCAGCCTGGCGGCGCAACCGGAACTGCGCATGCGCAGCTGGCCCGATGACGGGGGCGGACTCCAGGAGGCATTCGCGGCAGCGCGTGCTCCCGGGGCGATCGTGCTCGACCTTTCCGCCCTCGGCACGATCTTCGCCCTCGACGCGATCGACCTGCTCGGCGCGCTCCCCGGGCCCTGGATCGTGGCGCGCAGCACACTCGAGTTGGTCAGTCGGCGCGTCCAGCAAGAGGAGCGCTCGAACGGCGAAGCAGGCACGCTCGTCGCCACGCCGCTCGGGCCGCTCGCCCTCGACGCCGATGAGGATGCGCTCGCTCGTCGGCGCGTGCGCTGGCAGGCGCTGCTGGCGGCCTTGGAACAGCATGCGACGATCGAGCCGGGGAGCGTACTTGCCACGCTTCCCACGTCGCGCCGGGCCGACCTGATCGCGCTCTTCGGGCTCAGTGGTGCCGCCTCGATCGCGCTGGCGCGCCAACCGGGCCGGGTACTCTGGACGGATGACTGGGCGATGACCGTGATCGGGCGCCAAGAATATGGGGTTGCGACGGCCTGGACCCAGCCGGTGCTGGCGGGCTTCGTCGCGCGCGAACGGCTGGAACGTGACCGCTACTCGGACCTCGTGCTCCGGCTCGCCGTCGGTAACTACACCTGGACGGTGCTGGAGACGGCCGACGTGACGCTGGCACTCCGGCAAGCCGCGTGGGACGTCGACCGACCGCCGCTCGCGGCAGCGCTCGACTGGCTCGGGTCGAACGTGCTCACCCCGGCGGGTACCTGCCTGCTCGTGGGGCCACTGCTCGTCACGATCTGGCGCGAGGCACCAACGGATCAGCACGCCGCGCGGGCAACTCGTCGCATATGCGATCGCATTCGCTCGCGGTCTGATGGCGTGATCATCCTCACCGCGCTCCACCGCAACCTGCCGTCGTTCTTCCAGCTCGATGCACTGCGCGAGGTGCGCGCTGGGAAAGTTATCGCCGAGTACCTGCAGACCGAACCGCCGGGCATCTGGCGACCGGCATGAGGACGATAGGAAGCGGAAGAGGCACCACGCCCATGTCTTACCTTGCAGAGAACGCTGCAGAGGGCGCTGCGGCAGTGCCTTTCATTGGCACTACCGCAGACCAGGACGTGTGGCCAAAGAGAAATCGTCCTCCTGTCAGGATAGAACTCTAGCGGCCATGATAGAACATTACGAACCACGATAGAACTTTATTATTCCACTCCAGATGGGCACCGCCGTGGGCATACAGGGAGAAGCGGAGAAATCCCTGACACACCGCGGCTTCGCCGCGGCGGACGCGTACTCGCCATAACAAGACCGAACTTTACTGTTCCACTTCAGGGAGAGAAGCCTAGTCTGTTGTGGCTTCGCCACATCTCGAGCTTCCTCGCCATACAAAAACGGTCGCTCAGCATCATGTTGAGCGACCGTCGATCAGGGGCCAGAACAGTTAACTATAACCTGGGACCACCCCTATGCGGACCCGCCAACCCGCCGTTGAGGACGGAACATTATAGTCAGAGACGGATCTTTAGAGGGCAGGACGGATCTTTATTTATCCACTCCAGCGGTATGGAAATCCTACAGATCGGCGAAGTAGACCTGGCAGGCGCGGTCGATCAGTTGCGGGCTGAGCGCGGGCGGGGAGTTATGGTAGCGCGCGAAGCCGACCAGGATGCGGAGGAGATCGCGCGGGTGACAGGCGCGCAATTCCCGCTTCGGCTTGATGTAATACTCGCGCAGGAGGTAGATCAGCACCTCCTGATCGAACGCGACGCCGAAGTCGCGGCACTGGCGGCGGAAGATCTCGCGGAAGGCATCCGGCGAGGGGTTGTGGATCCGCACCTTGTTCTGGATGCGGCGCAGGAACGCTTCGTCCACCAGATCTTTCGGCTCCAGATTGGTGGAGAAGACGATCAACTGGTCAAACGGCACCTCGATCTTCTTGCCGGTGTGCAGGGTCAGGTAGTCGATCCGCTTCTCCAGCGGCACGATCCAGCGGTTCAGCAGCTCGCGCGGGTGGACCTGTTGCCGCCCGAAGTCGTCGATCAGGAAGAGGCCGCTGTTCGCCTTCATCTGTAAGGGCGCTTCGTAGTAGCGGTTCGCCGGGTTGTAGGTCAGGTCGAGCGCCTCCAGCGTCAGTTCGCCGCCGACGATGATCGCCGGGCGCTCGCAGCGGACCCAGCGGCGGTCCCAATCGAGCCGATTCGAGCCGGTGGGGTTGACCGGGACGTGGTTGTGGAAATCGAGCACCTTGATGATCTGCCCATCCACGACGATGCAGTGCGGGACGAAGATGTGCCCGCCCAGGAGCGGCACGATGTGCTCGGCCATCACCGTCTTGCCGTTGCCGGGGTGCCCGAAGAGGAAGAGCGAGCGCCCGGTGTTGACCGCCTGCCCGATGATGTCCATCGTCGTCTCTTCGAGGACGAGGTCGGCGAACGCGGCGCGGATATCCGCCGGGCTGACGCGCACCTCGCCGATCGCCTGTGCCTTGACGACGGCGATGTAGTCTTCCAGTGTCACCGGCGCGGGGCCGAGGTAAGTGGAGCGCTCCATCACCTCGTGGACGCGCGTCATGCCGCGCGGCGCGATCGCGTACTGGTAGCCGAGCTCCCCGAAGCCGTTGCTGCCGCTGACCTCGACCAATTCCTCGCGCTTCAGCATCGTCAGGGCGCGCTCGATCACATTGAAGTAGGGCAGGCAGATGATTTCGGTGATCCGTTGCGCGGTGACGGAGTTGTTGTAATAGATCGACTTCAGCACCAGATCGGCGAGAAATGGCAGCTCGAGGCCCGTGTCCTCGAGCGACGTCGGCTCTTTCACGAGCGCGCTGGCACTGGTCTGCGGGGGCGGCACCACCGACGTCATCGGCCTACCTCATTGTCTGCGAGCGGTGTCGTGGTCACACCGACAGCGTGGCCCACGCGGGGCGCTGCAAGGCGTACGAGTGGCCGGTGACCGATTTGTAGCCTAGCACCGGCGCGGGGGCGGCTCAATAAGATTTTAGTCCTGCCTGGTGGCGGGACTATGCCACCGGTTGACAGGTGTTGCCCGCGTGGCCTGCCAGGCGAGCTGGGTGCCGGGATTAGCCCGGAGGCGCGGGCGATCTGTTAGAGTCAGCGCGCCGACGGGGCATTGGATGGCGCGTAACTGTCTCGATGAGGAGGAACGCACGATGGAAGTGACCTTCTACGCGCACGCGAGCTTTCGCCTCGCGGCGGACGATGTGACGGTGATCACCGATCCGTACACGCCCGGACCGGACGGCTCCGGCTTCGACCCGATCGACGAACCCGCCGATCTGGTGATCATGAGCTCCACGACCGATCGCTTCCATTCCGATCCGAGTCATGTGCGCGGCAACCCGATGGTCGTCGATGCGCTCGCCCTGCCGCCGGAGGGGGCGACGGTACACGGCGTCCCGATCCGGCCCTTCCCGGCGATGGAGAACCTGCACCACGACTTCGGGCGCGACCCGGATGCGAACGCGATGTACCTTTTCACCATCGGCGGCGTGCGCGTGCTGCACCTGGGGGACATCGGGAACCCGATCGCGCCCGAGCAATTGGCGGCGCTGCGCGGGCAAGTGGATGTGCTGCTGGCGCTGGCGGGCGGACGAGCCACGATCGCCCTCGACGATCTCGATGCCGCGATCGCCGCGATCGGCCCGCGCGTCGTCATCCCGATGCACTATTACAGCGCGCGCGGGGTGCTGAAGATCCTGCCGGTGGACGATTTCCTCGCGCGTCAGCCCGCCGCAACGGTCGTGCGGGTCGGCGGGCCGCAGCTGACCCTGACGCCGGAAAGTCTCCCCGCGACGCCGCAAGTCTATCTCCTGGAGCAATCGCGCTGAGCGCGCCCGCCTCGTTGCGGCGGCAGATTCACCGCGCGGCGCGATGGCTGTCTACCCCGCGCCCTACGGCGATACATCCAAAGCTCACCATCTGGCGTATCAATTATATGCTTGTGCGGATTGACCGCTTGACCGCCGAAGATCGCGGGGAGGTGCCAATGGGGAAGGTTTGACCGGCCCTGGCCGTGGGGGCGGCTCGGGGCAGCGTTTTCGGGGCGCTGGTCCGCGTACCACCCCGATCCCGGCACGATCCACACCTGTGAGCCGTGCGCGCACCGGTTAATAGAGGAGGGGAAAGATCATGCGTATCCTGCAAGGTTTCGCCGCGTTCATGATCGTCGCATTGCTGGCCCTGGCGCTGGCACCGGCCACCGCCGCCCGTACCACCATGTATTCCGCGCAACTCTCCGCCGCCGAGGAAGTGCCGTCGAACGCCTCACCGGCGACCGGCCAGGCGACGTACACCCTCAGCACCGATGGGCAGACCCTCCACTACAAGCTGACCGTCACCAACATCACGAATCCCGTCATGGCGCACATCCACACCGGCGCGAAGGGCGTCAACGGCCCGGTCGTGCTGCCGCTCTTCAATGGCCCCGCCGCCAGCGGCGTCAAGAACGGCACCCTGATCGAGGGCGACGCGACGGCAGCCCAGCTCACCGGCCCGCTCGCGGGGAAGACGATGGCCGACCTCCTGGCGGAGATGGATGCCGGGAACACCTATAGCAACATCCACACGAACGATGGCAAGGACCCGGCTGGCACCGGCGTTGGCGACCTGGCGGCGGGCGAGATTCGCGGTCAGAACGTCGGCGCGACACCCGGCCTGCCGAGCACCGGCGGCGGCGGCATGGCGCAGGGCCTCTCCCCGCTCCTCCCGGTCGCGGCGATCGGACTCAGCCTCGCGGTCGTGTTCCTGCTGGAGTCGCGGCGGCGGGCGCAGCGCACGCGCTAATTCGCACGCACGACCCTGATCCGCATCCGAACAACAAAGCGTCCCCGGCCCAGTTGGGCCGGGGATGCGGCTTGTCGGGCGCGGGTTGCCGATGGACTGAAGTGCCCCGGAGGGCAGCCACTACCCATGAAGGGCATAATATCCCCGTTGGGGACTGGAATCCCCGAGCTGCGATGTGCAGAACCTACGCGGCAAACCTGTACGCCGACAATGGCGATGGCCCCCTCTCCTCGGATGGGGAGAGGGGGGCAGGGGGGTGAGGGTGGCAGCAGTGCCGCCGCGCGTGGGATGCAATCCCGGCGAAGGGCGTCCAACGTTGCCCCGAAGCCTCAAATCCCCGCTTGGGATCAGCGGCCCTACGCGCTCTCCGCCCTCGCCGACCCCGACCGCGTCAGCGCAGGATCACCACGTCCCCCTCGGCGAGGCCGCTGGCGATCTCCACATCGCCGCCGCTGCGCGCGCCGGTCTGGATCTCCACCTCGGTCGAGCGACCAGCGCGCCGCACCGTCGCGTAGCGCCGCTCCCCGGCGCTGCGGATGGCGTTGCTGGGGAGGATCAGCACCCCCTTGCGCGCGGCGACGGTCAGGCGCACGTCGATCGTCATCCCCGGTAGCAGGGCTAACGATCCGTCGGCGGGGCGATCGAATGCGAGTTGCATCGGGTAGACCGTCGAGCCGCCGCGACTCTGCGAGGTATCGCTGACGGCGGTGATCCGCCCGGTCAGCGACGCCGCCGGGAAGGCGGTGACGCTCAGCGTCGCGCCCTGCCCGACGCCGACGCTCGGGCGATCGACCTCGTCGAGATCGGCGGTGGCGTAGAGGTCGCTGGCATCGGCGATCGTCGCCAGTTCGCCGCCCGCGCCGTAGTTCGCCCCCTCGCCGACGCGCACGCCGGTGATGACGCCATCGAACGGCGCGAGGACACGGGTGGCAACGAGGTGCTCGTTGGCCGTGGCGAGGGCGGCGCGAGCGCTGGCCGCGTCATTCTCCGCCGCCGCCGCATCGGCGAGGGTGCCGGAATCGCCCTGCGCGCGCCGCCGCGCCGCGTTCACCTTGGCCTCGGTGGCCTCCACGGCGCGCTCGGCCCGGGCGATCTCGTCGCGCGCGGGTGCATCGTCGAGCACGATCAGCACGTCGCCTCGTTGCACCGACTCCCCCTCGCGCACCGCCACGATCCGCACCGCGCCGCTGGCGGTGGAGGAGATGCTGGCGTTCTTCCGCGCGGCGAGTCGTCCACTCGTCTCGATCGTCGTGGTCAGATCGCCGCGCCGCACGACGACCGTTTGCTCCGTCGTCGTCTGTGGCCCGAACGCCCGCCAGCCGACGACCGCGAGGGCGGCGGCGACCGCGAGCGCGATCACTGCGCCGATGATCCGGCGCGTTGGCTGTTTCACCCGCTCCCGCCCCGCCTTGTCATCGGTTTCGCAATTCCACGATGCACCAAAATCTCGCTATGGCGTACTCACGCCGCTAGTGTAGTCGACGAGGGGCGTCAATACTGAGCGCCCGCATTTCCCCCGCGCCCGTTTGTCGGTGCCGCATCCACGCGCACCGCACATTTGATGCGTTGTCAGGCCAACGTCAGTGGTGCGATGGGCCGTAGATGGTAATACTGTAGGAGGTAGATGTCGCAGAGGTTGTCGGCGTTGCGCGTGGGAAGATGAGGGACAGAACATTGTCGCCCTGTGACCAAGTGGTCGCGTAACGCCCTGAAGTGTCGCTGTTAGCAGCGCTATTCGTCGATATCCAGCCGCGTGCCTGTAACGTCATGGCGTAGAATGTCGCGATATCTATAGCCGTGACTGGAGCAACGTAGCGTATCCCCGCCACCGCCGACGCACCGTGGAGCGTGCGGGAACACTCCCCTGCGGGCATGTTCTGCGCCGTCGCGCCCGCCGGGGCGAGGCGCAGTTCGGGGAGGGCGGCGAGTGTCTGTGGCTCATCCCCGCATGGTGAACGACTCACGCGCCACGCCGCCTGGCCGCCGAAGATAGCGCACGATATCACCGCCTGCTAAACGGGGATGGGTTGCTCCCCAGATGATGAAGGCAAGCAGTCCAACCAGCGCGGCCAGGACGAGCACGATCAAAACGGCGTAAAACGCGAGCGCCGCGAGCATATCGCTGAAGGATACTCCGCCCATTGCGGAAACACCCCGGCGTTCGCATCCGACGACGATTCTTGCCCGCGCGGTGCCTCGCGGCCAGTTTGGGAGGGAATCGCCGTAGCCCCGCCACGGAAGGAGTGTTACCACACCGCAGCGAGCCGTCGCGAAGTCACTATAGCCGGCGATGCGTTACGCGCCCCGGCTGCTGATAGCGCGGTGTGCATGGGTGCTTCTCCTGACCCGCGACACACCCGCTCGGTTTCACCGACGGCCCGTTACTCTTTCTTCAACGCCCGGGACCAGGGTGCGGGCACCGTCTCCGGGTAGACGATCTCGCGCGCGCCGAGGAAGCGCCCCAATTCCGCGATCGCCCGGGCGACGGCCCCGCCCGCCCGCCCGAGGTGCGGCACCCCCGGCTCGGCGTGGATCGCGTTGATCACGAGCCGCCCGTTGGCACGGTCCATCGTCGGATCGACGCGCCCGATCAGGCGGTCGTTGTGCAGGATCGGCAGGACGTAGTAGCCCCACCGCCGCTTCGCCTGGGGGACGTAGATCTCGATCGTGAAGTCGAAGTCGAAGAGAAGCTTCGTGCGCTTGCGGTCGCAGATCAGGTTGTCGAACGGGGAGAGGAGGGTCGTGCGCGGCCCCCACTCGTCGCCCTGCACGTCGGCCAGGCGATCGACCAGCGGCAGATCGGCGGTGTGGACGTACCACGGCCCGGCCCACGCGCGCACGGTCGCGGCATCGTTCGTCGGCGGCACCACCGTGACCGGCGCGATCAGCCCCTCGGCGACGAGTTCGGCCAGCACATTGGCGAGACCGGGGTAGCGCCCGCGCGTGAAATGCTGAACCATCTGCGCCGGGCGGGCCACCCCCAGCGCCCGGATCGCGCGTTGGGTCGCCGCGCGTACCACCGCGTGCTCCGTCCACTCCTCGCGCGGAGCCCACGGCGGCAGGACACGCTCGCTGCGATCCCAGAGGCGATGGATGCCGGTGCGCCCGGCCACCATCACCTCGCCGCGCAGCCAGAGATGGTCGATCATCCGCGCCACGTTGCGCCCGCTCGTCCAGCCGGTGGAGGTCCAGCCCGACACGGCGCGATCCTCGAAGGCGTTGAGCGGGAGCGGGCCATCGGCGTGCAGGCGATCGAGGACATGCCCGGCGAGCGCGGTATTCTCCGCGACCCAGGCGTGCGCCCGCGCGCCTTGCGGCGTCTCCGTGGCCGTCTCGTCTGCGAGTCGTCGGCGCATCAGCATACGGTGGATCGGGTAATCCTCGGTCAGGACGAGCGAGGCGCAGTGCGCCCAGTATTCGAAGAATTGCCGTTCCTCGTAGAGGAGGGTGGCGACCGCGCCCGGGGCGAAGTGCCCGAGCCGACTCCGCAGGACCAGGAGGTGGCTGCGCGCGACGACGTTGATCGGATCGAGCTGCAACGCGCCGAGATCGCGCGCCACCTCCATGATCCCCGCCGCCCCGGTGGCAGGACGTGGCCCGGCCAGCCGCTGGCGGGTCAGCGCCAGCCGCCGTACGACGGCGGGTGCGATCGCGCGGGCGATCGGCGTATCGGAACGAAGCGCGGTCATCTCTCCTCCCCTGGTGAGAACGTTTGTTCGCGCTATTGTCGCAAGGACCGCGCGCTGGTGCAACGATAACGTCGCCATAACGTTTCCGCGCGATCGCTACATACCCTCTACGGAGTTTCCGCCATCTTCGGGTACGTTCGTACCACGAAAAATGCGTAGTTACCCCTGATGACACCCCACCCACCCCACCCTAGAATAAGAAGACTGTATGTGTCTCGGAGTGTCACCGGAAAACCGCGCGCCGCCGCATGGCTTGCCGTGCCGCCGCGCGAGAACGCATGGGATCGGGAGGGTACGTATGTCGGCGCTGAGAGAGGGTCGATCGACCGCCACGAGGGGAGGACCGATGTCGCGCCGTTGGTCAGTGACGCGCCTGGGGGCGGGCTTCGCCGTCCTCTTCCTGCTGCTCGGGCTCGTCGCGGTGCAGGCGGAGATTGCGGCGGTGGCACAGGCCACATTCACCAATTACTCCCCGATCGCGGTGCCGGGGAGCGGCTCGTCGGCCACGGTTAACGTCGTCGGCCTGGTCGGCGGGCTCAAGGAAATCCGCCTGAGTTTGTATGGCGTCACGACGAACGGTCCGGTCAACCTTCGGCTTGCCGGATCGGGCGGGCAGCGCTATTCCATCAACGGTATCTCATCGGGTGCCAACGGTCTGGTTTTCACGGATACCGGGTATCCGGGCACCAACCCGAATGGCCCCTGGCAGTTGTTCGTTGTCGACAACGGCACGACCGGGATGATCAACGGCGGCTTCGACCTCACCGCCGTCACCAACCCGGTGCCGACGACGACGACCGTGACCGCCGCACCGAACCCCTCGGTCTACGGCACGCCGTCCTACACGCCGACCGCCACGGTGCGCTCGACCAGTATCGCGCTCGCTCCGACTGGCACCGCCACCGGCCCGGTCTCCGCTTCACTGACGATCGAGATTCCGGCTGGTGCGGCCACCCCGACAACGATCAGCCTCACCGGCAACGTCACCGCCGCCCCGCAGGGCGCGGCCACGGTCAGCCCGGCGGCCTTCAACTTCGGGAACGCGCAGCTCCTCTCGCCGACCTTGCCGCAGTCCTTCACCCTGACCAACAACGGCACCAGGGCCGTCGGGGTGAGCGGGGCGGCGATCACCGGGACCGACGCGGCGAGCTTCTCCGTGGTCCTCGGCAACAACTGCACCGGCGCGGTCCTGAACCCGGGCCAGAGTTGCTCGGTCCAGGTTGTCTTCCGCCCGACCGTGACCGGTCCCCTCCAGGCGCGGCTCTCCTTCGCGACCGACGCGCCGGGGAGCCCGCATGTCGTCGCTCTCTACGGCGTCGGCATCACCCCCCGCGTGACGATCACCACCCCGACCAATCCGGGGCGGCTGGACTTCGGCGATGTCCAGGTCGGTACGCAGCGCGCGGCGCAGCGCGTCACGTTGACCAATAGCACCACCGGCCCGGTCAGCATCGGGACGCCGACCGCATCCTCTAGCGCGGCCTTCAAGGTCACGAACGACCACTGCGCCGGGCAGGCGCTCGCCGCCAGTGCTACCTGCACCTTCGATGTCTACTTCGCCCCGATCGGTGCGGGCGCGCAGAGCGCGGACATCACCTTCGACGCCGGTGGCACCACCTACACCATCACCGCCTACGGCGTCGGCGTCACCCCGCAGGTGACGATCACGCCGAACGATGGCAGCCTCTACCTTCACTGATACCCAGGTCGGCACGCAGAGCGCGGCCCAGACGCTCACATTGACCAACGGTACGAGCGGCCCGATCACCATCGGGACGCTGGGCATCGCCGGGCAGTACCTGGCCTTCAACGACCGCTGCACCGGGCAGACGATCGCGGCTGGTGGTGCCTGCACCCTCGGCGCCATCTTCGCCCCGACCGCAGTAGGCCCGCAGGATGGCACGGTGACGATCCCGGTCGGCACCAGCACCTACGTCGTCAATCTCTACGGCGTCGGCGTTACGACGATCGCGACCCTCGACCAGTTCCAACTCGACTTCGGCGACGTCCTCGTTGGTGTCGAGAGCGCGCCCCGAACGGTCACCGTGACCAACCGCAACGCCGGGCCGCTCACCCTCGGCCCGGTCACCTCGCCCGACGCCCGGTTCGTCGTCCAGGAGGTAGCCGATCGCCCGGCGCCGCGCCGCGCCGATCACCGTATCGTCTTCCAGCACGCTCGTCAGTGCGATCACCTCGGTGTCCGGGAGTTCGCGCCGGAGGTGTCCGATCGCCGTGATGCCATCCATTCACCGGCATCAGCAGATCCATCATCGCCACAGCGGGCCGCAATGCGCGCGCCAGGCGCAGCCCCTCCGCGCCATCGGCACCCTCACCGACCACCTCGATCGCCGGGTCGAGCCCCAGGAACATCCGTAAGCCCTGACGTACGACGCTGTGGTCGTCCACCAGCAAGACCCTGATCAGCCACCGCCTTACCCTCGCCTTCGCTACCGATCACTAGTGCTCGCTACGAGCAACGGCATCCGCTACGCTCGGCCCTTATCCTGGCTCTTGTAAGGAACGTCACTGGTCCGCATCGTGTCTCTCCGGCGCGGGTATAGCATCCGGCCCCACACCCTTTCGGCGCAGAAAGGCGGGAATCGCGTGGTACACTTGGACTGGTTAGACCTCCGATGGCGGGTCGCTCCGTGCGATTCGCCATGCGGTGTCGATGAGGAGAGAGGCCGAATGGCGAAGCAGAAGCGCGGGAAGCAGCGACAATCGAGCATCCCGGCGGACCAACTCCCGCCGCTGAACAACGAGACAATTAGCCACCTCGTGCAGATGCTTGAGGGTGAGCAGTTCCTGGAAGCGATCCTGATCCTGGAGGCGCTGCGCGAGGAACACCCGCGCGAGGCGATCGTGTACAAGCTCCTCGGCATGGCCGCCGGCGAGGTCGGCGATCTCGCCACGGCGGCGGAGCAGTGGGAGGAGGCGCAGCGCCTCGCCCCGAGCGACGCCAGCCTCTGGCGGCTCCTCGCCGGGGTCTATCAGAACCAGGGCCGGGTCGTCCACGCCCTCCGCGCCCTGCGCCGCTACGTCAGCGAGGAGCAGGAAGACGACGACCTGCCGCAGATCGTCGCCCTGCGCGATGCGCTCGACGATGCGATGCGCGACCTCGGCGAGAACTACGGTGTCTCCACCGCCAACGCCGAGAAGGCGGGGCTCCTGCTGGAGCGCGGGCTGCGACTGATGGACAAAGAGGATTACCTGGGCGCGCAGCGCCACTTCCGCGATGCGGCGCGCACGATGCCCGGCTGGGTGGCACCGCTCAACGATCTGGCCCTCTGCCAGTTCGAACTCGGCAACTTCGATGCGTCGGTCGATACCGCCCGGGGCGTGTTGGAGAGTGAGCCGGACGATCTGCACGCCCATGCCGGACTCGTGCGCTACCTGACGATCCTCGGGCGGCGCGAGGAGGCCCTGAGTTACGGCGAGCAGCTCTGGGAGATCGTGCAGGGCGCGCTCGCGCGGCAGGCCGCCGCCGATGACGACGAGGCGCACGAATTCTTCCTCTTCGAGCAGGCGGCCAACGCCTTCGCCTTCCTCGATCAGGACGACCGCGTGATGGGCACCCTCGAAGGGCAGCCGCCGGAGACGCTGAGCGACAACGGCATGATCCTCCTCGCCGCCGCGCTCGCCAATGTCAACCGCAAGCCCGCTGCGGCGGAGTTGCTGCGCGTGCTGGAGCCGAACCCGGTGGCGGGGCGACTGGCCGAGGCGCTGACCCTCAACGAGACGCCCCCCGGTCGGCGCTTCCCGGCGATCGATCCGGTCCAACTCCTGCCGACGAAGGTGGCGGAGCGGGTCGACAAAGAATTGTCTACGATCGATGCTGCGGACCTTGCCGAGCCAGCCACCCGGCGGGAGCGGTTGGGCGCGGTCCTGGCGCACACGCCGACCTTCCTGCCCGCCTTCTACGCCTCGCTCTGGATGGGCGACGAGATCGCCTCCGCCAATGCGGTCGGGCTGCTGCTGCGGATCGGGACGCCGGAGGTGATCGAGGCGGTCCGCACCTTCGCCTTCGGGCGACTCGGCCCGGACGAGACGCGCCTGCACGCCGCGCTCCTGCTGCGGCGCGACGGGCTGGTCGAGTCCAGCCGTCCGCTCCTCCTCTGGCAGGATGGGCGCTTCCAGGAGATGAGCCCGCCGCGCTACGAGATCACGCAGGGGGAGGAGCCCGCCGAACCCTACAGCCCCGCGATCGCGAAGCTGATGAGCAAGGCGCTGGACCGTCGCGCCCACGACGATATCGAAGGGGCCGAGCGCCTGTATCGGCAAGTGCTCGATCAGGAGCCGACCGTCGCCGAGGCCGCGCAGCAACTCGGCCTGATCGCGCTCGTCCGCAACGACACGGTGGCGGCGGAGGGCTACTTCGCCCGCGCGCTCGAAAGTCGCCCGGACTCGGTGGTGGCGCGCGCCACGCTCGCCTCGCTGCGGATCAGCCAGGGGCGACGCGACGAGGCCCGCCAATTGCTGATCCCGGTGATCGACCGCACGACCTTCCAGGCCAACGAGTTCGCCTCGGCGATCTTCACCGTCGCCGAACTCGCCGCCGCCGATGGCGATCCGGGGCGCGCGCGGCAGCAACTCCGCTTGCTCCTGGCGTATATCCCCGGCCACACCCCGGCCCGGATGCGCCTGCGCGACCTCGAAGAGGAAGAGGCGGAGCGGAAGCAAGCTGCCCAGGCTCCGGTTGCCGCGCCCGATTACGGTAGCCTGCTGCGCGGTGGCGATAGCGGTGGTGGCAGCGGACTCACGCTGCTCGGCCCGCGCTGATCGCACGCGGCTCGAACAATCCCAGGGGGGGGGGGGCCGGAAACATCCGGCCCGCCCTCATTCGTAGCGCAGCGCCTCCAGCGGGCGGAGTCGCGCGGCCAGCAAGCCGGGACCGATGCTGGCGACGACCGCGAGGCCGAGCGCGAGCGCGGCGGTGGCGAGGAGCGTGCCGGGGGTGAGGCAGAAGTCGAGCCGGAAGAGGGACGCCCCGGTCAGTTCGACCAGCGCGCGCGCCAGCGCCACACCGAGGATCAGCCCCAGTAGCAACCCCAAACCCCCCAGCGCCAACCCCTCCGCCAGCAGGAGGCGCAGCAGATGCCCGCGCCGCGCCCCGATGGCGCGCAGGATGCCGAGCTCGCGGCGGCGCTCGGTGACGTTCAGGATCAGCGTGTTGATGATCCCCGCCGCCCCCACCAGTCCGATGATCGTCACCATCGCCCGCAGCAGCAATTCGAGGACGCGCACCAGTTGCAGGGTGCTGGCCTTGTCCGAGTAGGCCGCGTAGGCACTCGTGGAGCGGTCGCGCGTGCTGTACTCGATCCGACTCAGGGCGGCATCGACATTCGCCGGGTCGTGCTGTCGCAGCCCGAGCGCGAAGAGGTTGGCCCCGTCGCCGTAATAGGTCAGGCGGCTCACGTCGGTGACGGTCATGAAGAGCTTGCCGGACGCGGTCGAGCCGAGATAAGTGCTCTCGTCGTTGACGATGCCGACGACCGTGAAGGGCCGCCGTTGCGCCCCGATGTCCACCTCGATGATCTGGTCCGGCACGAGATCGAGGCGGCGCGCGAGATCGGTGGAGATCACCGCCTCGCGCGCTTGCCCGCTGTACCAGCGCCCCGCGACGAGCCGGTAGCGATAGAGCGCGGTATCGGCGGGGACGCCCCACACATCGACCCCCGCCGCGCCGACGAAGCCCCCGGTGCGGGACCACGCCTCGGCCCGGGCGACATCGGGCAGGCGCGCGAGATCGTCGGCGTAGCGCGCGGCGGTGGCGATCCCGACACTCAGGTAGGCGTCGGCGGCGTAGACGCCGTAGAGGTTGTCCACCGTGCTGCGAACCGAGGCGTCGAGGGTCTGCGTCGCCAGGAACGCCGCCGCGCTGATCGCGATCACCAACACCGTCACGCCGGAGCGCGCCGGGCGGCGTCCGCTCGCCCGCAACGCCATCAGCGCCAGCGCCGAGAGTCGCCCGACCGGGCGCAAGAGCCGATCGAGCGTTCGTCGCCCGCCCGCGTTCGCCATGCCGTAGGAGCGGACGAGGCTGCTCACCGGCGTTCCCGCACCGCGCCAGGCCGGTACGGTCGCCGCGACGATCGGCACCCCCAGGCCGATCCCCAGCGCCAGGAGCGGCTCGCGCGCCGCCAGGTTGACTGGCGGGAAGGTGAGTCCCAGTAGTCCGGCCAGGAAGGTGCCGAGCGCCCCCCCCCCGCCGATGCCGAGCGGCAGGCCGAGCGCCACCCCGCCCCCGCCGAGGACGAGTGCGGGGAGGAGATAGATGCGGATCAGTCGCCAGCGCCCGGCCCCCAGTGACTTGAGGATCCCGACCTGGCGCATCTCCTCCGCCATGATCGCCGCGACGGTGTTGCCGACGAGGAAGCCGCTGAGGACGACGCCGAGCGCGGAGAAGGCGGTCAGCAGCAGGAGGAGGGTCGCCAGCTCCTTGCGTCCCTCGGCATTCTCCGGGTCGCGGATCGTGATGAAGCTGACCGATACGCCGCGCCCGCCGAGCAGACGACTGATCCGCCCGGCGGTGGCGCTCGCCGCGCCGGTGTCGTCGAGGCGGATCAGCAGGCGATTGTCCCCGGTCAGATTCGCCGCCTTGCGGACATCGGCGATCGGGGCGTAGCCGGTCGCCTGATTGAGGATCGCGGCGTCAAGGCTGGCCGGGGTGCGGGTGAAGCCGACGAGCCGCCGCGCGACCGGGCGATCGGTGGCGCGAGCGCGGGTCCAGATGGTGTCGCCCAATTCGACCGCGAGGAGACCCCGCGCGCTGGCATCGAGCGCGATCTCCCCCGCCGTCTCCGGGTAGCGCCCCGCGACGAGATCGACCTGATTGACGCGGATCGCGGTGAAGTCGGCGACGCCGATCAGGCGCAGATCGACCCAGCGCGTCGCGGCCAGATCGTTGGTGACGCGGGTGTTGTAGTAGACGCGCGGCTCGACGAGCGCCACGTTCGGCAGGCGTTCGAGGATGTTGCGGATGGTAGGGGAGAGATCGCCGGTGCCGACGCTGATGTCGGCCTGGTCGGCGGCGGCATAGACCGCCTCCTGCGCGGCGGCGAGGTTGCGCGCGGTGTAGGAGATGGCGACGACCCCGGCGACGCCGATGGCGATACCGAGGAGGGTCAGTAGCGAGCGCAATGAGCGGTGCCGCAGATCGCGCAGGGTTTTGGTCAGGAGGATCGGCATCGGCTATCGGCGCTCCTCCCGTGCCTCGCTGCGCGGCGAGCGTCGCCGCTTCGGGCGACAGACGATGATTGTAACAGGGGGGCGTTATGCACTCGCGACGCGGCACTGTGCATGTCACCCGTAGCGATCCTAACCGCGCGGCCTTGCCCCTGGTTGCGACAGCCATGTTTGAAGCGCTGATCCCATCATCGCGCACGATACCGCAGGGCCGGGTGCTTGAAATAGGCGCCCCAAAGCCTTGACAGTACTCCCTAGCGCTCCTATACTCCCATTCCGGTCGAATGTCAACATTCAGCATGTCGACATTCATCGGGGTGGGTGATGGTAGCTGTAGGGTGGTGGGCGTGACGATTGGCAGTGAGTTGTTGCCGGCAACCTATATCCCCTTGCGCGACGAGGTGTTGGCGCGGTTGCGGCAGGCGCTGATCGGCGGCGGCTTCACCGCAGGCGAGCGCATCCGCGAGACCGACCTTTCCACGCGGCTTGGTGTCAGCCGGGGGACGCTCCGCGAGGCGCTGCGTCAGTTGGAGCAGGAAGGATTGGTCGTCACCGCCCCGCACCGGGGTACGACGGTGGTGAACCCGAGCCTCGATGAGATCCGCGACATCTACGGGCTGCGCGTGGCGCTGGAAGGCTATGCCGTCGAGCAAGCCACGACACTGATTACCGCCGATGAGCTGGAGGCGTTGCAGGCGGTGGTGGACGATCTCAACGCCCTCGCCGCCACCGGGCGCATCCAGTTCGCGCCGCGCCTCGGCCTCGACCTCCACTTCCACGAACTCCTCTGCGAGGCGACGCGGAATCCGCGCCTCCTCCGCACCTGGACCGAGCTCTGCGGCCCCCTGCGGCTGCTCTTCTCCGCGTTCCACGAACCCTTCCTCGATTCGGTCGAAGTCATCGACCAGCACCAGCAGGTGATCGACGCGCTGCGCGCGGGGGACGCCGGTGCCGCTCGTACCATCCTGTGCGAACACCTCACCGTCAGCCGCGATCACATGCTCGAGACCTTGCGCGCACGCGAGGGCGACGCCGACGCGAAACCCGCGGCGCTCCGACCGTAGGGTGGGCGTGTCCCCTCCGACAGGGCGGGCGTACTCACCCGGAGCAACGCCGGGATCGCCGCCGATCCCGCTCCGCGCCGATCCCCGATCCCGCAACCGTAGACGCGGGCCAGCGCCGCCCCGCCAGCGACAGCTTTCTGTGGACGACCGGTCATGGCCCCGCCTCACGTGGACGCGGTTATCCGGCCCGACGGAACGAGCGATGGTGCGCCGCCCCGCTGGCGCACACGAGCAGGAGAATCGCGCAATGGAACCGATCGCCTCAGCGCTACGCCAGGCACAGAGCCTGACCGGCCTCTACAACCCTTTATACGAGCATGACGCCTGCGGCATGGGCTTCGTCGCCGACATCGGCGGTGCGCCGGGGCGGCGCGCGCTGACCGCTGCCTTGCGGGCGTTGGATAATCTCGCCCATCGCGGCGCGGTCGGGGCCGATGCCCGGACCAGCGACGGGGCGGGGATCCTGACGCAGGTGCCGAACCGGTTCCTCTGCGCGCAGCTCCCCGAATTGGCCGAGGAGGCGGTGCCGCCGCTCGGCGATCTCGCCCTCGGCACCCTCTTCATCGCACGCGACGATGCCGCGGCGCTCGCCGCCTGCCGCGCGAGCTTCGAGGTGGCGCTGGCCGCACAAGACCTCGCCCCCCTCGCCTGGCGCGAACTGCCGATCCGCCCGGAAGTGTTGGGCGATGAGGCGCGTGCGGCATTGCCGGGGATGATCCAGCTCGTCGTCCGCCGTCCCGCCGCCGTGAAGGTGGACGAGTTCGAGCGGCTGTTGACGCTGGCGCGGCGCGAGGCCGAGCGAGGGGCGCTGGCCGCCGGGCGCGATCTCTACGTCGTCTCCCTCTCGGCACGCACCATCGTCTACAAGGGGCTGCTCGCCGGGGGCGATCTCGCCTCCTTCTACCCCGATCTCGCCGACGAGCGCTTCGAGACGGCGCTGACCATGTTCCACCAGCGCTACAGCACCAACACCGCCCCGACCTGGACCCTGGCGCAGCCGTTCCGCTTCCTGGCGCACAATGGTGAGATCAACACCGTGCAGGGGAACCGCCGCTGGACCGCCGCCCGCGAAGGGACGCTGACCGGCGGAGCCTGGGGCGACCGCGTGCCGGGTCTCGTGCCGATCATCCAGGAGGGGGGCAGCGACTCCACCTCGCTCGATAACATGCTGGAAGTGCTCGTTCGCGCCGGGGCGGGGCCGATCGAGGCGCTGGCCGTGCTGGTCGGCGAGGGCTGGGAGGGCAACCCCGAGCTCTCCGCGTCGCGTCGCGCCTTTTACGAGTATTACGCGCCGCTGGTCGAGCCGTGGGACGGCCCCGCCGCGCTGGTGGTGTCGAACGGGGTCGCGATCGGTGCGGCGCTCGATCGCAACGGCCTCCGCCCGGCGCGCTACCGCCTCACCGCCGATGGCCTGCTGGTCGTCGCGTCCGAGGTGGGCGTGCTGGAGACGGCGGGCGATGAAGTCTCCGCCGTCCTCGAATCGGGACGCCTCGGCCCCGGCCAGATGATCGCGGTCGATCTCGCCGAGGGGCAACTCTTGCATCACGACGAGATCCTCGATGTGCTGACCGCGCGCCATCCCTACGGCGAATGGGTCGCCGGGCGGCACGTCACCCTCGACCCCCCGATTGCCACGCACGGCGATGAGGCGGAGCCGGTCGCGCCGGACGAATTGCTGCGCCTCCAGCGGCGCTACGGCTACAACGCCGAGGATCTGCGCCTGTCGCTCACGGCGGTGGGCGAGGGGGGCCACGAGGCGCTCTGGTCGATGGGTGACGATGCCCCGCTGGCGATCCTCTCGCACAAGCCGCGCGGCCTCGGCGACTACTTCCGCCAGCGCTTCGCCCAGGTGACCAACCCGCCGATCGATCCGATCCGCGAGCGGGCGGTGATGGCGCTGGACACCTACCTCGGCCCGCGCGACGGGCTGCTGGTGGCCGGCCCCGCTGTGGGCACGCTTGTCCACCTGAAGAGCCCCCTCCTGTCGCCCGCCCATCTCCTCCACCTCGCGGCGTGGGGGCTGCGCGATGGCGGCGAGGCGGTGGTGACCCTCCCGGCCTTCTTCGATGCCAGCGGCGGCGGCGCGGCGTTGCGCGGCGCGCTGGACGCCCTGCAAGAGGCGGCGCTAGCGGCGATCGATCGCGGCGCGACGGTCGTCGTGATCAGCGATCGCTACGTCGGCGACAACGGCCTGGCGGCGATCCCCGCGCTGCTCGCGGTCGGCGCGGTCCATCAGGGGCTGATCCGCGCGGGGCGGCGGATGGCGGCGGAGATCGTGTCGGAGGCGGGCGACGCCTGGACAACGCAGCACGTCGCCCTCCTCCTCGCCTACGGCGCGGCGGCGGTCTGTCCGTGGCTGGCCTTCGCCAGCGTGCAGGCGATCGTGGCGGAGGGCGATCTCGGCACCCCCGCCGAGGCGGCGGCGCGCTTCATCGGCGGCACCGAGGAGGGGTTGCTGAAGCTCCTGAGTAAGATGGGCATCTCGACGGTCCGCAGCTATCAGGGGTCGGGCCTCTTCGAGGCGCTGGGCCTCGGGCGGGAGTTGATCGACACGTACTTCCCCAGCACCCCCTCGCCGATCGGCGGGATCGGGCTGGACGAGATCGCGGCGGATGTGGCGGCGCGCTACGAGACGGCCCGCGCCGCCGAGGCGGTCGCGGCGAGCGGCGGCAAGGCTCCGCTGCCCGACTACGGCTTCGTGCGCTACCGCCGCGACGGCGAGCGCCACGCTTACACGCCGGTGCTCGTCAAGTCGTTGCAGAAGCTGGCCGAGGCGGAGGAAGCGGCCCGGTCACCCCTCGCGGCCCGCTTCGAGGAGCTGACCACGAGCGATGCGGATGCGCCGCTCGCCCTGCGCGATCTGCTGCGCCTCGCCCCGGCCTACGCGCCGCTGTCGATCGCGGAGGTCGAGTCGGTCGAATCGCTCCGGCAACGCTTCATCGTCACGGCGATGTCGCTCGGCGCGCTCAGCCCCGAGGCGTTCACCACGCTGGCGGCGGGGGCCGACCTGATGGGCGGGCGCTCCAACAGCGGCGAGGGTGGCGAAGACCCGGAATGGTATCGGCCCCAGCCGGACGGCCTGCGGCGGCACAGCCGGATCAAGCAGATCGCCTCGGCGCGCTTCGGCGTGACGGCGGAATACCTGGTCCACGCGGATGAGATCGAGATCAAGATGGCGCAGGGTTCCAAGCCGGGCGAGGGTGGGCAACTCCCCGCGCACAAGGTGACAGCGCTGATCGCCCGGCTGCGCCACGCCGTCCCCGGCACGCAACTGATCTCGCCACCGCCGCACCATGACATCTACAGCATCGAGGATCTGGCGCAGTTGATCTACGATCTCCGCTCGGTCAACCCGCACGCGCAGATCGGCGTGAAGCTCGTCGCCACCGGCGGCGTCGGCACGATCGCGGCGGGTGTGGCGAAGGCGGGGGCCGACTACGTCCTGATCAGCGGCCACAGCGGCGGCACCGGCGCGTCGCCCCTCTCCTCGATCAAGGGTGCGGGGCTACCGTGGGAGTTGGGCCTCGCCGAGGCGCAGCAGACCCTCCTGCGGAACGGCCTGCGGAGCCGCGTGCGCCTGCGGACCGATGGCGGCCTGCGGACGGCGCGCGACGTGGTGATCGCGGCGGCGCTCGGTGCGGAGGATTACGGCTTCGGCACGGCGGCGCTGGTGGCGATCGGCTGTGACATGGCGCGACAGTGCCACCTCAACACCTGCCCCGCCGGGATCGCGACCCAGCGCGAGGATCTGCGCGCGAAGTTCACCGGCACGCCGCAAGGGGTGGTGCGCTACTTCACCTGGCTGGCGGAGGGGGTGCAGGCGCTCCTGGCCGAACTCGGCCTCGGCTCGCTCGATGAGGCGGTCGGGCGGGTCAACCTGCTCACCACGCAGCCGCTGCGCGGGCGGCTGGCGACCCTCGATTTCGGCGCCCTGCTGGCCCCGCCCCCGGCGGGCAAGCCGGTGCGGCACGACCCGAGCTGGCGGTGTCCGAAGCACTACACGCCGCTCGCGGATTACCTGACCGATCGCGCCAAGACGGCGCTCGCCGGGGTTGGGCCGGCCCGGATCAGCGCCTCGATCCGCAACCGCGACCGCGCGACCGGCGCGGAGTTGGCCGGGGAGATCGCGCGGCGGGTCGCGCTGATCCCGTCCGGTGGCACGCGCCCGCAGCCGATCGAAGTCACGCTCGCCGGGAGCGCGGGGCAGAGCTTCGGCGCGTTCTGCGTCGCGGGTCTGGCCCTGCACCTGACCGGCGAGGCGAACGATTACGTCGGCAAGAGCATGTCCGGTGGGACCCTGACGATCAGGCCGGTGCCCGGCTTCGTCACCGCCGAAGCCTCCTTCGGGCGGCGTCCGGTCCTGATCGGCAACACGGTCATCTACGGCGCGACCGGGGGCGAGATCTTCGTCGCCGGGGCGGCGGGCGAGCGCTTCGCGGTCCGCAACAGCGGCGCGACGGCGGTGGTCGAAGGGGTCGGCGATCACGGCTGCGAGTACATGACGGGCGGCACCGTCCTCGTCCTCGGCCCGACCGGGCGCAACTTCGCCGCCGGGCTGAGCGCCGGGCGTGCCTGGGTGCTCGACGAAGAGGAAACCTTCCCGACACGGTGCAGCCGCGACGGCATCATCCTGGCGCGGGTGGCACGCGGCTCCGCCGAGGTGGGGGAGCTTCGTGCCCTGCTGGAGCGGCACCTGGCGCTGACCGGCAGCCCGCGCGCCGCCGCGCTCCTCTCCTCGTGGGACGAGGGGGCACCGCTCTTCTGGTCGGTGACCGGGCAGCCGCCGGTCGCGCTCGCGCCCGACGCCAACGGTCGCCCGGCTCGCCCGGTGCGCCGCGAGGGTGGGGCCGTGCGGAACGGGGTGCCGGTGCGTCGCACCATCGATCCGGTGCCGGACCTCGTCTCGACCGGCACCGACGGCGTGGATGACTGAGCGATGGGCGGTGTGATGCGGGGGAATGGATCGGGTGGCAAGCGAAGCATGGTCGCGTGGCGGCACGGGCTTGGGAGCCGAGCGCGACGGATCGAGGAGGTCGACATGGCAGACGATCAGCTGGCAACCTTTTACGCACGCTACCCGAGCGCGCTCGGCAACACCCATGCGGGCGGGCAGTATCGGATCATCTGCCCGGAATGTGGTCATCTCGTCGCGGTCGCGGTGCCCGACGAGCAGACACGCGACATCGTCGTCCACTGCGAGAACTGCGGCTACCACGACGAGATCGTGCGTGTGGCGGCGGCGATTTCGCCCGCCGCATAGGGAGCCTACAAGCGCACGCACCGGTGGCCCCGGTATATGTACCGAGGCCACCGGCCTATCCTGGACGAATTGGCCGGTCTTCGCGGTCGTGTCCGCGAGATGCGGATCAATCATCTCCTCGAAGAAGGGCTTCGCGCGACGCTCTCGACACCCTCGACTACGCGCGCACCCTCGATGGCCTGAACCGCTGGATGCTGATCAGCCATCGATAATCACTACGAAGGTTATAGGTTTAGGACTTACGCAGTTGGGGTGGGATCGGCTAGACTTGGGGCATGAATGCACCGAAATGTAGCCCCAGCGACTCTATCGACT
>JAABUU010002451.1_pt1 | contig 26430 bp, 15 predicted proteins | sample 5559301 | NCBI WGS metagenome assembly JAABUU01 (sample SAMN10711884, study PRJNA513360) | rock metagenome | isolation source: Antarctica rocks | place: Antarctica: Victoria Land, Richard Nunatak white | reverse complement strand
TGGCGAGGCGGCGCGCGCCGTCTCGACTCTGCCGCCGGAGCATGTCGATATACCCCGACTCGGTCAGGATCGCCTCGACCAGCTCGCTGAGCACGCTGGCGTCGGCGCGCGTCCGCCAGCGGTCCACGAGCGCGGCGAGGGGCGCGAAACGCTCGCCCACCGCGGCGACGAGCGCACGCCGGGCCGGGGCGCTCGCCGCGAGACGACCGGTGAGGACACGGAAGCACGCCGCCGCGCAGCGGGCATCGTCGAGCGCCTGATGGGTCGCCGGAGCCTCCACGCCGCACGCCTCGCGCACTCGGTCGAGGTTGTAGCGATCGAGATCGAGCGCCCGGCGCGCCAGCCAAAGGGTATCGGCGGCGCGTAGGCGCAGCTCGGGAATGCCGTGGCGCGCAAGATTCGCGTCGAGGAGCGGCAGATCGTAGCTGACGAGGTTGTGCCCGACGAGCGGGCGGCGCCCGATGAACGCCCGGAACGCCGCCAGCGCCGCGAGCGGGTCCTGGCCACGCGCCGCCAGATCGGCGTCGGAGAAGCCGTGCACGCGCGCGCTCGCCCTCACCGCCCGGCCGGGACGCAGGGTCGCCGTGAAGACCTCCTCCACGCCGGTCGCCCCGTCGACGCGGACGGCGGCGAGCGTGACCGGCTCGTCCACGGCGGGGTCGAGCCCGGTCGCCTCGCAGTCGAGCGCGACGAATGCCCGCCCCGCGACAGCGAGGTCCCAGGTGCACGGGTCGCCCTCCCGCAACGTCGCCGGATCGACGAGGTCGGTCAGCAGGAGGCCGCACGCGCGTCCGTCGCGCTCGACCCGCGACAGGAACGCGGGGGACAACCCGCGCGCCGGGAGGTTGGCGACCCGCCGCAGGGCGAGGACATCGTGCGGCGCGGCGACGAGGCGGAGGTAGGCGGCGAGATCCTTGACCTCGGCGCGCCGGAAGAACTCGCTCGCGGCGACCGTCGCCACCGGCACATCGGCCGCGAGGAACGCCTCCGCGAGCGCCGCCACGTCGCGGTTCGTACGGGTGAGCACCGCGACGCCGCGCCAGGGCAAGCCCCCCGCGTGCAGTTCGCGGGCGCGGCGAGCGAGATACGCCCGCTCGTCCCGCTCGTCGCGGCAGGCATGCACCGGGATCGCCCCGCCGACACGATCCTGCGGAACCGGCGCGCCCACGCCATCGTGGAGGACCGCGCGGGCGGCGGCGAGGATCGTCGGCGTCGAGCGGAAATTGCGGTTGAGCGCGAGGTTGGCGTGGCGGGGGAAGTCGTCGCGGAAGCGCGCGAGGACCCGCGCACCATCCACGCCACGCCAGCGATAGATCCACTGCGCGGCGTCCCCGAACGCACAGACGTTCTCGTGCTCGCGCGTCAGCAGATGGAAGATGTCGTACTCGGTGTCGTCGGTATCCTGGAACTCGTCGATCTCGACCCAGCCGCAGCGTTCCGACCACGCGAGACGGGTCGCCTCGTCGTGCCGGAAGAAGGTCCAGGTCTGGGCTACCAGGTCGGCGAAGTCGAGCGCATTACTCGTTGCCAGGACGTGCTGATAGGCACGGTAGAGTTCGAGGAATGCCGGATCACGCGCGCGGATGTTCTGCGGGTACTGACGCCTTCCCTTCAGCCGGCGGATGCGCGCGGCGGTGTCACGCAGCTCGCGATCGTCAAAGCCCAGACGGAGCTGGGCGGCCGCAAGGTGGAGGGCCTCCGCGCTGTCGATCTCGTCCCAGACGGCGAAGGCGGGGTCGATCGCCAGGAGCTTGCCATCGCGGCGCAGAATGCGGACGCACAGGGCGTGGAACGTGGTGACCGCCATCTCGGCGCCCTGCGGGCCGACGAGCGCGGCGAGACGGGTGCGCATCTCGCGCGCGGCGCGGTTGGTGAAGGTGATGGCGAGCATCGAGCCTGGCGTGACGCCGCGATGGAGGGCGTGGGCGGCCCGCTCGGCGAGGACGTGGGTCTTGCCCGAGCCGACACCGGCGACTACCAGCACCGGGCCGTGCAACGCCTCAACGATCGACCGCTGTTCACGGGTAAGCCGATCGGCATAGTGCATCGAATCCGCCACCCTCTGTGAGCCCGCGCATATCAATGATTCGGCAATCGAGAAGGGCTAGTGTTGCGACAAGAAGAGCTGTAAAAGCAGCGTAGCAACCCGATGAGTTCTTTGCAACAGATAGTGCACATTACTTTCGTATTGCCTGACCACACATATTTCCTACTGTCATTCGAATAAACGGGGTGGTATCATGCAAATATGAGTACAAACATCCCCTAGGGGAACGGGAGCGTTCCCCCAATAGCTGGATAATCATGCCATGGCGCACGGTGAGGAAGTCCGCCATATCGGCGGGATTTCCATGATACACTGCTGCCCTGGTAACATTCGTCGGTGAATGCCCCAATGCGGCAAGGCGGCGTCAGGGAGGGTTTGTTGACGTCTATCGATTATGAGCGTCTGCTCAAGCTTCGCCTTGCCATCGCCCGACTCGGTGAAATGGACAATGCGGGTTGGTGGAATACGAAGGGGTTGCTCGGCAGCAGCGGCAGCTTCGTGCTGCGGCGGGGCTTCCCGACCACCCACCCTTTCGCGCAGGCGCGGACCGTTTTCGCGGTGGCGACAGAGCGGTGCCGGGAAGTGTTCGCCGCCCCGGACTGCGTTACCCTCTGGCAACTCCCGGCGAGTATTGAAGAACAGTTCGATGAACAGTGGCAGGGCTGGCTCGACCAAACCAAAGACTGGCAGCCGACCTTCGATCAGATTGCCGCGTTGCGCGGGTACGATGTACTCGGCGCGCTCGGCGCGCTCGGACTCATCGCCGAGCAGGAGAAGGGTGCGATCATCCAACTTTCCAGTTCGGCACATGATCCATCGCTCCGCCTCGATCCTGGAACCGGCGGGCGGGATCTTGACGACGACCACATAACGCTGCTCGCCGCAGCATTCGCTAAGTCCGTACAGGGTAAGCTTACCGTTCCCTATATCCAGCTCACACCGGTGACAGGGCGATGAGTGTACAGGGGCGGATATCGACCCGCTTGACGCACGTCGGGGCGCTTGTCGAGGAAACCTACGCCATCTTCCAGGGTTGGGACCGCGCGCTCGACTTCGAGGCCAACCTCGCGCGCGTCCGCGCGGAGAATCCGCTCGGTGCGCGCAGCGCCTCCTGGATGGATGTGGTCATCAAGACCGTCTCATCACGGTTTCGCACCACCGGCGACTTCATGCCGCTCGTGGTATTGGCGCAGGGGGGAATGCCACTGGAGTTGTGGCGGCCGTGCCTCTTGTGGCATGCCGGCCGGATCGACGCCCTCTTCCATGCTTTTCTGCTTGGTTGGTTATTTCGGTCTCACGAGGATGGGGTGTATCGAATCCGTACACCAGACGTGGTCCCGTTTGTAGTGGAGCAGACGGCGGGCAAGCTTACCGGCGGCAAGAGCCTTAACGAGCGCAATGCGGTGTCGACCACACAAGACCTGCTCGCGCTCACCACCGAGTTCGGGCTGCTTAAGGGTCGGTCGGTGCGAGAATTCGTTTCCTACCATCTACCGGACGAGAGCTTCCTTTATGTGCTGCACGCATTAGCCGAGCAAGAGCCAAGTCCACGGCGGATACTCGATTCGCCGGAGTGGCGCATGTTCCTGCTGACGCCGGAGGATGTGGAGCGCGAGGTACTGCGCCTCCACCAGTTCCAACGCCTCGACTATCAGGCGGCGGGGAGCCTGGTGCAGCTCAAACTCCCGTACCCTACCCTGCGGGCCTATGCGGAAAGTGTGGTGGCATGAGCGATTGGAAGGGGCGGCTGACGACGGGGCTGGAGCCGATCCTGCGGCTGTCCGACCCGCGTCCGCAGATCAGCGCCTATCACGACATGCCCTATGCCATCTTCCTGTACCCGCCGGACGCCGAGTTCGGGCTGCGGTCGGAGGTGAGCCTGCTGCGGACGCGACTGGAGCAGGCCGGGAAGCGCGTGACCGTCATCTCGCTGGCCGACTGTCTGGCGCGTGCGCTGGCCGAGACGGTGCCGATGGCTGACCTGATCGCGGCGGAGAAGAGCGTGGGCCTCGACGCGGCGAGCGAGACGATCCACGAGGTACTCGGCAATTATCGCCCCTTGCACGAGTTGGTGGTCGAGATGTTGCCCGAGGAGGCCGATCCGCTGCGCGATATTGTCTTCATCACACGGGCGGGCGCACTTTATCCCGTCTACCGCACCTCGTCGCTGCTCGAACAACTCAAAGGTTCGGTCCATGTCCCGAGCGTCCTCTTCTATCCGGGCGAACTCGATGGCGTGGCCGGGCTGCGCTTCATGGGTGTGCTGGATGCCGAACACAATTACCGACCGAAGATCTTCTAATCGCGCCGCCGCGTGCCGATAGCGGGAACGGGAGCAAGGGAAATGGTGGTGACGACGCAACCGATCAGCGGGCTCTTCGCGCAGGATATCTACCGGCGGATCGAAGAGGTCATCAAGGTCGATCAGACCGATGAGCAGGTCGTCCTCGACGAGATCGGCGAGTACGTGGTGACGCGGACGATCCGCGACCATTACCGCGCGATCCTCGAACGCTACCAGGAGACGCCGAACAAGCCGCACGAAGGGATCGCGGTCTGGGTCTCCGGCTTCTTCGGCTCCGGTAAGTCGAGCTTCGCCAAAATCCTCGGGCTGGCGCTCGGCAATCGCATGCTGGACGGGCGTGGCGCGGCGGCGCGATTCGGGGCGCAGGCGGGCGACGATCGGATCAAGGTACTGCTCCAGGGCATCACCGAGCAGATCCCGACCCACGCGGTGATCTTCGATATCTCGACCGACCACGGGATCCGCACCGGGAGCCAGACGGTCACCGAGATCATGTATCGCCTCTTCCTCGAAAGCCTCGGCTACGCCAAGGATCTCGATCTCTCCGAGTTGGAGATCACGCTGGAACAGGAGGGGCGCCTCACCGATTTCGAGGACGCCTATCACCGCATCCACGGCAAGCCGTGGCGCGAGCAGAAGGGGCTCGTCGCGATCGCGCTCAACAACGCCAGTCGCGTACTCCACGAACTCGATCCGGCCACTTATCCCTCGGCGGACTCGTGGGTGCGGGCGGCGAAGGGGCGGGCCGATGTCACCCCCGGCCTCCTCGCCGAGCGCTGCCAGGAATTGATGCGCCGCCGTCGCCCCGGCCACGCGCTCGTCTTCGTGATCGACGAGATCGGGCAGTTCGTCGCGCGCGACGTGCAGAAGATGCTCGATCTGCAAGGGGTGGTGCAGAGTCTGGGCCGGGTGGGACGCGGCAAAATGTGGGTGGTCGTCACGTCGCAGGAACGACTGGGCGAGTTGGTCGGCGGGCTCGACGATCGCCGGGTGGAACTCGCCCGCCTGATGGACCGCTTCCCGCAGGACCTCCAGGTCCACCTAGAACCGGCCGACATCTCGGAGGTAACCGGTAAGCGCGTCCTGGCCAAAAATGCCGCCGCACAGGCGACGTTGCGCCCGCTCTTCGAGGCGAATCGCGGCGCGTTGGAGGCGCATACCCGCCTGACCGCCGACATCAAGCTCCCCGATCTGACGGCGGAGCGCTTCATCGATCTCTATCCCCTGCTCCCCTATCAGGTCGATCTGATCATCCAGATCGTCTCGGGACTCCGCACGCAGGGCGGGGTGAGCAAGCACGTCGGCGGGGCGAACCGCACCATCATCAAGCTGGCGCAGCAACTCCTGATCAATCCGGGCGTCGATCTCGCCGCGAAGCCGCTCGGCGCGCTGGTCACGCTGGACCAGATCTACAACCTTGTCGAGGGGAACATCAGCAGCGACATTCGTGGGAAGATCGCGGCGCTCCCGGCACAGCTCGATCACCCGCTCGCCCAAGCGGTCGCCAAGGCGATCTGCCTCCTGCAATACGTGCAGTCGGTCCACCGCACCGCCGAGAATATCGCCGCCGCGCTCTACCCCGGCGTCGGGGCGGAGAGCCAGTTGCCCGCCGTAAAGGAAGCACTCAAGAAGCTTACCGCGCGCCATCAGGTCCGGCTCGGCGACGACGGTTATCGGATCCCGACCCCCTCCGAGGACGATTGGGAACGGCAGCGTGAGGCGCTCTCGCCGAAGTCTGGCGATGAGAATCGCCTTTACGCCGAGATCGTCGGCGAGCTCTGGACGCCGCAGCCGAACTACAACTTCTTGAATACCAAACTCTTCAAGGCCGGTCTGGCCCTCAACGGGCAACAGCTGGCCGATGGCGATGTGATGGTGCAGCTCTATCTCGCCCAGGCTGGCGCGGAGTCCGACCGCACAGTCACGGAGTTGCGCTCGCGTAGCCAGGTGGAGCCGACGGCGCTCTTCTGGGCGACGGGGCTCGACGGGGCGATCGATACCGAGTTGCGCCAGGTCTTCCGCTCCCGCGAGATGCTGAGCCGGAAGGAGCGCGGAGCGCAGACGAAGGAGGAAGCGCGACTTGTTAGCGATGAACGCCGCCGCCTGAAGGATCACCAGGACACCCTGCGTCGGCTGTTGCGTGGGGCGATCCTGCGCGGCACCGTCTTCTTTCGCGGCAACGACCGTAGCGCGGCAGACGGCGCGACCGATCTGAGCCGCACCGTCAGCGCGATCCTCGGTGCAATGCTCCCCACAGTCTTCGATCGTTTCGAGGAAGCGGCGTCGAAGGTAGTAGCGAGGGACATCGACACGCTCCTGCTCTCCGATAATCTTGATGCTTTACCGCCGATCTTCGGAAAGCTCCCACTGCTCAAAAACCAGGGAAAGAAAGCCGCGATCGAGGTCGAGCGCGGTCCCCTAGCAGAAGTGCTGACACGAATCAAGAACCGCGCCGAGTATGGTGACAGCGCTAGCGGACGATCGCTCACGGATGAACTGGCGAAAGAGCCCTTCGGCTGGGAATTCGATACGGTGCGGCTCTTCGTTGCGGCACTCCTCCGTGCGGGAGCAATTGAGATCACCAGCAAGGGGCAGATCATCGAATCGGCTACAACCGTTGGTGCGCGGACGATCTTCAGCAATAACAATGTCTTCCGTCAAGCAACCTTCCGCCCGAAGACTGGTACACTGGAATTCATCGAGTTAGCACAAGCGGCTCAAGCCTACGCAGATACCTTTGGGCAAGAGATTACAGAGATCGCCCAACTGCCGATCGCGACTGCAATCCGTGAGGAAGTAGGCGCGCACGAGCAGTTCTTGCGCGATACGCTGGGACATCTCAACGAGGAACGACTACCTGGTGGCGCAATGATCGCCACCACACTGGAGGAGATGCGCGCGATCTACGGCGGTCGCGAGGAGACAGCAATCCGCGCTTTCACGGCGAGCCATGCGCGCATCAAGGAAACGATCCACCGTGCGCGCGAACTCCAACCAGTTTTGATCCCACCAGATCTGGATATATTGCGCGAGGCGGTCAAGGCGCAGTCACAAGCATGGTCTTTTCTAAAACAGGAACACGATCTCGATCCTGCGCTGGAGGAGACAGCCGCTAAGTTAGAAGACCTTCTCAAGCGCGAGACATTCTACCGCGAGATCCCGGCGATCGCGCAAGCGACTTCTACGCTCCGCAGCGAGTACGATCGCCGCATGAAAGCGGCACTTCAGCACCGACTGGACACATACCGTTTGGCGGTCGAAACCCTGACAACGCTCGATAGTTGGGACCGTCTCGATGAGGTGCAACAGCACCAGATTGCTGAGCCACTGAGCCGGTACACGGTGGCAGGTTATGCTACCCCGATCCCGCAGATGCGCGCGGACGCCGATGCGTGTGCGGGCCGACTGACGCGAGCGATCGAAGACGTGCAGCGTCTGACGACAGAGAAACCGCTCGCCAAGGTCTCCACCGCGCGCTACTTCCAGAGTGGTATCGAGACCGAGGAAGAGTTGACCGCCGCGCTCGATGGGCTGCGCGAAGAGATCGCGCACCTCCTCGGCGAGGGCAAGAAAGTGTTGGTGGGCTGAGGATGGAAAAGGCGACCCGCACCCTGATCGAGCGCGCCACGCACGCCGCACGCCGCACGTTGGAGCGCGAGTTCGGGCAGCAGCTGGAGGGGGAATACGACATCCTCCCCGATGGCCGCATCCTGCCCGAACCGGGCGCGCACCTGGACGAGCGCGGACAGCTCCGGCGCGCGAAGCTCGTCGAGGCGGTGGGGCACCGGCGCGCGGCGGGGCTCGCGCCACAGGAGGCCGTGGCCGCCACGACCCGCGAGGCCGCCTTCACCACCCTCAACCGCTTCGTCGCGCTCAAGATGCTGGAGGCGCGCGGGATGGTGCAGGAGTGCATCTCCAAGGGGGAGAACTCGGCGGGCTTCCGCGAGTTCGGCGGGCTGGCCCCCGGCCTCGCCACGACCGCCGACAAGGGCTATCGCCTCTACCTGGAGTCCGTCTTCGATGAGATCGGGCGGGAGGTGCGCGTCCTCTTCGACCGCCGCGATGTCGTGGGGACCCTCTGGCCGCGCCGTCAGGCGCTCGGCGAATTGCTCGATCTTCTCAACGATCCGGCGCTGGCCGAGGTCTGGGGTGCGGACGAGACGATCGGCTGGGTCTACCAGTATTTCAACGGCGAGGACGAGCGCCGCAAGATGCGCGACGAATCGCAGGCCCCGCGCAACAGCCGCGAGCTCGCCGTCCGCAACCAGTTCTTCACGCCGCGCTACGTAGTGGAGTTCCTGACCGATAATACCCTCGGGCGGACGTGGTACGAGATGCGCGCGGGGCAGACGCGCCTGCGCGACGAGTGCCGCTACCTCATACGCCGCTTCGATGAGGTCTTCCTCGGTGCGCCGGAGGGATGGCCCGCCGATGATTCGCTGATCGCGCAGGACCGCGCCTTCCTGGCGGACGAGGCGGCGACGATGGCTCCATTCGCGTTGCCGGGGGGGGCGTGGCACGCCGAACCGGGGATCATGCCCTACCATGTGGGCGACGATGGCCTGATGCGCCTCATCGCCTTCGCCCACCACGCGCGCCCGTTCGACTGGGGGAACGATCCGCGCGCCGAGGGCTGGGAGCGCGCCCTGGCCGCCCTGGCGACGAGCGACACCGATCCGTTCCTCGCCGCACCGACGCAGTATCTCTGGGATTGCCTTCTCACGATCAGCCGCGCCGACCGCTTCGATGAGGGGTTGGTGGCGCGCCACGCCCCGGCTCTGGCGCGGATCGCCAACGAGATCCGCCGCCGCTTGCTCGGCGCCCGGCGCACGGACGCCACGCAGGAGGAGTCGTTACGTGCCCCGGTGCTGATCCGGCACCGCGCGAAGAAGGATCCGCGCGACCTGAAAATCCTCGACCCCGCCTGCGGTAGCGGCCATTTCCTCCTCTACTGTTTCGATCTCCTGACGACGATCTACGAGGAGGGCTGGGAGGAGGAGTACCACCCGGAGTCGGAGACGACCGGCGCGACCCTGCGCGCCGACTATCCGACGCTGGATGCCCTGCGCGCCGCACTCCCCGGCCTGATCCTGCACCACAATCTGCACGGGATCGACATCGACCCGCGCGCCGCACAGATCGCCGAGCTGGCCCTCTGGATGCGCGCCCAGCGTGCCTACAATGATCTCGGCCTCGCGCGCGGGGGCCGCGCCCCAATCCGCAAGACGAACATCGTCGTCGCGGAGCCGATGCCTGGTGACAAGGAAATGCTGAGTACCTATCTGCGCGGCGTGGACGAGCGCCTGCGTCCGCTCGCACTGACGATCTGGGAGAAGATGAAGCTGGCGGGCGAGGCAGGCTCGCTGCTGCGGATCGAGCGCGAAGTTGTCGATGTAATCGCGCAGGGGCGTCGCAAGGAAACGAGTGAGATGGAGGCGCAGACGCGGACGGCTAAGTGGGGTGGCGCGGTCGCAATCCAAACAGCACTCCCCAAACAGAACGACGTATTCTGGGATGAGGCCGAGGAGGCGTTGCTGGTCGCCCTGCGCGACTTCGCGGCGCACGCGACGAGCGGCGGCGCGATGAGTCGTCGTCTCTTCGCGGAGAACGCGGCGCACGGCTTCGCGTTCGTGGATCTCTGCCGCAAAAAGTTCGATGTAGTACTGATGAATCCCCCTTTCGGAGCGGCGACTATTGTATCGCGGAGGTATGTCGAGCTTTCGTACCCTCGAACGAGGAACGATATATATGCAACTTTCGTAGAAAGAGGACTTTCGCTCTTACATTCCCGTGGACAACTCGGCGCAATTACCTCGCGCACCGGTTTCTTTCTGTTGTCCTTCCAGAAATGGCGTGAGGAGATCATGCTGAAAGAAGCATATCCAGTGGCCGTGGCCGACCTTGGTCACGGTGTACTTGACTCCGCTATGGTAGAGACAGCGGCGTATTGCTTAGAAAAGGTGGCCTAATGACGCAATTCTTTCGCCTTCTTAGCCATAATGACAAGGCTACAAGTCTTGCAACAGCACTAAGTGAACTTCGCAATGGTAATGATCACCAAGATTCTTATTCCATCGAGCCAAGCAGCTTAGCACGAGTACCTAGTAGCCCCTTTGCTTACTGGCTTAGTGAGAAGATCCGCTCGGTTTTTACATCATTTGAAGAGTTTGAACCAAAAGCTGGAAGTGTCCGCGCGGGAACATCGACAGGTGACGATTTTCGTTTCGTTCGAACCATTTGGGAGATAGAGTCTAAAGATAAGTTCGGGCGTTGGAAGCTGTTTGCTAAAGGCGGAAGTTTCTCGCGCTACTACACGTTTTATTTTGCCGTGGTCGATTGGTATTTGGAGGGGCTGCCGATCGAATTGACTTTCGCTGGAGCTCGAGTACGCAAGCCGGACTACTTCCGGCCAGGAATCACTTGGCCTCTCCGTGGTATTCGTTATTCCTCACAAGTAATTCCAGAAGGTGCCGTCTTTAGTGTCGCAGGAAAGTTTGCCACGGCGGAGAATCAAGACCAAATATTCAAACTCTTGGCTCTCACAAACACCATTATGTTTGACTTCCTAATTGGCATCTTCGCGGGTAAAGTAGGCGGGGTACAATACGAGGCTGGCATCATTCAGAGAATTCCCGTTCCGTGTCTTGCTAATCCTAGTGGCGATAAGCTTGCACTACTGGCGCTAAAATGCGTCAACTTGAGGCGCGCTCTCGATACGACCAATGAATTATCTCATATTTTCCATGTGCCAGCGTTGGTCAAGAACCCGAATACAATGCTCAAAGCACAGGCTGTAACTTGGGCAGCGGCTATTGCTGATTCAGAACTGCAGATCATGACCTATCAATCTGAAATAGACAATATCACCTTCCATCTTTATGGCGTCGAGGGTAATGACCGGGATACTATAGAAGAGAGCCATAGTGTCGGAGAAGAAAATAGTGATAACCTTGCGATTTTTGAAGAGGCAGATGAAGCAGCAACGACCACGGCTGATATAGCGCCCCTTGCTACCGCTCTCATTTCTTACTCCGTTGGTTGCATTCTAGGTCGCTGGGACATTCGACTCGCCACACACGAGCGCGAAGCAACGTCCCTCCCTGATCCTTTCGCCCCGCTCCCAGTCTGCTCTCCCGGTATGCTGACCGGCGACGACGGGTTGCCCGCTACAGAAGCACCGCCCGACTATCCCCTCGCCATCGCCTGGGACGGCATCCTGGTGGATGATCCCGGCCACCCGCAGGATGCGATCGGGCGCATCCGCGAGGTTCTTGGCGTCATCTGGGGCGAGCGCGCGGACGCGATCTACGAGGAGGCCGTGCAGATCCTCGCCGGGGGCGGGCACGACCTGCGCCCCTGGTTCCATGCCACCTTCTTCGATGAGCACATCAAGCGCTACTCCAAGAGTCGCCGCAAAGCGCCGATCTACTGGCGGCTCGCCACCCCCTCGAATAGCTACGCCCTCTGGCTCTACTATCACCGCTTCTCGAAGGACACCCTCTACCGGGTGATCGAAGGCTACGTCACGCCGAAGGTGCAGTACGAGGAGCGGCAGGCCGACACCCTGCGCGCCGAGGCGGGGGCCAATCCCACCGCGTTGCAGCGCCGCGCGATCGAGGCGCAGGAAGGGTTCGTCGAGGAACTACGCACCTTCCGCGACGAGATCGAGCGCGTCGCACCCCTCTGGAACCCCGATCTCAACGATGGCGTGATCATCAACTTCGCGCCCCTCTGGCGGCTGACGCCCCGCCCGCGCGGCTGGCAGAAGGAGTGCCGCGACGCCTGGACGAAGCTGGCGCGCGGCGACTACGACTGGGCGCACCTCGCCATGCACCTCTGGCCGGAGCGCGTCGTCCCGAAGTGCCGCGAGGACCGCAGCCTCGCCATCGCCCACGGCCTCGATGGAGAGTTCTGGATCGAAGGGGAGAATGGCAAGTGGCAGCCGCGCCACGTCACCGACGATGCACTGGAGGCGCTGATCGCCGAACGCACCTCGGTCGCCGTGCGGGACGCGCTCGCCAGATTGCTCGATGCGCCGACCGAGGCCGTCGCGCCGAAACGCGCCGCCAGGCAGGAGCGCCCGGCGGCGAAGCCGAAGCGGGCGCGCAAGGGGCAGGGGGCGGAGCAGCTGCCACTCGGCTGATCGCCGGGAGGGCGGTCGCCTCACACCACCCCGACGGTGTACGATCGATCGCGGCGCAGCGGCGCGACCCTGGCGTTCTGGAAATGAGGGAACGGCGATAAGATGAACGGTGCAGTGCTACCCGAACAGGATCGGGCGTTCCTCGAACAGCTTCGGCAGTTCGTGCGGCAGACCGAGCCGCACGCCCGCCTGATCCTCTTCGGCTCGCGTGCGCGGGGGGAGGCCACACCCGAATCGGACTGGGATCTGCTGATCGTGCTCGATGGCGAGGTCAGCCCGCAGCGTGCGGACGCCTTGCGGCACCGTCTCTACGATCTGGCGCTGGATACCGACACCGTGCTCAGCGCGATCATCTACAGCGCGGCGCAATGGGATAGTCCTCGCTATCTGGCGCTGCCATTGCACGCGCAGATCGCGGGCGATGGTGTGGCCCTATGACCGCCGAGCGTGACGCCCTGATACGCCAACGGCTCGCGCACGCCCGCGAAGGGCTCGCCGAGGCCGAAATCCTGGCGAATGCTGGGCACTGGCGCGCCTCCGTAAGCCGCCTGTATTACGCCTGTTTCTATGCGGTATCGGCGCTCCTCGCCCGGCATGGCTACGCCGCGAGCAAACACAGCGGCGTGATCGCGCTCTTCAACCGCCATTTCGTGAAGTCGGGCACCGTCTCGCGTGAGCTCGGCCGCTTCTACAACGACCTGTTCGAGAACCGCCAGCAGAGCGATTACGACGACTACGCCGAGTTCGATGCGGCGCGCGTGCGTCCCTGGCTCGCGCAGGCGGTGGTCTTTGTGGCCCAGCTGGCCGAGTTGGCGGAGCGTCCCGCCGAAGAAGGATCATCCACATGACCCATCCATTCCACGGCTACCTCGCCGCGCAAGTTGCCGAACACCTGACGCAGCGCCGCGTCGTCATCTGGTACGACCCGCGCGCCGAGTTCACGCCGTTCATCAACGAATTGCGCGGCCAGCCCGCCGACGCCGCGCTGAGCGACGCGCGGGTCGAGCGGATCACGCTTGGCAAGCAGGCGGCGAAACTCGCCTGCTATGACGGCTCCTTCTTCGCCGTCCGTGCAGCGGTCGAGCCGATCGTCGCCGTCGATCAACCGGCCCCGCTCCTCATCTACCTCGGCGGCGTCCCGCGCGACGATCAACGTTCCCCCCTCCTCGAACTGGAGCGGGGCGGCACTACCTATGAGCCGCAGTTGCGGCGGCAGGCGCGCAACGTCCTGCGGCGCAATCACTCCGATGGGGTGATCGACGAGATGCTGGCCGCCGAGGGGCTGCGCTACGGCGACATCGTCGCGCTGATCGCGGCCGCCGAGGCCGGCGGCGATCAGCCCTCGCTCCTCAAGGTCGTCTTCCCCGGCGCGCGCGACAACGCCGCGCTGATCGCCACCTGGCTGGCCGACCCCGCGAGTGACGTGGCGCTGGCGGAGAAGGGGGCGACCGGCGAACTGGTCAAACTCGTCGGCTCGCGGCTGGGGCTGCCGCTGGAGCCGAGCGCGCCCCTCGCGGAGTCGCGCAATCGGCTGCTGCGCTACCTGCTGATCGGCGAGTTCCGCGCCGATCTCGCCTGCCCCCCGCCGCCGAGCCTGTCGCAGGTTCCCGCGCCCGCCACACACGACCAGCAAGGATTCCTGCGCGAGACCGTCGGTCGGTTGCGCGGGGAGCACGCCGACGCCTACCTCACCCACGCCGACACCATCGCGGACGAATTCAGCCTCGCCACCGCCGGGATCTCTGCGCTCGATCTCGGCGCGATCGACACCTTCCGCTTCGAGGAGCGCGCCCTCCTGGAGGTCTGCGACACGCTGCTGGCGGAGGGGCAGGACGAGCGCGTCCGCCAGCTCGTCGCCGAGCGCGCCAGCAGCTTCTGGGTCGATCGCGATGTGGCCCGGCGGGCGCAATGGCACGCCTGCGCGCTGGTGGCGCAACTCCTCGCCGCCTGCCGGGAGGTCGGCGCGGAACTGGCGGGGATCGGCAAGCGCCCCGCCGACTGGGTCGCCGCCTATACGCGCGAGGCGGGCTGGTATCGGCTCGACCAGGGGCACCGCCAGCTCGAAAGCTGGCTCGCCAATCTCGATGACGAGCCGACCTTCGGGCGCGCGATCGCCCGCGCCCGCCAGCAGTACGACGCCCTCACGCAGCGCCTCGCGGAAGGCTTTGGTCGCGCCCTGCGCGACGCCGACTGGCAGATCCCCGGCGTGCAGCCGCAGACTCGCATCTATGATGACACGGTCGCCAACCGGCGCGGCACCGTCGCGCTGGTGCTGGTCGATGCGCTCCGCTACGAGATGGGCCAGGAGTTAGCACAGCAGCTCGAGTCGCAGGGGGAGCTGGGCTTCGCCCCGGCGCTCGGCGTCCTCCCCTCGATCACGAAGCTGGGGATGGCCGCCTTCCTCCCCGGCGCGGCGGCCAGTTACAGCGTGGTCGAGGAGCGCGGCAAACTCGGCGCGAGCATCGACGGCACCCTCCTCCCCGACCTCGCCGCACGCCAGAAATTCCTGGCGGCGCGCGTCCCGCAGACGGTCGATCTGGAACTGGCGGAGCTGCTCGGCACGCCCGCCAAGACCCTGGGCAGCCGCTTCAAGGACGCCAAACTGATCGTCGTCCGCTCGCAGGAGATCGATAGCCTCGGCGAAGCCGGGCATACCCACCTCGCGCGGCAGGTGATGGACACGGTGATCGCCAACGTCGCACGCGGTGTCCGCAAACTCGCCGTGCTCGGCGTCGAGCGGATCGTTGTCAGCGCCGACCACGGCCATCTCTTCGCGCAGGAGCGCGGCGATGACATGAAGACCGAGAGCCCCGGCCCCGCCGTGGAACTGCACCGCCGCTGCTGGATCGGGCGCGGGGGCAGCACCCCGCCCGGCGCGGTGCGCGTGAGCGGGACCGAGCTCGGCTACACGACCGATCTCGACTTCATCTTCCCGACCGGGCTCGGCGTCTTCAAGGCGGGCGGCGGGCTGGCCTACCACCACGGCGGCGTCACCCTGCAAGAGATGGTCATCCCGGTCCTTCAGCTGCGCGTGCCGCAGCGCAAAGCGGAGGGGGCGACGGCACTACGCGTCATCATCGGCGGGCAGCCCGCCGAGCTGACGAATCGCGCCCTCAGCATCACGCTGACCCTCCGCGGCGATCTCTTCACCGCGCCGACACGCGTCCGCACCAGCATCATCGCCGGGAGCGAGCAGGTCGGCTACGCGGGCATGGCGCTCGGGGCCGAGCTCGACATGGCGACCGGTACCGTGCTGCTCACGCCGGGCGTACCGGCGAACATCGGCCTGATGCTCACCCGCGACGACTGCCCCAGCGTGCGTATCGTCGTCCAAAACCCCGTCACCGATGCGGTCCTCGGGCAAACGGATGAGATTCCGGTGCGGTTAGGGTTCTAACGCTCGGTCAGAGAGAGGATAGGCGAGAGGCGCATGATCGACCTGCAAGCGATACCCGCGCGCGATATGCTCGACGACAAGGTGAACAGCGTCTTCGCCGGGAAGGTGGTCCGCAAAGATCTGGTGCGCAAAATCAAGGCAGGGGCCAACGTGCCGGTCTTCGTCCTCGAATACTTGCTCGGCAAATACTGCGCCTCCTCTGATGAGATGGCGATCCAGATGGGCTTACAGGTCGTCAAGGAGATCCTCGCCAACAATTACATCCGCCCCGACGAGTCGCAGAAGGCGCAGAGCCGCGTCAAGGAGGCCGGGCGCTACACCTTCATCGATAAGGTCCGCGTGCGCCTGGTCGATTCCGACTACTGGGCGACCGCCAACAATTTCGGCCACAACTTCCTGCATATCCCTAGCCACTACGTACGCGACTACGAGCGCCTGCTGACCGGCGGCATCTGGGCACAGATCGACGTGCGCTTCGAGTACGACGAGGAGTCGCGCGGCAAATATCCCTTCTGGATCGAGAAGCTGACCCCGATCCAGCTCGCCACCTTCGATCTGGACGATTATCGCACTCGCCGCGCCCAGTTCACCGCCGACGAGTGGGTCGATTTCATCCTCCGCAGCATGGGCTACGAGGCTTCCGAGCTCGATCGTCGCACCAAGCTCCTCTTCCTCACCCGCCTCATCCCCCTCTGCGAGCAGAACTTCAACCTCGTCGAGCTCGGGCCGCGCGGCACCGGCAAGAGTTATGTCACGCAGGAGATCTCGCCCTACGCGGCGCTGCTGACTGGTCCGACCACCGTCGCCAACCTCTTCGGGCATATGAGCGGCAAGCAGAAGGGGATGGTCGCCATCTGGGATGTCGTCGGCTTCGATGAGGTCGCGGACTTGCAGAAGATGCCCAAAGAGGTCATCACGACGATGAAGACCTACTGCGAGTCGGGCACCTACCAGCGCGGCCAGGAGGAGGATCGCGGCTACGCCAGCGTCGCGCTCTTCGGCAATACCAATCAGCCGGTCGACGTGATGGTGCAGACCGGCCATCTCTTCGCGCCGCTGCCGGACGTGATCCGCAACGACATGGCCTTCATCGACCGGCTGCACTTCTACCTCCCCGGCTGGGAGATCCCCAAGATGCGCAACGAGTTCCTGACCGATCACTACGGCTTCGTGGTCGATTACCTGGCCGAGGCGCTGCGCGACCTGCGCAAGCACAACTTCACCGAGGCTCCCGACCGCCATTTCGCGCTCGGCAGCCACCTCAACACCCGCGACCGCAAGGCGGTGCGCCGCACCGTCTCCGGCCTGATGAAGATCCTCTATCCGCACGGCGAGACGACCCGCGACGAACTGGCCGAGATCGTCGAACTGGCGATCGAGGGCCGACGCCGTGTCAAGGAACAGCTCAAGAAGATGGGCTCGTTCGAGTATTACCAGACCTCGTTCAGCTTCACCGACAACGAGACCGGCCTCGAGCATTTCGTCGGCCTCCCCGAACAGGGCGGGCGCAACATGATCGCCGCCGATCCGCTGGCACCCGGCGCGCTCTACACCGCCTCGGTCAGCGCGGATGGCACGGTCGGCCTCTACCGCCTGGAAGTCACCGTCGCCGCCGGGAATGGGCGGGTGCGTTTCGCGGGCGGGGTCGGCGGCATGATGAAGGAGTCGATCAATCGCGCCTTCGGTTATCTCAATGCGAACAAGGTCGCGCTCGGGATCGGCGCGGAGGTGGACCAGAGCGACTTCCACGTCGAGGTCATCGACCTGCTCAACAATCGCCAGGAATGCGAGCTGGGCGTGGCCTTCTTCATCGGCTGCTTCTCCGCCCTGAGGCGCGTGAGCGGCCAGCCGGGGCTGCTCGTCCTCGGCGACATGAGCGTGCAGGGGAACATCAAGCCGCTGCGCTCGCTCACCGAGCCGCTGCAGGTCGCGATGGATAACGGCGCCCGCCGCGCCCTCATCCCGATCGAGAACAAGCGCAACTTCCTCGACGTCAGTGCCGACATCATGGAGCACGTCGACCCGATCTTCTACGGCGACCCGAAGACAGCGGCGTTCAAGGCGCTAGGGCTGAATTAGTACTCCTTCTTCTGAACAGCAAGTCGAAGCGCACAAGAGTCTGCGATGTGGTACCGAGAGGAAGCTTTCTAGCATGATACCGGAGTCGACTCGCGAAAAAATCTTGGAGGCGCTGGCGCGCTTCGACCGCGACCTGCGCGACACGCCCGAATGGACGGGGTGGGACGAGCGTCCGATCTATCGCTACGCGATCGTCCACGAGGGGCGGCGGTATCCGGTGGAGCAAATCATCGCGCTCGCTACCGGCGGGAAGACGCAGGGCTTCAGCGGCGGGGCCGAGGCGAACGGCTACGTCACCCGGCGCGGCTTCACCGTCCTCCCGCTGCATCCGGGCGAGACGCCGAACGTCTGGTGGGTCAATCAGGGCGGCACCTACCGCAACGGCAGAGATGGCGGTTTCCTCTGGTCGCCGCTGGTCGATCCGCGCGGGGCGACGCAGAGCCATTGGACACGGATGTCCGATGTCCGCGCGGGCGATGTCATCGTCCATTACAGCAGCGGTTCGGTGCGCGCCCTGGGGCTGGCGACCGGAACGGTCTATGCGGTCCCGCAACCGACGAACTTCGATGAGGACCGGCCAGCGACCTGGAACGAGCGCGGGCAGCGGCTCGATGTGTCCTACCACGAACTCACGCGCGCCATCCCCCTGGACGGTATCAGCGGCAAGTTGCAAGCGTTAGCCATCGGCGACGGCCCGCTCAACCGCGTCGATGGCGTGAAGCAAGGCTACCTCTGGCGTTTCAGTGCCGAGGGGCTGCGCGTGCTGCGTGAGGCGTCGGACGAGCCGTGGCCGGAGTGGGCCGAGGCGGCGCTACCCGCTGAACTGGGTGTGGCATCGAACGGCTGGGATGAGGAGCGCTTCTTCGCCGCCCTCGCCGCGATGTGTAGTCCCGCTGGCTTGGCCGCGGCGCGGCATCTGTATGCATACGCGCAGGAGCGCGGGGCCGAATTTACGTGGAATCCCGGGCCTATGATGATGGTGATGGTGAACCTGCCGGTTGATGGGCGATCCTTACCGGTCTTCGGCCTTGGGGAAGGTGCACAGAACGTCGGCGCTACGTGGATAAACTTTCAGTATCTGGTCAGCAGAGGGATCCCGAAAGAAGCGCTGGCCGAACTTGCCGCGCAGTTACGACCGCTCCCTGGTGTACGCGAGCGATTTTCCGCCCTTGAAGGGGCGAACTTCGCGCGTCGGCCCACGCTCCCCCTGGATGAACTCTTCTCTCAACCGGGCACAGTCGAGCGCTTCGAGGCTGCTCTGGATGCCTTCTTGCAGCGCGTCGCGCAGATGCAAAGTAGCAGCCCGGGCGCTACGCCGCGTTCCTGGATCTTCCAGGCGGTGCTGGAGCGCTTCGATCTCAACGGCGCGCTCGCCGTGCTACCCGAACTTACCTGGCGCACGAAGCAGCATCGGCAGGAGATCCGTTCCGGAGACACCGTCTATCTCTGGGAGGCCGGGCCAGACGCGGGGATCGTGGCGATCGCGACGGTCCTGACCGATCCGACGGAACGCGCCGACCAGCCGGATGAGACCCGCTTCAACCGGGGTTACGCCGAGGAAGGCACGGTCGAGTGGGGTGTGCGCCTCCGCATCGAGCGCGTCCTCCAAGAGCGCATATCGCGCACGATATTGCGCGAGCGCCCGCTCCTGAAGGACTTGCCGATCCTCGGCAATGCACAGGGGACGAATTTCGCCATGAGCGACGCACAGGCCGATGCCCTCCGCACGCTCATCGCGCCGGAACACCCGCCGCGCATCCAGAAGATCGCGCCCGGCGAGCGCGCGGAACTCTGGGAGGTATGCCGCGCCGAGGGGCGTATCCGCGTCGGGTGGGAGGATGTCGGCGATCTTCGCAAGTACCCCTCGCAGGATGACTTCATCACCGCCTTCCGCATCCACTATCCCAGCAGCGCCGTCTCGACTGCCTATGCACTGTGGGGGCTGCTCGACCTCCAACCCGGCGACCTGATCATCGCCAACAGGGGTCAATCGGAGGTGCTCGGGGTCGGCGAGGTCGTCGCGCCGGGATACGAGTGGGCACCGGACCATGTTTGGGCGCAACATAGCGTCCGCGTGCGCTGGCAACCGGGCGTCGCCGGACCGATCGCGCGGCAGTCGAGCTGGATCAAGACGATCATGCCGGTATCGCCGGAGGTATGGGAGCAGATCCGGACGCAGCTCGGCGCGGGCGAGCCACAACGGCCACCCGCCCCGCCGCAGCCGCCCACCCCGCCACAGCTCGTCACCTTCGCTGACCTGCTAGCCGCGCTGCGCGAGCGCGGGCTGTCATTCTCCGCAGAACTCGTCGCCAACTACATCCTCGCCCTCCAGGCGAAGCGCTTCGTGATCCTCACCGGCATCTCCGGGACCGGCAAGACGCAACTCGCTCTGGCCGTGGCGGAGGCGTTTCGCTCGCGCGTACGCGTGACGAAGGCCGCGGCCCATGCGGACGACGCATTGGACATCGAAGTGAAGCCGTACATGGTGAATCACAAGCTCATGGTACTCCCGGTCCAATTCACCGCGAATCTCCTCCTGCCATCGCTCGACGCGCAGACCGGAAGCGGACAGATCACCGTCTACTACCCCCAGGGGGAGATCGCGCTTTCCATACGTAAGGATCCCACCCGCAACGTCACCGACCTTTTCTTCAAGGGGGAGTTCCGGGCCTGGTTCACCACGCAGCTCCGACCCGGCGATCACTTCTTGCTCGAACCGATGGAGCAAGGCAACGATCTCCCGCACGCCTTGCGCTTTACCTTGCCGCAGATCGAGACTGCTGATGAATTGCTCGACAATTTACTGATCACCGCCGTGCGCCCGGACTGGACCGATAATCGCGGCCTGCTCGGCTATCACAACCCCCTCACCGGCCAATACGCGCGCACGCCTTTCCTCGACCTCCTCCTGCGCGCCAGCGCAGATGAGGCAGCGGCCCAGACGGAGAACCGTCCGGCTCACCCCTTCTTCGCCATCCTGGACGAGATGAACCTTGCCCGCGTCGAGCACTACTTCGCCGACTTCCTCTCCGCGCTCGAGTCGGGGCAGCCCCTCCAGCTGCACGGCGACGCGACCATCGGCGCGGGAGAGGACGGCGAGGACGGCGCGGTCCCGCAGCAACTCGCAATCCCCGCCAACCTCTTCATCACCGGCACCGTCAACGTGGACGAGACAACCTACATGTTCAGCCCCAAGGTGCTCGACCGTGCCTTCACGATCGAGTTCAACCACGTCGATCTGCGCGGCCTCGGCGTCCCCGCCGACGACAGTGAGGGGGCGCTCACCCTCGGCGGCTTTCCTGGCACACTCGCCTACCAGGGGAATCCTGACGCGGGCGACTGGGACGCGCTCGGCGCGCTCGGCGACGGGCGCTGGCGCGCGCCGATTCTTGCGGTCCACGAGCTGCTGGTGCCCGAGAACCGGCACTTCGGCTACCGCGTCGCCAATGAGATCGCCCGCTTCGTCGCCCTCGCCGCCGAGCAGGCGGGCGACGACCCGGCGACCCTCGACGCGGCGCTCGACCTCGCGCTCCTCCAGAAGGTACTGCCGAAGTTCCACGGCACGCAGCAAGAGCTGGAGCCGGTACTAACCACGCTGGCCGCCTTCGCCATTACGGGCGAGACCCCCGCCGGAGTGACCACGCCGGAAGTGCTCATTGAGGCGTGGCGGATGGGGCGCGACGGGCATCTCGTCGCGACGGATGCGGCAACGACCGCCATGCCGCCCGCCTACCCGCACACCGCCGCGAAGCTCTGGGGGATGCTGCGGCGCTTGCGGCAGCAGGGCTTCGCCTCGTTCATCGAGTAGGGGATGACGATGGATGAACGGGTCGATACCATGCTCAGCCTCGGCGCGCGCCGCGATGGCCAGCCGCCCGAGGAGCGCGACGGCCGCCTGATCCTGCGTGGCGAGTGGGAGTGGCTGCTGCGCGGCCCGGCGGCGGCGCTCGACCCGCTCGCGGCGGCGCTCGGCCCGCTCGCAGAGCGCCTCGCGCCCGAGTTGCTCCTCCTCGGCTTCGGCAACGCGGTCGGGCACTTCCGGCTGCCGGGATTGCCGCCGCTAGAGGTCGTCTCCGGCAAGTGGGACGAGTGCCACTTCGCGCGGATGCTCGACGAACTGACCGCGATCGCCGCCGGGCTGCCGTTCGCCGCTCGCGAGACCGCCGGGCTGCCCTACGACCGCAGCGTCGCCGACCAGCCGGATGTGCTCTACCACCTCTTCGTCTACTTGCGCCACGTCCTCTCCAACGCCCCGCCCCCCGAGCGCCGCCTCCTCCCCGCGCTGCGGCTGATCCTGCGCGAGCCGCACCAGCGCTTCGCGCAGACACGCCGCGTCGTCCCAGCCGAACTGGCGCGCGGCCTCGATCCGGCGGGCTTCGTGGCCCTCGCGTCCGGGGCGGGCGGCTTCGTCCGCGCCGGGTCGGGCCCGGCGGCGCACCTACCGCTCGCGCGGGTGCTGCGCGGCCACCTCCCAGAGCGCGTGGACGAGCCGCATGCGGCGATCACGCGCGACACCCCGGAGAACCGCTTCGTCAAAGCCTTCCTCGACCAGGCGGGCGGGATCGTGGCGCGGATGCGCCAGACCTTAGCGGGGGAACGCCCCGCCCCCTTCCGCGACGACCTCCTGCGCGACTGCGACCGCCTGGACGCCGCGCTGCGCCCGGTCGCCGAGCATCCGCTCTGGGCCGAGGTCGGGCGGATGACGCATCTCCCCGCCGCCTCGCCGGTCCTCCAGCGGCGGCGCGGTTACCGGGAGGTCTACGGCCACTTCGGGCGGCTGCGGCTGGCGACGCGACTGCCGCTCACCGACGCGGCCCTAGGCGACCTCCTCGCGGCGAAGGACATCGCCCACCTCTACGAGCTGTGGTGCTTCTACACCCTGGTCGAGGCGATCACGGCGGTCCTCGGCGCGCCGACCTTAGCGGAGCGACCGTGCCGCGACGACTTCCAGGTCGGGGTGGCCTGGGACCTCGCGGTCACCTGGGCGGGCGGCGCGCAGCTCCTCTACAACCCGCGCTTCTCGCGCTCGCGCCCCGCCACCCGTCGCTCCTACTCGGTGCCGCTGCGCCCGGACATCGCGCTCGTCGTGCCGAACGGGTTGAACGCAGGGCTGCACTTCTTCGACGCCAAGTTCCGCCTCGACCGCCTCGCCACGACCTTCGCCGACGCGGAGGACGCCGCAGAAGACGAGTCGGAGCGTGCCGAGGAGCGCTGCGGCACGTTCAAGCGCGCCGATCTCTACAAGATGCACACCTACCGCGATGCGATCCACGGCACCCGCTCGGTGTGGATCCTCTATCCCGGCACGGAGTTCCGCCACTTCTCCGTCGATCCACAGGCGATCGTGGCGCAGACCGTCACGATGCTCGGCGATGCGGCAATCGAGGGCGTCGGGGCCATCCCACTCGCACCCGACGAGGCGACCCCTTCCGCCCTTCTTGGTGTTGTGCGCATGTTGCTCGACGGTGCATTGGTGTGACGAGTCGTCCGGGAGCAGTCACAGGTCTTCCAGCCACCACGGCGCAACGTCGGTCACCTGGATACTCGTCACCTCGCCTTTCCGCCGCACCGGCCCGATAACCAGCACGATCGGCCCGGCGTGCAGCGCCGCCCGGAACTGCTTGGCGATCGCCGGGCTGAGCACCGCGTTGCCCAGGCCCGTCTCGTCCTCCAGCGACAAGAACACGACGCCTTTCGCGGTCGGCGGTTGCTGGAGGACCGCGATGCGCCCGGCGATCGTCGCCACCCGCCCGGCGGGCAGGTCGCCGAGCGCCGCGATCGGCACGACCCCGCGCGCCGTGAGCGCCGCCCGCTGCGTCGCCACCGGGTGCGTGCCGAGCGGCACGCCCGTGGCCCAGCCCTCGCCCGCCGCCCGCTCCAGGGGCGTCTCCGGTGGCAACGCGACCGGGGCGGGGGGCAGCGCCAGGCCGGCCGCCCCGCGCCAGATGGCGGGCAGCGCCCAGAGAAGTTGTCGTCGGCTCGCCCCCCAACCGTCGCACGCCCCTGCGGCGATCAGCGCGGCGACGACCTCCGGCGTCAGACTCCCCCGGCCCCTCAGGCAGAGGTCGGCGAGGTCGCGGAAGGGTCCACGGCGCTCACACTCCGTCACCAGCGCCGACCCGGTCGCCTCGGCCAGCCCGCGCACGTAGCGCAGCCCCAGTCGCACCGCCAGGTTGCCGCTTGCCGCCCGCTCCAGCGTGCAGTTGTAGGCGCTCCGGGCGAGGTCCGGCCCGAGGACGGCGAGCCCGTGCCGTCGCGCGTCCCCGATGACGACGCTCGGCGCGTAGAAGCCCCCCGGTTGCGCGTTGAGCCGGGCGCAGGTTATCTACAGTATGATAGGGCGGCGGTGTACGGACAGATCATGAGCGGAGGGGACCATGCGGGGAAAGGAAGAACGGGGCATCCTCCCGGATAGCGTCGCGTGGGTCGAGCGTTTCCTCGCCGATTTGGCGACGGTCCGCAGTGCCAACACGGTCCGCGCCTACCGTCATGACCTGACGCGCTGGACGGCCTTCTGCCACGCCTCCGCCGTGGACCCGTTTGCGGCGCGACCGCGCGACATCATCGCGTTCATCCGCGCCGAGCGCACGCGGCCCAATCGCCGCGCGGGGACGGTTGGTGCCAGGACCGTGGTGCGCCGCCTCGCCGCGATCCGGCAGTGGTACGCCTTCCTCGGCCTGGAGCCGGAGGAGACCGGGGTGCGCCGCAACCCCGTGCCCGGCGGGACCCCGTTGCGGGCGGCGGCCGGCGTCGCCACCGGCCGACCGGCCCTGCTGCGCTACGACCGTCAGCACCCGGATACCCTGACAGCCGAGGACAGCGGCCGCTTCGCTGCCCATCTGACGGCGACGCGCTATCGCGACAAAGCCATCGTCTGGCTGCTCAAGGACGGGGCGCTGCGGATCAACGAGGCGCTCGACCTGCGGCTGGGGGATATCCACTGGGCCGGGCGGCGGGTCACGGTGCGCGCCACCAAGTCGCGTACGGAGCGCGTGGTCCCGCTCACCGCCGACGCGCTCGCCATCCTGGGTGCCTACCTGCGGCTGGAGCGGCCCAAGGCGCTTGCGCACGACTATGTCTTCGTCTGCCTCGGACGGCGCAACTTCGGCCGACCATTCCGCTACCGCGCCTGGGTCTACATCTGCGACAAAGCGCGGCGTCAGGCCGAGACGCCCGATGTGCACGCGCACGCCTTCCGCCACACCGGCGCGACCAATCTCGCCGAAGGGGGGATGCCGCTCGACAGCCTGCGGCAACTGCTGGGGCATCGGCACGTCGACACGACGCTCATCTATAACGAGGTCCGCAACGGGCGCCTCCAGCGCGACTACGATGCGGCCATGGCGGACGCGGACGCCGCCGACGCCGCCTCGTCGGCGGAGGGACGGCGATGACCGCCAGCGTGACCGTACCCAACCCGCCTGTCGCGCGGCATGCCCTGACCTTATGCCCGGAGGAGCGCCGTATCCTCGCCAAACGACGGCTTGCCTCCGCCGACCGTGCCGCCGTCGCGCACTTGCTCGATCCGTTCGAGGCGGCGCTGCGCGCCTGGACGCTCCAGGGCTGGGAACCCTCGGCGGTCGCGGACAATGCGGTGCAATGCGCGGTGCATTTCTGCGCCCGCCTGATGGTGGCGCTGGATTGCCCGTACTGGGCGTTCGACTGGGATCGCCTCCTGACCTGGCGCGAGGTGGCGCTCGCCCAGCTACCCGAACACAAGGCCAGTTGGCTGGCGAGCTGGCATAAGCAGTGGCGCCGGGTGACCGCGACCTGCTTCTACCTCGGGGCGCTGCCCTACCACGAGGCGATCTACGAGACGGCGCACCGCAAGCTGGGGGGAAAATGGCTGGGGCAGGAAGCGGTGCGGCAATTGGAAGCCCGTTTCCTGGACACCGCCAAGCGTATCGGCTACTGGGACGAGCACCGACTGCGCAAGAACGAGATCGGGGTGTTGCTGGCGGCGCTGATGCACGCGCGCAAGACCGACCCGCTGGCCCTCACCAGGGAGGATCTGGAGGGCTGGGAGCGGCAGACCGCGCGGTCGGCGCGCGTGGCGCGCGAGAGCGTCACCTGCATCCAGCGGGTGCTGGCGGCGATGGGCGGGCTCGCTGGCGAGCCGCCGCGCCGGTCCGGTGCCCGGCCGCGCCACCGCTTCACCTGGCACCGGACCGCACCCGCCATCGTCGCCACCTGCGAGCGCTTCCTCGCCGACATGGCCACGGTGCGGGAGGCGAGCACCGTCATGAGCTAGCGCTGCGCCCTGCGGCGGTTCGGCGACTGGCTGGGCGAGCGGTACCCCGAGATTCGGGCCGTCACCGACCTGCGCCGCGCCCTGTGCTGGCTCAAAATACATCCGGGTCGGGCCATCGCCCAAGTCCAAGCTGTTGATCGCCCCCTCCCACGGCTAGAATCGCGCCAGCGAGGCGCAATTGCCTGTCGCGCGGGTTAGGAGGCGGGGA
>JAABUU010002446.1_pt1 | contig 26474 bp, 29 predicted proteins | sample 5559301 | NCBI WGS metagenome assembly JAABUU01 (sample SAMN10711884, study PRJNA513360) | rock metagenome | isolation source: Antarctica rocks | place: Antarctica: Victoria Land, Richard Nunatak white | reverse complement strand
TCCCGCGCGACCATCCGCAGCTCGTCGTCGTGGGCCTCGGCGAGCGCGGCCACGGTGGCGTCGTTGTCGACGAACACCGGCACCCCCAGGCGCTCGCCGAGCACGTCGCGCAGCCGCACGTCGGCCAGCGGCAGGTTGGTGGTCGAGACGATCCGCCCGGTGTCGAACTCGACCACCGACGGAACGCCGACGCCGACGCCGTCCAGCTCCTGACCCCGGCAGGATTCGATCATCGACGCCAGCTGCTCGATCAGATCATCCGAACCCGACTGGACGGTGGGCCGAGTCGTCGCCTCGCCGAGCTCTGAGTCCTGCAGGCGGGCCACCGCGACCTTGGTGCCGCCCAGGTCAACGCCGATCACGTCGCTCACGGGCGCCTCCCGGACAGCGGCAACCGCGACGCGGCCGCGCCGTCGAGCAGGACCGTGATCCGCTCGGCCTGGGGCGCCAGCATCGACGCGGGCACGCGGGGGTTGGGCTCCGCGTCCGGTCCGAACGCCGCGGCGATCGCCTCGGCCTTTGACTCACCCGAGGCGAGGATCACCACGTGTCGGCTCGCGGTGAGCGCGGCGAGCGTCAGCGAGACGCGGGGCACGAACGGCTCGAGGCCCGCCTCGGGCACCCCGACCACCAACTCAGAGCTCACCGACAGCGAGGATTGGCCCGGAAACAGCGACGCCGTGTGCCCGTCGGGCCCGATCCCGAGCAGCACCAGGTCAAACTCGGGCGGCCCGGCGTCGCCCAGCTCGCGTTCGTAGGCCTCGGCCGCCGCCTCGGGTCCAAGCTCGCCTCTGATCCGACGCACGTCGAGCTCGGTGAGCGGCGCGAGCGGATCGAGCAGCGACGCCTTGATCATGCCGTAGTTCGATCGGTCGTCCTCGGGCTCCACGCAGCGCTCGTCCCCGAGCCAGAACCGGGTCGACCCGAGATCCAGGCCCACCGCCCTGACGGTGTCGACGAAGTGCTCGTAGGCCGCCCCGGGCGTCGAGCCGCCGGCCAGCACCATCTCGCCGCCGCCGATCGCCGCGCTGACCATCATCGCCGCGCAAGCCCGGGCCGGATCCTGCACCACCTCCAGCTCGAGCGTCACGCCGGACAGAGCTCCCGGGCGGCGCTCAAGGCGGGGCCGTAAGTGGGGTCCCGGAGCAGGGCCTGGCGGACCCCCTCGCCGAGGATGCCGCCCTCACCGCGCGAGGCGCCGAGGACCTTCCATTCGCGCGCTTCGCCGCCGAGGATCGTCTCGCGGGCGTCGAGGCCGCCGAGGCCGCGCTGCAGCGAGAGCGAGGTGCCGCGCTCGCCGCGGACCGTGACGCCCGCCAGACCGGGAGCCTCCTGCTGGGTGGTGCGCAGGCAGAGCTCCACCTCGCCGTGGTCGCGCCGTGCGGCTCCCTCCAGGCTCCCGGCCAGGTCTCGCAGCGGCGCGATCTCCCAGCCCAGGCGCGAGGCGAGCCATCCGGTCAGCAGCAGCCCGCTGGCCGTCGAGGTGCGCTGGTGGCGAACCTCCAGCTCGGCGATCCGGCGCAGCGCGGCCAGTCGCGTCGGGAGGTCGAAGCTGGCGGCCAGGCGCTCGCGCCATGGGGTCGTACGCAACCACGCGAGATCGACCACGTATACGTGATCGCTCAGCTCGAGAGCGCGGGCGAGCGCCTCGGCCGGATCAGACAGGTCGTCTGAGTCCACCAGCATCACGTCGACCAGTGGCAGTAGGGCTCTGACCGCCTCCTCATGGCCGTGGGGAGACCAGGCCACTGTCGGCATCTCTGACGCCAGCACCGGGTCGACGATCGTCTGCAAGGCGGACAGATGCTCGGGGCCGCAGTCGATCTGCACCTGCTCGCGCATCACCCCGATCCGGCCCTCGCCCGGATCCTCGTAGCTGACCACGGCCACCGCGTCCAGGGTGTGGCGGCCCTCCTGCACCGCGCACAGCACGGTCCGCGACCCGTGGTAGCGACCGGCGCGCTCGAGCCGGTTGGCGATCTCGCCCTTCCACTCGCGGTCGACCACGACGACCAGGTTGAGCACCCGAGCCGGTGCCAGCGCCTCGTTGGCGCCGTGGCGCTCACGCAGCAGCCGGCGCATAGCCACCTCAATCGCGTCCGGATCGGTGTCCTGCTCGGCCCAGATGTCCTCGCTCACAGCCGCCGCCAGCGCGTGCCGTCAAGGAGCGCCTCGGCGGCCTCAGGACCCGAGGAGCCCGAGCCGTACTGGGGGATCGGAGAGCTCGTGTCGGCCTTCCAGGCGTCGAGGATCGGATCGATGATCCCCCACAGGGCCTCGATCTCGTCGTTGCGGGTGAACAGTGTCGCGTCCCCGCGCATCGCGTCGAGGATCAGCCGCTCGTAAGCCTCGGGCGACTCCGACAGGAACGACGTGCCGTAGCGAAACTCCATGTTGACCGGCCGAATCCGCATCCGGGAGCCGGGAATCTTGGCGCCGATCGACACCGAGACGCCCTCGTCGGGCTGCAGGGTGAAGACGATCTGGTTGGCCTGGATCCCGACGGAGCCCGAGCTCTGAAAGGCGATGTGCGGAACCGGCTTGAGGATCACCGCGATCTCGGTCAGCTTGCGCGCCATCCGCTTGCCGGTACGCAGGTAGAACGGAACCCCGGCCCAGCGCCAGTTCGAGACGTGCAGTCGCAGCGCGGCGTAGGTGGGGCTGCGCGAGTCGGCGTCCACCCCAGGCTCCTGCAGGTAGCCGGGAACCCGGGCGCCGCCGACCACGCCGGGACCGTACTGCGCCCGCACCGCCATCCCGGCCACGTCCTCGACGTTGGGGGGCACGATCGCCTCGAGCACCTTGAGCTTCTCGTCGCGCAGGCGGTTGGCGTCAAACGCCGTGGGGGGCTCCATGGCCAGCAGCGCCAGCAGCTGGAGCATGTGGTTCTGGACCAGGTCACGCAGCGCCCCTGCCCCCTCGTAGTAGCCGGCGCGGCCCCCGATCCCGATGTCCTCGGCGGCGGTGATCTGCACGTGGTCGATGTAGTTGCGATTCCACACGGGCTCAAACAGCGCGTTGGCGAAGCGCAGCGCCATCAGGTTCTGGACGGTCTCCTTGCCCAGGTAGTGATCGATGCGGAAGATCTGGGACTCGTCGAGCACCTCGAGCAACTCGACATTCAGCGCGCGCGCCGAGGCGAGGTCGTAGCCGAACGGCTTCTCGATCACGATCCGGACTTCGGCGTTCTCCACCCGGTCGAGGCCGGCGGCGCCGAGCTTGCTCGCGATCAGCGGAAAGAACTCCGGTGCGGTGGACAGATAGAAGACGCGATCCATCGGCCGCCCGGCCCGCTCGTCGAACTCCTCCAGGGTTCGGGTCAGCTCGGCGTACACCTCGTCGTCGTCAAATGAGCCCTGGATATAGCGGACGCCGTCGAGCAGGCCCCCGAGCAGGGCAGGATCGGGACGGCGCCGAGAGAAGCGCTCAATCGAGGACGACACCGCGTCGCCGAAATCCTCGTGCTCCTGATCGCGCCGGCCGACGCCGATCAGGTCAAACCGCTCGGGCAGCGCCCCCTCGTGGGCGAGGTTGTAAAGCGCCGGCAGCAGCTTACGGTGGGCGAGGTCTCCCGTCGCCCCGAATATGACCAGCGAGGTGGGATGGACCGGCAGGCGCTCGAGGCCCTCGATCAGCGGGTTCTCGATCTCCGACAGGTGCCCGGGGGGTGCCGTGCTCACAGCTCGCTGCCGCCCATCTTGCCGAGCCCGACAAAGCCGATCTGCATCAGTCCTTCCTCCCGAGACGTTGTGGCCGGATCTAGGAGCGCGAACACGGCCAGCATAGTCGGATCGGCGCCACGCTAGACGGACGTTTTGGTCAGCGCCAAGCCGCTCTGGGCCCTCACCCGAACAGGATCCCGTAGCGCTCGTACTCATCGATCGGCACGCGGCGGACCTCGGCCACCGCATCTGACAGTGCCACCAGCTCGATCGCCGTGGCACGCAGTGCGGTCATCGTGCCCCAGCGCCCGGCGTGGGCGGCGTCGATCGCCGCCAGCCCCAATCGGGTGGCCAGCACACGATCGAACGCGGTCGGCGTGCCCCCGCGCTGGATGTGCCCGAGCACGGTGGCCCGGGTCTCGATCCCGGTCCGCTTTTCGATCTCCCTCTCGAGCTCGTGCCCGATGCCGCCCAGGCGCGGGTGGCCGAACTCGTCAGACGCGCCGGCGGCGACAGTCATCGTCCCCGCCTTGGGCAGCGCCCCTTCGGCGGCGACGACGATCGAGAAGTAGCGCCCGCGCCGATGGCGGCGGCCGATCAGGCGACAGACCTCGTCGATGTCGAACGGGATCTCGGGGATCAGGATCACGTCGGCACCTCCGGCGAGACCCGAGTGCAGCGCGATCCAGCCGGCGTTGCGGCCCATCACCTCCACCACCAGGATCCGGTGATGGCTCTCGGCGGTGGTGTGCAGGCGGTCGATCGCCTCGGTGGCGATCTGCAGCGCGGTGTCAAAGCCGAACGTCACGTCGGTGGCCCCGAGGTCGTTGTCGATCGTCTTGGGGACCCCGATCACCTCGATCTGGGCCTCGCTGAGGCGATTGGCGGCGCCCAGCGTGTCCTCGCCACCGATCGCGATCAGCCCGTCGAGGCGATGGCGGGCCAGCGTCGCGCGGGCCACCTCGATCCCGTCCTCGCGCTTGGAGGGATTGGTTCGCGAGCTGCCGAGGATCGTGCCGCCCCGCGGCAGGATCCCTCGGGTCGACTCGATCGTCAGCTCCTCGTATACGTCCTCCAGCACGCCGCGCCAGCCGTCGCGGAAGCCGACCAGCTGATCGCCATAGGCGTCGATCCCCTTGCGCACCACGGCGCGGATCACCGCGTTGAGGCCCGGGCAGTCGCCTCCGCCGGTGAGCAAGCCGATGCGCACGGGCGCAGATGCTACGGGCTGGCTAGTCTCCGCCGATCCGCCGATCCGCCGACCAGAGGCGGTCAGCTCTAACCGGAGGCGTAGCGGCAGCGTGCACATCGATCCTTACATCGTTCTCGGCAGCGCGATCATCGGCCTGCTGGTCGGGATGACCGGCGCCGGCGGCGGCGCGCTGATGACGCCGATGCTGATCCTGCTGTTCAGCGTCAAGCCGTCGACCGCGATCTCCAGTGACCTTGTCGCCGCTGTCGTGATGCGCCCCCTCGGCGCCCTGGTGCACATGCGCGCCGGCACAGTCAACTTCAGGCTCGTGCACTGGATGATGCTGGGGTCGGTGCCGGCGGCCTTTTTCGGGGCCTACCTGCTGCACCTGCTCGGCGACGCCAAGTCAGCCCAGGACACGATCGAGGTCTTCCTGGGCGCGGCGCTGCTGGTCGGCGCGGGCGCGATGGTGCTGCGCCTCGGGCTCGATCGCCGCGGCGGCCACACCCGGGCCACGTTCGTCACCGAGGTCAACCCGCGCCCCGCCCTGACCCTGGCGATTGGGGTCGTGGGCGGCGTGATCGTCGGCATGACCTCGGTGGGCTCGGGCTCGCTGATGGTGATCGGCCTGCTGTTCATCTACCCCCGGCTCGGGGCCAACCAGCTGGTCGGAACCGATCTGACCCAGGCCGTCCCGCTGACCCTGGCGGCGGCGCTCGGCGCCCTGGCCTTCGGACACGTGGAGCTGTCGGTCACGGGTTCGCTGATCCTCGGCAGCGTGCCGGCGGTGCTGGTCGGCTCGCTGCTGTCCTCCCGGGTGCCGGACCGCTACGTCCGCCCGGCGATCGCGTTCGTAATCTTCGCCTCGGGACTGAAGTACGTCGGCGTCGCAACGACCACCCTCGGCTGGATCCTGTGCGCGACCCTGCTGGGGGTGGCGGTCAGCTGGCTCGCCATCGCCCGACCCTGGGTGCTGACCCGGTGACCAAGCGCATCGACGTGCCCGTGGCGGGAGGAACGCTGGCCGTCTATCGGCTCGGCGCCGCGGCCCCCGACGCACCCCAGGTGCTGGCCGTCCACGGCATCACGTCGAGCAGCCGGACCTGGCTGGCCACGGCGCGAGCCCTCGGCGGCCGGGCGAGCCTGCTCGCGGTCGATCTGCGGGGCCGGGCGGCCAGCGCGCGGCTCCCGCCCCCGTTCGGGCTGGCCGCTCACGTGCGTGACCTGGTCGCGGTGCTCGATCACTGCGGGGTGCAGCGCGCGGTGGTTGCCGGCCACTCGCTGGGGGCCTACGTCGCCGCCCGGCTGGCCGTCGAGCACGGAGATCGGGTCTCGCGGCTGGTGCTGGTCGACGGCGGACTGACGATCCCCGAGAGCGAGGGCGCCGATCCGGAGCAGTTCCTGCAGGCGTTCCTCGGACCCACGCTCGAGCGCTTGAGGATGACCTTTTCAGATCGCCCGGCCTACCGCGCCTGGTGGGCCGAGCACCCGGCCCTGGCCGGTAAAGACGTGGACGCGCGAGACCTGGACGAGTACGCGGCCCACGACCTGATCGGCGAGCCGCCCCGGCTGCGCTCGTCGGTCAATCCGCAGGTCGTGCGCGACGACGGCTTGGACCTGTTCGGCGCCGGCGACGCGAGCTCGCTGGCCCTTGCGGCCGTACTGATGTGTGCCCCCCGGGGAATGGTCGATGACCCCAACCCGATGCAGCCGATCGCCCTCGTGCAGGCCTGGGCGGCCGCCGACCCCGGGCGCCGGCGGGCGATCGAGGTCCCCGACGTCAACCACTACACGATCGTGCTCGGCCGCTCCGGCGCCGGGATGGTGGCCGACGAGGTCGCCCGGGCCGTCGCCCGCGGCTGACCATCGACCAACGCTCTACCGCAATCCCGTCTCATCCAAGCGCTGCCGCAGCTCGGCCACGGACTCGAACACCGCCGCGGCCCCCGCCTCGTGCAGCTCCTGCTTGGAGAAGCCGCCCGTGACCACGGCCAGCGTCGGCACGTCTGCGGCCAGGGCGGCCTTCACGTCCCACGGCGTGTCGCCGACCATCACCGCTCCGCTCGCGCCGCCGTCGACCCGGTCCAGCGCGGCGCGGACGAGATCGGGCGCGGGCTTGGTCGCCTGCACGTCGGCCGAGGTGGTCCAGGCGTCGGCCAGCTCTCTGGCATCGAGCAGGTCCAGGTAATGATCGACCTCGTCTTGCTTGGCCGAGCTCGCGAGCACCACAGCGTGTCCGCGCTGCTTGAGCTCGACGATCAGCTCGCGCGAGCCCTCCATCGGCGCCACCTCGTCGATCAGCTCCATGTAGCGCTCGCCCTCGGCGGCGCGGATGTCGTCTCCGAGCTCGTCCTCTACCCGCTCGCCGCAGAGGGCCTCGACCACCTGGTCGCCGCCCATCCCGATGTGGGTATGGATCCGCCATAGCGCGATCACGATCTCGTAGCGGCGAAGCGCCCTCGCCCAGGCAATCGTGTGCTGGTAGTTGGTGTCGACCAGCGTGCCGTCGATGTCGAGGATCGCGGTCGCCACGTCAGCTTTCTGGACCGCTCGGCTGCAACTCCATGCTCCCGGACGCTACCCCGGTTCGCGCTTGACCACAACCACGACAGGAGCGCCCGAGCGCCCGGGGCGCGGTGTCGGAGGCCGTCCGGGCCCCCGCGCGCGGGTATCGGAGGGCCGCGAACGGGGTATCCCTGCCTCGTGAAGCAGATCGCGCTGACCTTCGACGACGGCCCGGATCAGACCTGCACCCCACGTCTGCTCGACGTGCTGGCCGATGCGGGGGCCCGGGCGACGTTCTTCCCGATCGCCCCCCGCGCCGCCGAGCATCCACGGCTGATCGAGCGCATGCTCTCCGACGGTCACGGGGTGGGCCTGCACTGCGACGAGCACGTCCGACACAGCGCCCGAGACGCCGACTGGCTCCGGCGTGACACGCGTCGGGCCCTGGCTCGCCTGCGCAAGCTCGGCGTGGCACCCGGCCTGTGGCGCACCCCGTGGGGTGACCAGGCGGCATGGACCGAGCGGCTCGCCGCGGAGCACGGCCTGCGGCTGATCGGCTGGACCGCCGATAGCCACGACTGGCGGGGTGACTGCGCGCCGGCGATGTTCGCGGCTACCAGGGCGCAGCTGGTGGATCGGGCGATCGTGCTGGCCCACGACGGCCTGGGGCCGGGCGCCCGGCGAGAGGGCGCCGCAGAGACGGTCGCCTTCGCCCGACTGGTCATCGATCACGCACGCCGCGGCGGCCTCGCGCTGAGGTCACTGGCGTGAGCGACCTGCTAGAGACGGCGGCGGTGCGAGCCGACCAGATCAACGACGCGCTGGACTCGATCAGCGCCGAGGCCCAGGCCCGAGACGCCGAGCCGGCGCCGGCTTTTCCGGAGTCCGCGATCGCGGCGCTGGAGCGAGCCGGCGCGCTGGCCGGCAATGCGGTCACGGGGACGCCACGACCCCCGGCGGCCGACGAGCTTGACCTGGTTCGCCGGGTCGCGCGCGCCGATGGCTCGGTCGGGCGGATCTACGACGGCCATGTGAACGCGGTCGAGCGACTCGCGGTCCAGGGACCGGCGGCGCTTGCCGGCCGCGAGCTCGAGATGATCGCCGCCGGTGAGCTTCGCGCGGGGGTGTGGGGCGGAGATCCGGTGCCGACAGAGGGAGCCCCGGCTCGCGTGGTGAGGGTCGGCGGCGCCGACGTGCTGCGCGGCGTGAAGACCTTCTGCTCGGGCGCCGGAGGCCTGCACCGCGCCCTGGTGCTGGCGCGAGATACCGACGGTGGCGGCCCACCGATCAGCGTATGGGTCGACCTGACCGATCCCGACCGGGTGCAGATCGACGAAAGCTGGTATCGATCGCACGGACTGCGGGCGTCTGTTTCGCACCGGGTCCTGTTCCACGACGCTCCAGTGCTGGCCCGGCTGGGTCCGCCCGGCAGCATCTCCGACCAGCCCTGGTTTGCCCGTGACGCGCTGCGCACCGCCGCATCGTGGGCCGGGATGGTGGATGCGGCGGCGCAGGCCGCCCTGCACGAGCTCGCCGCGCGGCCCGGCCGAGGGCCGCTGGAGAGCCTCGCCGCCGGTCGCATCCTCACCTGTCGTCATACGGTCTCGGTCTGGATCGACGCCGCGGCGCAGTCCATGGACGGCATCGGCCTCGAGCTGCCGGCGACGTCCATCCACGCACGAGCGGCGATCTCGGACGCCAGCCACGTGCTGTTGGATGAGGCCGCGAGGGCTTGCGGGTCGCGACCGTTCGCGCGCGCTACTGCGCTGGACCGAGCGCGCCGCGACCTCGAGGTGTTCCTGCTCCAGCACCGTCTGGACCCGATGCTGGCTCGCGCCGGCGACGCAGCGCTGAGCGAGGCGGCAGACTAACGTGGCGCGGATGACGGCCGCCGAGTTCGAGGCCCGCTACCGGGCCGATCCCGATCCGTGGGACTACACCGAGAGCCGATACGAAGCCCGAAAGTATGCGGCCACCCTGGACGCCTGCGGCGAGGGGCCGTTTGCCGGCGCGCTCGAGCTCGGCGGCTCGATCGGGGTGTTCAGCGCGCGGCTGGCCCCAAGATGCGAATCGCTGATCGCCATCGACGCGGCGCCGAGCGCCGTGGAGGCGGCGCGCGGGCGGCTGGCCGATCAGCCGCAGGCGGCGGTGATCCTCGGAGCGATTCCGGCCGACGTACCCCGCCGCCCCTATGACCTGGTCGTCGCCTCCGAGATCCTCTATTACCTGGGCGAGCGCGAGCTCGCCGGAACACTCGCGCTGCTGCGCCGCCTGATGTCGCCCGGTGCCAGGCTGGTCGCTGTCCACTGGCGCCCGGCCGGAGCCGAGCGGCCGTTCACCGCCGACGAGGTTCACCTCCGCCTGCGCCAGGAGCCATGGCTTGTGCCGGTCAGCCGCCGCGACACCGAGGATTACCGGCTCGACATCCTCAAACGGCGATGAACGACCCGTATGCGCTGCTGGTCGTCGGGGGCGGCCCAGCCGGGCTGGAGGCCGCGCGCTCGTTTCGTGACTCCGGCGGCCCGGGCCCGGTCGCGATCGTGACCGACGAGCACCGGATGCCCTACAACCGTCCCCCCCTCTCCAAGGAGCTGCTGCGTGGCGAGATGGCCGAAGAAGATCTGCCGCTGGAGGACGAGCGGTGGCTGGCCGAGCAAGGGGTGGCGCTGATCGGCGGACGCGCCGTCGCCCTGGACCCCGAGCGCCGCCAGGTCACGCTCTCAGGCGGGCGGGAGCTCGACTACCGAAGCTGCCTGCTCGCCACTGGATCAGAGCCCACGCGCATACCGATCCCTGGAGCCGACGACCCGTCGGTGCGCGTGTTGCGGTCGCTCGACGACCTGCGCGAGCTCCAGCGCCGCCTGCATTCGGGCGTCGATCCGGTGGTCATTGGATCGGGGTTCATCGGCTGTGAGATCGCCGCCTCGCTGACCGCGCTCGGCCAACAGGTGACGCTCGTATCCGACGAGGCGGCGCCGAATGCCCGGCGGCTCGGCGCTGAGGCGGCGGCGGAGATCACCGGCTGGCTGCAGGAGCTCGGCATCGTGCTGGAGCTCGGGGCCGAGGTCGAGTCGATCGAGCGCCACGGCGACGAGCTGCGAGTCCAGACCGAGGGCAAGCACGTCAGCGCCGGGCTTGTGATCATGGCCACCGGGGTTGCCCCGCGCTCGGAGCTGGCCGCCGCCGCCGGCCTGGACCTGGTGGATGGCGCGATCCCCACCGACGCCGCGATGCGCACCGCGGTCAGCGGGCTGCTGGCCGCCGGCGACGTGTGCGCGGCGCAGAACCCGACGGCGAGCCGCCGGCTGCGCGTCGAGCACTGGGGTGATGCCCTCGGTCAGGGCGCGGTGGCTGGTGCCAGCGCGGCAGGCCAACCGGCCGCTTGGGACGATGTTCCCGGCTTCTGGTCGACGATCGGCGCACAGACGCTGAAATACGCCGCCTGGGGGGACGGGTATGACGAGTCCCGGCTCGAGCGCCAGGCGGACGGGTCGTTCACCGCCTGGTATGGACGCGACGGAATGATCGTCGGCGTGCTCACCCACGACCGCGATCAGGACTACGAGCGAGGACAAGACTTGATCGCCGCAGGCGCCCGATGGAGCTGAGCAGCGTCGTGGTCGTGCCTGCGCACGACGAGGAGCACACGATCGCCGCGTGCCTGGCCGCGCTGGCGGCGCAGTCGGTACCGCGGGACACGTTTGAGACGATCGTGGTGCTGGACGCCTGTGGCGACGCCACCGGGGACGTCGTGGGCGCCACTGCCCAACAGCTCGGGCTCGTGGTGATCACCCTCCCGGGACCGGGGGCGGGTGTGGGAGCAGCCCGGCGGATTGGCATGGAGGCGGCTGCGGTCAGGCTGCTGGCGCTCGGTCGTCCCGACGGTCTGATCGCCTGCACGGATGCCGACTCCCGGCCGGCCGCGGACTGGCTCGAGCGCCAGCTGAGGCATCTGGCCCTCGGTGCGCGAGCGATCGCCGGCACGATCGAGCTGGACCCTCGAGAGAGCCGCGCCCTGCCACCCGGCGTCCTGCGCCGCCGCGAGCGTGACGCCGCGCTACGCTTGCACCGCGTCCGGGATCGAGATCCAGCCGCCGGTCATCACCACTTCTCCGGTGCGTCGATCGGGATCGACGCCGGAACGTATCGCGAGGTTGGAGGGCTCGAACCCGTGACCGCGCTCGAGGACGCCGCCTTCGCTCAGCGGCTACACGACTACGACATCCCGATCCTCCGGGCCTGCGACGTGCGCGTGCAGACCTCCGCTCGTCCCACCGGGCGAGCCGTTCGTGGCCTGTCGGTCGATCTCGACGTCTCGATCTGGTCCGAGCGACGGCGTTACCGAGCGACGGACTTCGACTCCGGCCGGCTCGCCGAGCTCAAGGCGCAGGCCACCGTTAGCGTGGTGATCCCGGCCAAGGAGTGCGCCGACACGATCGACGGCGTGATCCGGGTCACGGTCGCACCGCTGGCAGAGCTGGGTCTGGTGGACGAGCTGGTCGTAATTGACGCGCGGTCAAACGACGGGACCGCAGAGGTCGCCCTGGGCGCCGGGGCGACGGTCTACCAGCAGGACGAGGTCGTCGCGAACCTGGGGCCGGCGCTGGGCAAGGGCGACGCGATGTGGCGCTCGCTGCGCGTGACGACCGGGGAGATCGTCTGCTTCCTGGACGGAGACACCAAGGATCCCGATCCGGGCCATCTGCTCGGCCTGCTCGGACCGATCCTCAGCGACCGTTCGGTGCACCTGGTCAAGGGCGCCTTCGAACGCCCCCTGCAGTCCGGCAGCCAGCAGCTGCCCAACGAGGGCGGCCGGGTGACCGAGCTCATGGCTCGGCCGCTGCTCAACCTCTACGCCCCGAGGCTGGCCGGGTTCGCCCAACCCCTGGCGGGCGAGTTCTCGGCCCGGCGCGAGCTGCTCGAGGCGATCCCGTTCCCGGTCGGCTACGGCGTCGAGATCGCCGTCCTGCTCGATGCGCTGCAACGCGATGGCCTCGACGCGCTGGCCGAGTGCGATCTGGGTAGCCGCCAGAACCGCCACCAGCCATTGCGCGCGCTCGGAGAGATGTCCTACGCAGTCCTGACAGCGGTCGAACGGCGAGTCGGGGGCGGACGCGCCGCGATCGGCGGCGGCTACCTGCGCCCGTGGGAGGACGGTGCCGTGGTCGCGGTACCGGTCCTCGAGCGACCGGCGCTCGCTTCGCTGCCTGGCTACCGGAGCGAGATGACCCCGGTCCGGTAACGAGCGTCGAGAACTCATCTGCGATCCGTCCGCGGTCCGGCGCTTCACCCCGGGTCAGGCGCCCTCGAGCTTGAAGCCGACCTTCATCTGGACCTGAAAGTGTGCGATCTCGCTCCCCTCCACGTGGCCGCGGATGCTCGTCACCTCGACCCAGTCGACCTGACGCAGCGTCCGGGCCGCTCGGGCGACACCGGCTCGCATCGCCTCGGTGACGCCGTCCGGCGAAGTGCCGGCAAGCTCGACGATCTTGTAGGTATCGGTCTCGGACATGCCTCTCCTTAGATTTTGCTCAAAGCTCTGGAATCGCGGATCGCGCGAGCCGCGCCTGGCTCGCGGCACGGCGGGTATTCGGGGAGCTACCCCTGTACCCGGCCCGGCAAGCCCCGATCAGCCGGCGACCCGCAGCGACACTCGCGCCCAGGCGTTGTTGGCGTAGCCCTTCGGGTTCCACAGCTGCGCCGGGTCATCGGGCTGGGTGGCGGCGGCGCTGTCCCACGCCCGGGCGACTATCTCCACCGGCCCGGGCGCCACGATGACCTGGGCGCGCCAGCGGCGCCACGCCCAACGGCTCGGCTCGTCGATTAGCTCCGCCTCCGACCAGCTGCCCCCGCCGGTGCTCGACACGTCGACGCGGATCACGTGGCGGTCATCACCGGCAAAGGCGTAGCCGCGGACCTCCAGCGACCCGGCTTGCACCTCGGCCCCGTCGTCGGGGGTCAGGATGTCGGCGTTGACCGCGACGGCGCCCAGCGGCACCCCGGCTCCTGTGAGCCCGGCATCGGCGTCGGCGTCTCCGGGTAGCAGGCGGTAGCTCCGGGCCTGGAAGAAGTTCTCCGACGAGCTTGCCCGCGCGACGATCCGCTGCAGCCACTTGACGCTGCGGGCGCCGATGTATCCGGGCACCACGACCCGCAGCGGCGCGCCGTGCGCGGCCGGGAGCGGCTCGTCGTTCATCTTGAAAGCCAGCAGCACCTCGCCGGCGAGCGCCTTGCGTCGAGGGATCGAGGCACCGAAGCGCTCGGGCGGCTCGGCCTCGGAGGAGACGTCGGCCCCGATGAATTCCACATGGCTCGCCCCCTCGGCCAGGCCGGCGGACTCCAGCACGTCGCCCAATGAGACACCGGCCCATCGGGCGGTGCCGGTGGCACCGGGCCCCCACGGAGCCTCTCCCGGGATGTCACGCACGGCGATCAGGCCCTCGCGTCGGTTGCCCGCGCACTGCAACGTGACGTCCAGCTCGCGCTCGGTGAAGCTCGCCCGCAGATCGGCCAGCGAGAGCGTGAGCTCGCTCGAGACCAGCCCTCCCACCTCCAGGCGCCAGCGGGTCGGATCGAGCTCGGGGATCGGGCCGTGGTTGCGAACGTAGAACGTGTCCAGCGCGGTCAACCGGGACTGCACCAGCGCGCCGCGCGGCGGCTCGGCGTTGTACGGCTCACTGTCGTGCACGATCATGTCGGTCCGCTTGCCGGTCAAGTTCACCTCGTCGACTTCGTCGCTGCAGGTAGGCCAGCCAGTAAACCAGCGCGGCGGCGACGACCACGGCAGTGGTGATCACGTCACTGAGCTTCTGGTAGCGCAGCGCCAGTCCGATGCCGACGATCGCCAGCACCGGGGGCAGCGGCCACAGCGGCATCCGGCAGGGCCGTTGGGCGTCTCGCTCACGCCGGCGGCTGACGATCGCCGCGCTGGCGATCAGCAGGTAGATCGCCACGATCATCACGCTGGTGAAGGTGATCAGCGAGGTCAGCGAGCTCAGGTAGCAGAATACGCCGCAGCCGATGCCCAGCAGGGCAAAGGCCCACCTTCGGCACCTGGTGGCGATTGGTGCTGGCCCGACCGCGGAAGCGTCCTGCGCGGGTCGTGGGTCTCCTCGCCGAAGTACAGGGGCCAGTCATAGCCGTTGTAGGCGAACAGCGCCAGCGCCACCACGGGTAGCAGGCCGGTGAAGCCGACCGCGGTCAGCCCCGAGCCCTTGGTCGTCGGCATCACCGGGTGGATCACGTACCCGAGGCCGTGGCGGGTCGACAGCAGGCACGCGACGATGAACGCGCCGATCACCACCAGCTCCACGATCAGCATGATCGTCGCCACCCAGCTGGCCGACCCGAGGCGCTCGAGCGACAGCGCGGTGACCAGCGCCATCATCGCCACCGCTGTCCAGCGCACCGGCAGCGCCCCGATGAGCTGGTGCAGATAGGTCGCCGACGCAACCAGAATCGCCGCGGTCGAGAGCACGCCCAGAACCAGGAACAGCAGCAACGCGACGAACCCGAACGCGTCGCCCAGCACCTCGCGCACGATCGTGTACGCACCGCCGGCCCCGAGGTGCACCGAGCCCAGCTCGGCGTAGGCGAAAGCCATCGAGATCGCCAGCACCCGGAAGGCGCGCAGGACCGGGACCAGCGGCGGCGCCCCGCCTGCGGTATGACCCGGGTCTACACGGTCACCAGGAGCCGGCACCGCGGGCCTGGCTAGTTCCGGCGCCGCAAGCCCTAAGCCGTCGGCGGCGCCGGGATATCGGGCCCCGGCGCCGGCGCCGGAACCGGCGGCGCGGGTGCGGGACCGGGGTCAGGTCCCGGCGGCGATGGGGCTGGATCGGGCAGCGGTGCCGGCCCTGGATCGGGCAGCGGTGCCGGAGCCGGATCGGGCTGGGGTACCGGCTCGGCGGGGGGCTCCGGGACACGGTCTGCCGGGATCAGGATCACCTGTGCGGTCGTCATCGTCTGTCTGCTCCTTTTTTTGGTCCTGCAGGTCAGTTGCCCGCTGGGCGCGCAGCTCAACCGCTTCGGGCGCGGGCGGTCACGCCGTTGGCGGCGCCGACGCGCCGGAGCGCGCCAGTCACGCCGGGGCCGGCGCCGACGCGCCCCCGCCCCCCTCGGCGTCGGCGACGGTCAGCGGCTGGGCGATGTCCTCGAGACCCCGGCCCTCGGCCCGGATCCCGTACGCCAGCTCGACCAATCCCCCCACGATCATCATGATCGCGCCGATGATCAGCGCCAGCGCCGCCTGGGAGTAGCTGCCGGTCTTGATCAGGGCCGAGAACAGCAGCGGACCGGTGATCCCCCCGATGCCGGTGCCGACGGCATAGAAGACCGAGATGCACAGCGCCCGGGTCTCCATCGGGAAGATCTCCGACACGGTCAGGTAGGCGGCGCTGACGCCGGCCGAGGCGAAGAAGAAGATCACCGTCAGCGCCACGACCAGACTCGTCGCGGTGAGATCGTGACCCTTGAACAGCAGCGCGGTGACGATCAGCAGCACGCCCGACAGCAGGTAGGTGCCGGAGATCATCGGCTTGCGTCCGACGGTGTCGAACAGCCGGCCGAGGACCAGTGGGCCGAACAGGTTGCCCACCGCGAACACGGCCAGGTAATAGGGGACGTTCCCGCTCGAGACCTTGAAGTAGGTCCCGAGCAGGTCTCCGAGCCCGAAACAGGATCGAGTTGTAGAGGAACGCCTGGCCGATGAACAGCGCCAGCCCGAGCACGGTGCGCTTGGGATACAGGGTCGTCACCGAGCGAATCGTCATCGAGAGCGGGATCACCCGCCGCTGGCGCACGGTCATCTCCCCCTCGGGCTCGGACAGCGTCTGGCCAGTGGAGTCGGTGACCTCCTGCTCGATCTCGGCCACGATCCGCTCGGCCTCCTCCTCGCGCCCGTGGATGAACAGCCACCGGGGGCTCTCGGGGACGCTGCGCCGGACGATCAGGACTCCGAGCCCGAGCACCGCCCCCAGCCCGAAGCACAGCCGCCAACCCACGTCGACGGCGAACAGGCTCGTGTTCAGGGCCAGCACCGCGAGCAGCGCGCCTCCGGCTGCCCCGCCCCAGTAGCTCCCGTTGATCGCGATGTCCACCCGGCCCCGGTTGCGCGACGGGATCAGCTCGTCGATCGCTGAGTTGATCGCGGCGTACTCGCCGCCGATCCCAAACCCGGTGAAGAAGCGGAACACGAAGAACCACAACGGCGCAAACGAGAACGCCGTCAACGTGGTGGCGAGGAGGTAGGTCCCGAGCGTGATCATGAACAGCTTCTTGCGCCCGAAGCGGTCCGTGAGCTGCCCGAACACCAGCGCCCCCACGCAGGCGCCGGCGACGTACAGCGAGCCGGCCAAGCCGGAGACGTTCGCCGCCGAGATCCCCACCCCCGCGCCCTTCTCGCCGATCCGGCCCGAGATGCTGCCGACGATCGTCACCTCGAGCCCGTCGAGGATCCACACCGTGCCGAGCCCGATGATCACCCGCCAGTGAAAGCGTGACCACGGCAGGCGGTCCAGCCGAGCCGGAATCTGTGTGCGGATCGTGCCCGTCTGAACGTCGCTCCTCATCCGCTCTCCCCTTCTGGCGCTGGCGTCGTCTGCGGGCGGGATACCCGCAGGCGGCGCAGGATACGCCGCCCGCGGATCCGCCGTCAGGCGGGAACGAGCTGGTCGCGCTTGGCCGCCACGCCGTCAAACAGCTCTTGAAAGGACTTGGCGAACTTCTCCACGCCCTCGCGCTCGAGCACCGCGACCACGTCGTCGTAGTCCACCCCCGCGGCGGCAAACCGCTCGAGCGTCTCGCGCGCCCCGTCCACGTCGCGCTCCAGCGTGTCAGAGACCCGCCCGTGGTCCTGGAAGTCCTCGATCGTCTCGCGGGGCATCGTGTTCACCGTCCCGGGGCCGATCAGCTGCTCCACGTAGAGCACGTCACGGTAATCGGGGTTCTTGGTCGAGGTCGACGCCCACAGGCACCGCTGCGCCGACGCGCCCGCCGCCTCCAGCTGCTCCCAGTCAGCTCCGCTGAAGATCTCCTTGTAGGTCTGATAGGCCAGCTTCGCGTTGGCGATCGCCAGCGTGCCGAGCAGCTCGTCATGGCCGCCGATCTCCTGCAAGCGCCGGTCGGCCTCGGTGTCGACCCGCGAGACAAAGAACGACGCCACCGACCCGACCGACGCCAGCTCACCCCCGTCCTCGCGCAGGCGCCGCAGCCCCCGCAGGTAGGCCCGCGCCGCCTCCCGATGGCGCGCAAGCGAGAACAGCAGCGTCACGTTGACCGGGATCCCAGCCGCGATCGTCTCCTCGATCGCGGTCAGCCCCTCCTCGGTGCCGGGGATCTTCACAAACAGGTTGGGCCGGTCGACCAGGGCAGACAGCCGCCGCGCCTCGGCGATCGTGGCCGCCGCGTCGTGAGCCAGGTTGGGGTCGACCTCGAGCGACACCCAGCCATCGCGGTTCTCCGCCCCGCGCTCAAACACCGGCGCAAACAGATCACAGGCGCCGCGAATGTCATCCCGGGCCAGGGCCAGGAACACCTCCTTGGGGTCAGACTCGGTGCTCATCACCTCGCGCAGCTGCTCGTCATAGGCGTCGCCCTCGGCGATCGCGCCCTGAAAGATGGTCGGGTTCGACGTCACCCCGACGATCCCGTCGTCGATCAGCCCAGCAAGATCACCATCACGGACAAACGACCGCGAGAGATAGTCGATCCAGGCGCTCTGCCCGTGCTCGGCGAGGCCCTGCAATGACGTTGGCATCGGTTCTCCTGGCTTTGAAAGTGGTTACCCATAGGGATACCCCATCCGGGGGGTGATGCACAAGTCCGTCCTCAGCGCAACCCAGGAGCTTCCGCGCCAGCTGCTAGACGTATGGGCATGCCCCAACCGAGATCACCGGGCCGCCGTCGGCGCACGGGCGGCAAGATGCGGACCACCACCGGGAGCCTGGTCAGGACGCTCGAGCATCCGGCCGACCGAATCGATGACCGCCGCGGCCGGTTTGACCAGTTCGCCGAGCGAACCTCGTTTCTGGCCAGCTCGCCCGTGTTCTTCCTGGCCTGCGCGGTGCTGGTGATCGTGTGGGCGGTCGGCTTGGCGATCGGCGCCAGCGATCGCTTCGAAGCCGCCGCCGCGGGCTTGATGTCGGCGGTCACGCTGATCTTGGTCGCGGTGCTCAAGAACTCCGAGCTGCGCACCGAGCGCGCGCTGCAGACCAAGCTCGACGCGATCGCCAGCTCGCTGCTGGAGGACCGGCGCGGTCACCAGGGCGACGCCGAGGATCAGCTGGAGCGTTCGATCGGCATGCACGAGGAGATCTGACCGCGGTGACGCAGTCGGGAGCCGACGACTCATTCGGCTCCGGGGAGCCGTTCTCGGTCGGCGTCGAGGAGGAGCTGTTCCTCGTCGACCCGCTCACCGGCGCGCAGGCCAACTCCTCCGCGGGGGTGATCGAGCGTCTGGGTTCCATGACCGGCCAGGTCCAGCAGGAGCTGCACAGCTGCCAGATCGAGCTGATCACCGACGTCTGTGAGAACTGTGGCGAGGCAATCGAGGCGCTGGCCTCGATGCGCCGGACCGTGCGCGCCACGGGCGTGGGACTGCTCGGATCGGGGACTCACCCGGCCGCCGCCGAGGGCGATGCCGAGATCTCGGACAAGGAACGGTACGAGCGCATCCGCCACCTGCTCGGCGACGCGGTGGCGACTCCGGTGGGGGGCCTGCACGTGCACGTCGGGATGCCTGACGCCGAGACCGCGATCCGCGTCTTCAACGCGCTGCGCACTCACCTGCCGCTGCTCGGGGCGCTCGCCGCCAACTCGCCGTTTCGCCATCGTCGCGACACCGGGCTGGCCTCGGCGCGCGAGGTGACGATCCGGGCCTGGCCGAGGACGGGAGTGCCCCGAGCGATGCGCGACTTCTCGGATTTCTGCTCCACCGCGGCGCTGCTCGCCCGGGCCGCTGACGTGCCGGACTACACCTGGTTCTGGTGGAAGCTACGTCCGCATCCGCGGCTGGGCACGGTCGAGGTGCGGGCGCTCGACGCTCAAGCGTCGCTGCAGGACACCGCCGCCGTGGTCGCGCTCGCGCATTGCCTGGCCCGTGACGCCGCCGAAGCCGCTCCCACCGCCCACCCACCGTCCGAGCTCGTCGAAGAGGGAATGTTCCGCGCGGCCCGGTTCGGCGTCGACGCCCGTCTGCCCGACGTCGAGGGGCACTTGCGGCCGATGCGGGAGCTGCTCGACGACGCGCTGGCGATCGCCGCTCGCCACGCGCGCGAGCTCGGCTGCGCCGAGCAGCTGGAGCTGCTGGGAGAGCTGGTGCGCCGCGGCGGCGGCGCCGGGCGCCAGCGGGCCTTGTATGAAGTCGCGGGCATGGACACGCTGCTGCGCGAGCTCACAGCGCTGACCGCCCCTGAGGCCGAGCGGCGCCCGCCCGGCGACGGGGCTGCTTGAACCCTCCGCGCTCGGGGTATCTAACCGCTGCTGCGCGTCCCGGTGGGGCAGTATCGTCCGCCGGGGCGACGCGTTTGATCGCCGCCGGCCACGTCGGCACGCGTCCATCGCCGCGCGGGCGATAGACTTCTTCGCACGGGCTTAGCAAAGAGCTTAGCCAAAAGCAGTGCCCCGCGTTACCGCAGTTGTTGCGTTCAGCACCCTCCGCGTTTCGCAGCGCACATACCCCGGAGGGCAGCAACGATGGCAACCGGAACCGTGAAGTGGTTCAGCGACGACAAGGGCTTTGGATTCATCACCCCCGATGATTCCGGCAAGGACCTGTTCGTGCATCATTCGGCGATCCAGGGCAGCGGCTTCAAGTCGCTGACCGAGGGCGCCAAGGTCAGCTACGACGCCGAGCAGGGTCCCAAGGGCCCCGCCGCGGCGAATGTTCAGACGATCTAGAGCCGACGGATCTCTCTTCGTAGGGTCAGGGCCCGCTTTGAGCGGGCCCTGGTTCGTCGTGGGGACGAGCGTCCTGTAGCTCCCCGCAAGCTTTCAGCTGCCCGCGACCTGCAGGACCAGCTTGCCCGTGTTCTCGCCTGCGAACAGCCGCAACAGCGTGTCGGGGAACGTCTCAAAGCCGGTCGCCACGTCGACCACGCCGGTCAGCCTATCTTCGGCGAACCACTGGCCCAACTGGCGGACCGCCTCAGCTTGGCGGTCGGCGTAGTCAGACACGACGAAGCCGGTCATGCTCGCGTGGTTGACCAGCAGCGACAGGTAGTTGGCGGGCCCGCGCGTCCCCTCCTGCGCGTTGTACTGCGAGATCGCTCCGCAGATCACCACACGGGCATGGCGAGCGAGGCGAGCCAGCGCGGCGTCGAGGATCTCGCCGCCCACGTTGTCGAAGTAGACGTCGATCCCGTCCGGGCATTGGCGGGCCAGCGCATCGCCGAGATCACCGGCCTTGTAGTCGATCGCCGCGTCGAAGCCGAGGTCCTCGACGACGTGCCGGCATTTCTCGCTTCCACCGGCGATCCCGATCGCCCGGGACTCCTTGAGCTTGGCGATCTGCCCGACGATCCCGCCGACGGCACCGGCGGCACCCGAGACGACGACCGTCTCGGCCGCAGCCGGACGGCCGATGTCCAGTAGACCGAAATAGGCGGTCATGCCCGGCATGCCGAGGGCGCCGAGGAAGACCGGCAGCGGGGCCAGCGTGGGATCGACCTTCTGCACCGCGTCGCCGTCGACCACCGCATACTCCTGCACGCCGAGCAGGCCGGTGACCTGATCGCCCGCCGAGAGCTTCGGGTGCCGGGAGGCGATCACCTCGCCCGTGCCCAGTGCCCGCATCACGTCGCCCAGCCGGACCGGCGCGATGTAGGAGCGTCCCTCGTTCATCCAACCACGCATCGCCGGATCCATCGACAAGAAGCTGACCGCGACCAGCACCTCGCCCTCCGCCGGCTCGCCGACCGGCTCCTCGGTCAGGTTCCAGTCGGTGGGTTTCAGAAGGCCAACGGGGCGCGCCGCGAGCCGAAACTGACGATTGACTGCATCCACGCGAGGTCCCTTCGATGAGTTACAGGAGCCGTGAGTCGATCGCCAACGGTATCCGTTACGCAAGTTCATCATCGCCTTGGCCGGCGCCCGACGCCCGGCGTTTCTCTGCCGGCTACGGAACGCCGACGGGAAACGGGGCGTGCTGCTGGAGGCCGGGCAGCTCGAGCACGAATCGCGCGCCACCGGCGGCCGTCTCGCCGGCCTGCACGTCGCCCCCGTGAGCCTGGGCGATCGCCAGCACGATCGCCAGCCCGAGGCCCGCACCACCCACGCTTCGCGCCCGGGACTGATCGGTGCGATGGAAGCGCTCGAAGACCCGTTCGCGCTGCTGGGGATCGATGCCGGGACCATCGTCGAGGACGGCGAAGGCGACCCTCCCCCCCGGCCGGGACTCGACCTCCAGTGCGACCAGCCCGTCGGGCTCGCTGGTGTGCTGGATCGCGTTGCGGATCAGGTTGCGAAGCGCCTGAGCGAGCCGGTCGGGGTCGGCGATCAGCGTCGCCGGCGGTATCGCTCCGAGCTCGAAGCGACGCTCGTCGCCGACGCTCACCGTCGACCACAGATCGTTCAGAAACGGCTCGAGGTCGATCTTCGTGGGCTGCAGGAAGTCCTGACGCTCAGACCGCGCGAGCAGCAGCATGTCGTCGACAAGCCGCGAGGTGCGGGCGATCTCGGCCGCCACCAGCCGCTCGACGCGTCGCACCTCCACCGGCGAAGGCCGATCCTGGGCGGCCAGCACCTCGAGCTGTCCGGCGATCACGGTCAGCGGGGTTCGCAGCTCGTGCGAGGCGTCGGCGATGAACTCGCGCTGAGCTGAGAAGGCCTTCGACAGACGGTCGAGCATGTGATTGAAGGACTCGGCCAGCACGCGGATCTCGACGCTGGCCGACGGCGGCACCTTCATCCGCGGGTCCAGGTCGCCGTCGTCGACCCGCGCGGCGACCCGAGCCATGCGTCGCAGTGGCGAGGACACCGAGGCGCCCGCCAGATAGGAGGCGATCAAGGCGAGCACGAGCGCCAGCGCGCCGGCGATCACGAACGAGCGGGCGATGCTCCGTTCCGCCCGGGCGACGATGATCAGCGGCTCGCCCGCGCCGATGTGCACGTTCAGGCTGCCCGCCGTGACCAGGCGCTCGCGCAGGCGAACCGCCCCGACGTCGGGGATCTGCTTGGTGGTGACGCCGTATCCGCCGGTCATCAGCGCCCGGCCGAGCTGGTTCTCGGCTCGCTGGTGGGTGACGCTCTCGCCGTCGTCGGGACGGGGGCCGCCGCCGAACAGCTCTGGATGGTTGCTGACCGTCCCGCGGCCGGGAACCACCACGAACAGCAGCGACGAGGTGCCAGTGAAGGGCTGCGCCCGGAAGTAGCGGCCCACGTCGGCCAGCAGCGCCTGCGGCGATTCCGGCTTGAGCGCGCGCAGCGCCTGGGAGAGCTGAGAGAGGTCGCCGCCGACGTCGGCGTCGATCTGGCTGCGCAGCTGACTTCCGGTCTGCTGGTAGACGACCACGAACATGATCGCCGAGACGGTCATCAGCACGGCGGTCACCCACGCGACCAGCCGCCAACGTACGCTCCAGCGGCGGATCAAGCCGATTCCTCGAGCTGGTAGCCCAGCGAGCGAACCGTCCGGATCGGCAACGAGCGCTCCGCCGTGCCGAGCTTGCGGCGCAGGTAGCCGATGTAGACGTCGACGATGTTGGTCGCCGGATCGTGCTCATAGCCCCACACGGCGCGCAGGATCTGCTCGCGGGTAAGGGTGCGACCGGGGTTGTTCATGAAGTAGGCCAGCAGGTCGAACTCGGTGTTGGTCAATCGCACCGGCTGACCGTCGTGGCGGACCTCGCGGGAGAGCAGGTCGACCTCCAGGCCCGCCGTTCTGATCGTCGTCGTCGGCGTCTGGCGGGCCACCCTCAGCTGGGCCCGGATCCGCGCCTCCAGCTCGGCCAGCGCGAACGGCTTGACCAGATAGTCGACCGCTCCCGCGTCGAGTCCACCGACCCGGTCCTCCAGGCTCCCGCGCGCCGTCAGCACGATCACGGGCAGGCCCGGCCGGTGCTCGACCAGCTCGGCGAGAACCTCCATCCCGCCCCGGCGGGGGAGCATCAGATCGAGGACCACGAGGTCGACACGCTCGCCGAGCGCCAACTCCAGGCCGACCTCACCGTCGAGCGCACATCGGACGGCGAACCCCCGGGCGCGCAGTCCGCGCTCCACGAAGTCGACGATCCCTGGCTCGTCCTCGATCAGGACGATCTGGGCCACGCAGACATCATACGAGCCGCGGCCGCCGCGCCCCTCGGCGTGGCGGGGAACGGCGGGTGGTGCAACCCGGTCCCCGCGCCTCTCGGCGATCGAGCTGGCCGTAATAGTGGAAACTATGGCCACTTAAACGGCCAGCTCCCGTTTCAGGCCCGGCGAACGCCGGCGGTCGCCACGTCGGAGCCGACTCAGTGTCCGGCCGCATGCGTCCACGAGGCGAACAGCGGGATCAGCACCACGGCCAGCACGAGGCCCGCCACCAGCGCCCCACCCAGCGACAGCGACCGCCCCGCACGCCCGGGCAGGCGGCCCGATGAGGCGAGCAGCGGTCCGCCCGCAGCGCCTAACCCAGCCATGTCGCGGCGCGTCATCCGCGCGGTGCCGAAGAGCCTCTGGACCTCGCCGAGATGACCGAGCCCATGCACCGCGGTCACGGCGATCCACACGATGAAGCTGACCTTGTGCAGCAGGACGAGGGGGCTCCGGACGGCGCCGTCCTCGCCCGCCCCGAGCGCCAGCAGCACCACGCCGGTGGCGAACACGACCAGCGTGCTCAGCACGACCATCGGGGCGAGCGCGCGCAGCGCGAGGGCGGGAGGCCCCTTGCGGCGATAGGCCGGGCTCGACGTGTAGTAGCGCACGAACCGGTAACCGGTGCTGGCCAGCTTGAGGATCACCGGCCCGATCAGCACCAAGCCGAGGAACAGGTGCAGCCACAGCAGCTGCCCGATCCGGACGATGGTCACGCCCAACGCGGCGAGCAGGACGAACAGGACCAAGCCGGTGAGGACGGTCAGGCGCTCGTTGCCGTCGGTGCCGCCGCCGGTCAGCGCTCCGGTACCCGAGCCCGACCCTGCGGCTGATGGCTCGCGAAGCTGACCCGTCCCGACAGTGGCCCAGCGCCCCTCCGGCCGCCTGGTTGGTGATTCGCTGGGCATCTCAGCAAGTCAATCTCGCGGCGATGCCTAAGACACCACTAATCCCGCGATGAGAGCCTTCTTGGACCGTATCGGCGATCCGCCCCCCCCGGCGCCGCGGCTAGATTGCGCCTGATGACCGTGTTTCCTCGACCCCGCTGCGGTCGGCGTCCTGAGCGTGCCCGCCGGCTTGCGCGCCGCCGACTCGGGGGGGGTCGGAGCTGACCTCGTGACCGCCGACCGGCGGGTCCTGGTCGTCGGCGCCGGCTCCACTGCAGGGAAGCTCACCGATGCCCTGCTGGCGATCGCCGTGCGCGATGTGGTGACGACGATCAGCGCCCGGCCGTTGGCGGAGCTGCTGCCCGAGGATGCTGCCCCACCGCCTCATGCGCCGGCTTCGCATCTGGCGCTACTCGACTGCGGCGTTCAAGCTCGACTATGCGCTGAGCCGGCCGGTTCCGTGGACCGCCGCCGAAGCTCGCCTGGCGTCGGTTGTCCACGTCGGCGGCGGCTGCGAGACCTGTCGGCGGCGGCGGAGGCAGCGCAGCGTGGCGAGATGCCCGACCGCCCGGCGCTGGTGGGGGGACAGCACACCCTGCACGATCACACCCAGGCGCCTGAGGGGAAGCACACGCTGTACTCAGCGAAGCCTCCGTCCATCCCGGCGGCTCGGTTCAGGGCATGGGGGGCCGCTCAGCCCCGTGCCCCCGAATCCTGGGCACGGGAAACCGCGTCAGCCGGGGCTCCCCGGAACGGCTCGCCGTGGCCGAACAGCAGCGTGCCGGCGTCCACTGCCGCGAGGATCGGCAACGACTGCCGGGTGCGAGCCGGGTCGCCATTGAGGGCGTCGGGCATCAGCCGCGGTCCCCGGGCGTGGGTGAGCACGTTATAGCTCACCAGCGCGTCACCGGTGAACAGGATTCCCTGGTCCTCGAGCAGCAGCGAGACGTGACCTTCGGTGTGTCCCGGGGTAGCGATCACCCGTAGCCGGCCGGGCCCGTCGAGTCGCTGATCGCTGTCAAACGGGGTCACGTCGGCGACCCAGGTGGGGGTCATGAAGCCGCGCGCCGTGGCGTGCAGGACGAACCCGAACGCCGTTGGGCGCCACAGCTCCGGCAGCAGGCTCGGGACGAGCGTGAAGGGCGAAGAGCCCTTGGCCTTACCGGTGGCCCGTCCCAATTCCGCCCGGTGCGCGTACACCGGCGCCCCGCAGGCTCGGCGAGCCCGCTCCGCCGCTCCGAGATGATCGGGGTGTCCGTGGGTCAGCACGATCGCCGTCACGTCAGCCGGCGAGCGACCGATGGCCCTCAGCGCCTGCTCGACCCGGGGCCAGCTGCGCGGCCACCCGGCGTCGACCAGCGCCACCTCTCCCCCGTCCTCGATCAGGTACCAGTTGACGACTCCGTCGGCGATCCGGTGGACCCCGGAGCCAATCTGCTCGGTGGCGCTCATGGGCAGAACACCACCTTGAAGGCGCCGTCCTGCTTCTTCTGAAACATCTCGTAGGCGTGGGGGGCCTCATCGAGCGCCAGGTGGTGGGTCGCAAAGCTCTCGACTCCGAGCGGATCGCCATCCCCGCACACCAGCGGCAGCAGATCGTCGAGCCAGCGCCGTACGTTGCCCTGACCCATGCGAAGGTTGACCTGCTTGTCGAACATCTGGAGCATGGGCATCGGATCGGTCGCGCCGCCGTAGACGCCGGACAGCGAGACCGTGCCGCCGCGCTGAACCAGCTCGATCGCCATGTGCAGCGCGGTCAACCGGTCGCTGCCAACGTTCTCCATCGCCTTCTGGGCCACCGCGTCAGGCAGCAGCCCGACCATCCGCTGCGCGAGCTTGCTCACCGGCGCGCCGTGGGCCTCCATGCCCACCGCGTCGATCACCGAGCTCGGTCCGCGGCCGCCGGTCTTCTCCCGCACGAACGCGGGCAGGTCGTCG
>JAABUU010002445.1_pt1 | contig 26478 bp, 36 predicted proteins | sample 5559301 | NCBI WGS metagenome assembly JAABUU01 (sample SAMN10711884, study PRJNA513360) | rock metagenome | isolation source: Antarctica rocks | place: Antarctica: Victoria Land, Richard Nunatak white | reverse complement strand
ACACATCTATGTCATTGTTGTTGCAGATACTGAGGCAGTTTGCAGTCGACCCAAATAGGTGCACTTTTGCCTCGGGCCACTGGTGCAACAGCGTGCTGCGCACTTGCTCAAAAGCAGCTTTCTGGCTGCTCCTCTTGGCTGGGCCGCAGTTGGTCCACCACTTCATTCAGAGCTTTGCTCAGCTGCCCCATGTCTGCCTTGGGCGCCGTCCCACCAAAAGCCCTGCCCTGTCTGCAGATTGCAACACGACTTGACACCAGGTGTAGAGACCAATTTGAGTGAGCACATCTTCTGATGTGGCCTACATAACACCACATGCATTAGCACTTGTTTCATGCAGTGCATCTCAGCAAACTGCTAATGCTACTTTTGACCTGATCAAAGGTGTGGAAAATGTGCTCTGATAGCTGAAGTGGACATGCTTTTGAAGATTTGCTCGCTCTGTAAAACTGTTTGAGGCACAGCAAGCACATGCTGCTTGACACACAAAAGAGCATGTTTGGCACAGAAGCAGATTGGGTGCGGACATGTTTGAGCATCTAGTGGCAAAATACCCTGAGGGCTTGGCATGCAAGGGGATGGGAGTGGACTGAGGCCGAATGTTTCGAGGGCCGTTGACCGGAAATCGGTTGGGTGGGGTTTGCGCCTGCAGGGCTGGCCTGAGAGGGGGAGGGGGCGGTTGGGCCCCACCTCCAGAAGGCCTCATGCTATTGTTGAGTCCCTGCACAAGTCAGATGTCCTGTCAATCACATCGTCCCATGCAGTCAGAGGTGAGAAAGACTGTAGCAAGCTGCTTTCTGACTTGCACAGCTGTGCATGCATTGAAGAAAAGCAATGGTCGCTACGTTGTATAATCCTTGCAAGCAGCATGTGATGCCTCCAGCAAGACAGCACAAGTTGATGGTTTAAAGGCTTCCAAAAGCTACAAGTCTAGATAGGCATATGTTGGCCCTGACAATGAAGGCCAAACAGGAACCACAACGTCAATGCTCACCTGAGGGGATGGGAATGCCCTTGCAGCTGATGCCCGCTGCTGTTGAGCATCCTGCAAGTTCTGTTGCAGAGGCCTTGGAAAACCTGGTGGTGGCATCCTGCCCAGGTGACTGTTCACAGGAGGTGACTGCGCTGCTGGTGGCACTTGCAGCTGCTGCTGCTGCTGTTGCTGTTGCTGCTGCTGCTGCTGCTGCTGCTGCTGCTGTTGATGTTGCTGGAACAGAGCCTGCAGAGGATGCTGTGGATGCTGCAGGTGTGGCAGGTGTGCAGCAAGCTGTCCACCATTCAGCATGGACCCCATGCCATGCTGACTGCCCATGAACACGCCAGGCTGTCCACCATTGGGCATTAGGTGATGTGCATTGATAGGCATGCCCTGATGTCCACCATTGGACATGACATGCTGTCCAGCAGTTGCCACGCTGTGATGTCCACCATTTGGCATGCCATGCTGTCCACTACTTGACATGACATGATGTCCACCATTTGACGCAGCACGCTGAGCACCACCTTGGAGGGCAGCCAAAAGGGCAGAGGGTGTGTGCCTGATTTCAGCTTGCCGGTCTTGAGGGAAAGCCAGGTTGGAATGCAGCTGATTTGGCCTGGAAGTCTCAGGCATGGCATGGCCATTCTCTATCAGGTTGGACTGCTGTGCAGGAAATCCTGGTGGGGCTTGCCGCTGCGCAGTGGGCTTGCGATGCAGGAGCAACTTGTCTAGTTGTGATTCATCCTGCGATGGGCCCTCTTGCGATGCTGGTGGCTGTCCATCTGATTGCGGGCGGTCAACAGCTGTGGACCAGATACTATCGCCACCATTAGACCACAAACTGCCGCCCCAGAGTCCACTTGCTAGTTTGTTTGAGGTTGGAAACCCAAGCTGCTCTGGTAGGCTCCTACTGCTGAGTCCATCACTCTGCGGATAGCTGCCCCATGCAACTGTACTGTCAGCTGGACTACAGCTGGAACCCTCTGCATTTGTCATAGCAGCATGCTGGTTTTGGCTTGGACGTGCTGAGACAGGGTAGGGTCCTGACGCACTCGTGACAGGCCCACCGTTGTGCAGGCCATGAAATGAATGACCCCAAGGATCGTATGTAGTCTGCTGGTGATTGTCTTGCTCACCAGCGGGTGGTTGCAGGCCGTATTGAGGTTCCTGCTGCATACGCGCGATCTGTGCCTGGTACGACTGCCCATGGTGTATGGCGTGTGGATTTACCTGTTGTGTGGCAAACTCGTACTGCTGATTTGAAGCATCATATCGTGAGCCGTTCTGCACAGAAAGAAGGCTCAACAGTGACTCCGACAGTTGAGCCAAGTCCTGAGACTGCATCCACTGCTGCAAGTGCAAAGTACGAAGTAAGATCTGGACCTGCACCCTTTGCAGCGGACACTACGATTGCGAATGGCGCAGCGCGCGATGCATCGACTTATATATGTATTTGCCTAACTGAGCCTATTCACGTGAGTTCAGCCCGGAGGACAGCAGGGTGAGGGGGGGAGGGGCTGTGCAATATATATATTTGCCTAACAGATTAAATACAGAATCCACAATTGACAAGAGCAGCTGGTGGTACATGTCATGCAAGGTTACACTTCCCAACAGCCTGGTAAACATCTTGGTAACACTTTGCACCTGCCTAGACTCTGAAGTAAAGTGTTTCAGCTGAGACATAAACTCACGCACACTCTTGCTTCAGTGGTATGATTTTTGATGGCCAGTTCCTGAAACTGCATTTGTCAGCAAAGCTGAGTAGACTGTCGGGCTCAGTGTTCAGTGTGACATTGTCACTCAGTCTGCAAGATAGTTGTCAGGCACACTGTGCATTGGCATGCATGTCGGAGGCAGTGTGCTACAAGGGCTCTTATAAATTGCAAGCTGTCAGCTGTCACGAAGTCTAGGCCGAGCTTTAGGTTCGACGAGCTCAAGCAGAAAGCACGTAGGTCTGCCTTAAGCGGTTGGTGCAGTAGATGCACCCCAAGGTATCAATATCTGTTCCAGTGTATTGTGATGTACGTGCTTGCATACCTATATTTTCACCACCTATACAGGCAGAGCAACAAGGATGTGTCCTACAATAGTTGAAGCTGTGCACACTTTGCATGCCGCAAGTTTCTGCCAGATTGAGTAGTATCACGGGTGTCATTAGTTATTCGTTGTAGAAACTGTGGCGATATCAGCTGTGCCTCAGGGGCAGCTATATAGCCAGGAATGCAGCTATCTGCACACAAACATGCTTGTTCACCAGCTGCAAATATGACTTCATGCTCATATTCTTCTTCCCACTGAACACCAGCTTAAAGCAGCTGATTGCCTTTCAAGCTCTGCTGCATGAAATCACTCCTGTCAGGTTTCATCGTCACAACACATGTTGTGCAGAGCTCATTCACTAGCATGATGTATAAACATGAGGCTTACCACAGTGTCTGCCAGCAGCACACCAGGGTACAGTAATGCCGTCAATCAACTGCTGCAACAAAAGTATTTTACACACTATGCTATAACAACAGCAGGGAAGCTGGGGCACTGCCCCAGCAGCAGGACGTCACCAAAAAAGCTGCTGATGAATAAGAGGCCCAGGATTACAGAGAAGTGGTGAAGCTTTGCCAAGTTCATTCACAGCATGGAGTGCTGCCCACAGTCAAAGCTTTGTAACTGAAGACAATTGAGACACACACCACTGTCACAGCCTGTATCATTTGTTGCTATTGGGGTCTGTCACAGGCCAGCAGCACTGCAACCATGTCAGTGCTGGGGCCTGTACTACTTCTAAATGTAAGGCGACAGACACTGTGGCAGAGTTATTTTGTCTTCTCAGAAATTCACAATCATTCTATCTACGGGCACCTTTTCCCTTGCCTTTGCCTGCAGGCAAGTTTGTGTTCTTTTGTACCTGAGCCTGAAGCTGGTTAAGAGCAGGCCCAAGGATGTTGAAGCCAACCCAGCCAACAACGGGCACAAACAGAGTGGCAATGATGAACACCCTGTTATCTCTGCCAGCAGCCAACTGCAGAAGCAACGAGATATGAGCACTCTGCTGATCCAATCAGCAGCATCAGCAGGTGATACAGTCAGCAACACAGCGCACTTGAGCAATCTCCTCTGCTGCGTCTGCATTCTGGGCAGACAAAAGAGCAGCTGCGCCCAAGCCAAGCCCAATTGCAGCGCTACGCTTGGCATTTTGCATGCCCTTCAGCTGGTTCAAAGCTGGGCTCAAGATGTTGAAGGCGACCCAGCCAAGAGCAGGGGCTAGCAAGAGTAGCAGCGTGCTGGCTCGGTTGTCCCGAGCAGCCAAGGCTGCAACTTCCTGAGCAGCCTGAGCATTACCTGCTGCTAGCAGTGTTGACACTGCTGTGCTGACGCCTGCAAGTTTGATCAAGCTGGCCTGCACAGAGACGATCATGTCGGGAAAACTCGATGCCGGCTTGATGGCAGGACAGCCTGCCCGACATGTCTCGAACCCATGACACCGCACGCGGTACTACGGCACATTGGCTTACCTCCGCCTGTGCATTCGTCTGCTCAACACGCCTTGATGAGCATACTGGCGACAAAGGCAGGGCAACACGACCGGTGCTACGCCCGCGAGTTTGGACGAAGCTGGGTGCCTTAGATGTGAAGGCGGACGCGCAAGTCAATGCCATCTTGGTGTGAGATAACACCGACGACGCTAAAATGCCCACTCAGCGCGTTTCCAAGCTTGCAAGCGTCACAGTAGTGGCTCTCGGGATCCTGTGAACAGATAAAGCGCGATATTTGTGAAATATATTTAATTCCGTTTGAATCCTAGTATTACTCTCTTCGACACTTAGAAAGCTGAAGCCATATTTGGCAAGCATAATAACGTTCCAGCATTGTATGACAGGCATAGCCACATAGCTGACTTTGAATCTGTACTCTCTGTCGTCTGTGCAAGTGTGTTCACCTTGACATGCATAAACAACACTCACCTCAGCACTGCTGGATTTGGCTTGTATTAGCGTAGTCCCTTACATTACAAACAGCACAAGGAGTCTCACAAAGCTGCAGCTAGGTTGTGGAAATGCTGTTTTTGCAACAGATGTCAGGTGCAGCCTCAATTTTGTTTTGCTCATGTTCTGTATGGCCTCATCTATTCATTGTTCTGCTCTATTCAATTCAATCAACAATGCGTGTACGGGATTGGTCTATGGTCCATTTCTGTCATCATTTATCCCTCTTCCATTTATAATGGGAACCATACAAACTGTCTTCCTGCCCTCCCAGCAGATTCCCATCCCTTCCATCATCATCAATTCTGTCAGGGCTATCATCATCTGCCCCAGGTGACATGCGTGCAAAGATCTGGTCTAGCCCTCCCTTGGCGCCTTGCTGCAATGCTGCACCTTGGCTCGCCTTACTGTCCATACCCGCTAGGGAAGTGCTGCTTGTATGCCTGCTACTGCTGCGGCCCATTGGTTGTTCCACCGGGCTAGCCTGGACAGAACCACCTCTGCCAGAGGGGCTGCTTTTGGGGTAGCCTTGTTGCGTGCGGCTTCCCGCCAGCGCTTGCTGAGTAGCTGCTGACAGGCCTGCACGTGACCAAGAAGACGGCGCTGGCCCCTCTGCTGCTGCTGCTGTCTCCATGTCAGATCTGCAGGTGCAGTCAGACATAAGAAGACGTCTTCTACGCAGGTCACAACAATCCTGGGCATGCGCATCAAGGTGCCACATCCGCCGCAACAAAGCTGCAGCCTTTATACAGGCTGCACAGCCGCACTACCAGGTTGTGACCAAATGCTTGCACATCTAGACAACAGCAAGTCTGGGTGGCGGCATCTGGTACTCATGTGCTCCACTTGTGGTGCTTTATGACATGGAACTCACTAGACATGGAAGTGCTCTTGAGCTAACGGAGTGCCCACCGGGAGCGTGCAGGCTTGGTGGAGGCAGCATCAGCTTTGATGTCTTTGCTCTGGCTATGTGAGAACCAGCGGGACTTTGCTGGGGAGGTGGCGGGAGTCTCCACTGTGCCCCAGATGTCTAAGCAAGATGCAATTGGCAGCCCCCTCAGGCTTGCGTCCTTTAAGCAGCATTGCCAGTCAGCCTTGAGTTAACTTAACAATAAAGTACAAACGCCACAGAAGTGGGAGTCAGTGTGATGGATCAACTTGTCAGACTAGCAACAGAACCGGCATTGGCAGAGTGTGCAGGTCAAGATTTGCGAGTTTGGCAATGCACATCTTTGGTGGCCCTAGACACTCTCTACAAGAACTCAAACACAGCCTGTACAATATGCAGAAGGCACATGTTTGCCAAAACCAATAAACAAAGCCCTGAAAAGAAAGCAACAGGGGGGGGAAACAAGAATGTGCCACCTGCCACTTGTGCAGTGGCATTATATAATATGGGGGGGGGGAGTATGTGAAAACCCTGGGCCCTTGCCACGAAAACAGCGCTTGCCAGGTTGCTGTGGCTCAGCTCATGCCACATAGAGTGCTGCCTACTTTCTATTTGTCTTCTACCGAATGATTGCGTTTTGCAGCCATTTGATAGCATGTATATTCTGACAACAATATGACAAGACAACCGCCTTGCAAGGAACATTTTGCAAGATGAAGCCCCGTCCTGAGGTCTAACATCACGTGGCATTAGAAGCCCTGTTCTGAGGTCTAACATCAAGTGGCCTCTTCATCTGCTGAGGCAAGGCTCGCTGGAAGATCAAAAGACCGCTTGATGAAATCAGCAGATCTGCTTTCTGATTGATGTATGTGTATATACCCGCGACTGCTGATACAGTCTTTGTACATGGTCTGAATGACAGCAGCAATGACTCTGACCTACTCGTCACATGGGCATCCGTACCAGCCAGTCAAGGGCCAATCATGCCAGATGGTCAGCCAATGCATGCTGTGATTGTGACAAGAACAGCATCATTGTGCAGAGAGCAGTGGGCGTGCCTGCTCCTTCCCGATGAGGACTTGGCCCCGCTCCAGGTGCTCATTGCTGCCACTGTCCTGCACCTGAAACCGGGCCGGCAGAATGAGGCGCGCAATGACCTGCCACACATTCAGGAACAGCGCCCCACACCAGAAGAGCACCACCACAGGGAACCAGTTGTTGAAGGCCGTGCCGAACAAGGGCACATCATTCAATGCAGCTCCCATCTTCTTGCTGAACACCATTGTCTGCACAATCACACCGTGTCAAGTCTTGCACTTGCATACTCATGCTGTGGAATCAGCCAGCACACATTGTGGCACAGCAGGACAACATCATGTCGACTTCAGACTTCTTCCTGCAAGACTTGCATACACCAAAGACAGCTGCTGCTAAGTCTGCAGCCAGCAGAGCTAAACACAATGCAATGGCACATATGTCGTCAGAGACATACATGTTGGTTTATCAACAGATAAACTGGTATCTACATGAACACAAGCCTATGCGACAGTGGCTCACAATTTGTGTACCTGACAAACAACAAGCCAGTCCAGCACAGAGGGGAGCAGGATCCAGCAGAGGTGTGTGTACCTGTCCAGATGCGAGGTAGTTCTGCATGCGGATCACGTGGAGGTAGTTGTAGCAGATGGGGGCCATGAAGCGGCAGGCCCAGGCCCCGTTGCGCAGCAGAGAGGTGGAGTGCGTGCAGTGCGGCACCACATGGTGCCTGAAGGTGAAGACCTGGATGAAGCCCAGGCGCAGCAGGCTGTACTGGCAGCACATGACCATGTACACCAGGGGCCCCATCACCAGCAGCAGGGTACCCATCTCCCCATGCTTGCTCTTGTGAATAGCCTGCAGGCTAGTGATAGTTCAGTTCAAGGTCTGGAGGTGTGTGAAGGCCGAGACAAGGCCATTGCACCAGCCAGAAATGCATTGCCAGGGTAACAAGAAACACCAATCAGGTGAAGCAGCCCCATTGTTTTGGATTGCACATGTGTGAAGGCAGTAAGCGTAATGGCCAGGAATGGGACCTGTGAGAGTGGCAGGAGCAACCCAACGACTACTAATCGTGAGAGTGCGTGTGTATGATAGCATAGAGGCCAGACAGAAGCGCCAACAAAAGCTGGAGGGCAGGGTAGATGTGTTGATGTCCAACTGGCAAGCATGATGAGTCAGGCAACACCAACAAGCAATCCAATGGCAAGCAGCAAGCTAGTAAGCGATGAGACTTCTTTGCACTTCTGTTACAGCTTGGCCACAGCCATTGGTGCTGCATGATCATACAAATGTGCTGTTTTCACCAGATGCCAAAGACACGCCAAAGACACCAACCAGTGAGAAGGGGGAGACATCTGGGCGGCGACCCAGACCAATGGTGGCCTCGGACCACACCACCATGAAGGAGGTGGCTCCTAGCAGCAGGGCAGCCACCCGCATCACCCATGGCTTCGCCACACACTTGTACATCATCATGTGCGGATGTACAGGCTTGAAGCCTGCAGGTCAGGGCCCACGCTGCTCAATGTGAGCAGTGTGTATCTGTTATTGCGGCCTGGCTATATGCCACGCAACACAGCATGTGAGCTGCATATGCAGTGACAGGATGTCTGGGCAGGCATGCATTGACACAAAGCAGGATGCTGCTGGGCAGCAATCATTTGAAAGCAGTGACAGCGACCCAGCTTGGAAGGCAACGACAAAGTTGCGAACAGGGCTGCTTGTCTTCAAGGAAATCTTGTTTAGCTGACAAGCAGTAGGATATTGACTGCACCTGCTATAGGCACTCCTTTCTGTGTGTAGTCTCGGCTGGCGCGGCATTTGCAGACGTTCTCCAGCTCAAAAGCCTCTGTGACTACATTTACGTAGGAAGCAAACTGACCTGCAGTACCAGTGTCCACTACTGCTCTTCTTGCTGTATGGCTTGCAAATCTGAGGTGCTCTATCGCTTTGTTGTTAACATTGTGTATGCAATCATGCTAGCGTGTCGTGAGCGCTCATGCTGATAGTCTGCTTCTTTCTGCTGAGAAACAATGCTGTCTGTCTTGTACCACTACATGCATGATGACTGCTGTGGTGTCATGTGCTGATGAATACCGAGTGCAAGAGCTGAATCGTGTGCTGAAGCTACACCACGTGCAAGTGCTGAAATACACCTTCATAGTTGTGCACAGCTTTCCTGGTGCGTTGGCGCAGCTCAGCAAGGCCAGCCTGGTCACAGCCATAGTCCAGCTCACCATCCTTCAAGCTCTCCAAGTCCACCCGCCCACTCCCATCCTGACAAACAATGGGTGCCTCTGTAAGTCCAACAGACAGTCAACATTACTAAACAAAATAGGCATAGCCACAGATATGACAGTACATCTAACCAATGAAGGCAGCCTGCAGACACATTCACAGGCCTGCTGCAGGCAGGATACATGTCAGGTGCATACATCTGCATGTAAGTGGCTGTTCTAAACCCCACACAAAAACTGGCTGTGTCCATCCTTCCTGTCATCTAGATTGCTGCTGCTGCAGCCAACTATTGAGCAAGTTTTTGGCAACAATCTTTCTAGACCTCAGGAGTCACAAGTCAAGTAGGGCTAGACACGCTTCAGGACATGCTGCAAAATGTCATATTGCCGCATGGAGCTGATGCAGGACTGTTGCAGAGGTTACCCTGGGGACCATGGAGGGCTTGAAGGGGGACTTGTCCTGGGCGTACTTGTAGATGACGTCCATGTAAGGCCGCATAGGGTCCCTGCGTGACATGGGCTGGCTCGTGGCCTCTACAACTGTGATCACCGACTGCAGCTCGGCTGCCGCATCCTCTAGGGTGTCTGCACACCTTCCCAACCTGGACCATGTCAATACGTTGCCTGCATGTTGATCTTGTACAACAGTCTTGTCAAACAGCCAAACGATGTCTCCTGAGTCCAGGTGAGAGGTCTTCTGCCGACAGCAGCTTCAGCAGCTATCAGAATGTATGCATTACTCATAGCTCAGACATACAAAGTGGACGGTGCCAGTGTTACATACAAATTTCTTGCGACACCTTCCTTTCATATCTGACAGGCTTGCTAGTGCGCAGCGCTACTTCTGCATCTACATACAAGGGACTTCAGGGCTTTCTACACAGCTTGGTTGGTGAGTTGCACAAGGCGCCGACTTGGTAAAGTTTGTGCAGCGCACTTGCCCAAAGCTTGCCATGCATGCATCTGTGATGCATGCAAAAATTTCTGTTGAGATTTTGCAGTTGAAGCATAGACTGATGCAAGCTGGTGGTCAAAGGGCCTAGCTCGTGACAACAGCTGCAATTCAGCAGGGCTGGCAAACCTGTATGAGCAGGAGCGCAGGCGCTCCTCAGGATTGGCCTGGTTCCACATGCCACGAGGTATCTCGACCAAACCATACCCTAGCAGGAATACTCCTGCCACCAGACCTGCAGGAGTCCAAGACCACAGGATAAGTTGTGGTGATGGCTAGCATGCAAGGCAATTGCAACCTGATATAGCTGCTAGTGCATAGCACTATCATACCGCTGAGCAGCTGGAGTGGCGCTTTGCATGCAAACATGACAAAGTGAAGGAGCCAGGGGCACACCATATGTATTGGAGAGGGTCAGGGCCAGTGGTGATATGTTTGACAATGTCAGCCGGCCGGAGATCAGCAGAACAAGAAGGCCTGCAGCAACGTCACAGTGAGATAATAGAGCTTGTGTACGCAATTGCGCAATGATAATGCACTTACCAGCGCCTGAAAGGCTTCCCATGATGATCCAGAATTGCGCATGGTCCTTGAGCCCAGCCCATGACCTGTGCACAGGCAACAGATGAAGTCAGCACACACATGCACCAACACCTACTGCATGTCAGCCAAACAGTCAAGAGATTCTTTGCTGGGCCTGCATACCTGCCAGCAAAGGTGAATTCTCCTGCATCAACAAAACCCATGGTAATTGGAACAACTGCCCAACAGAGGACCTGGGTCGACCTGCAGAACATCGCCATTCAGGCCCAGAAGCTCACCGCTGTGCATAACTTTGCCATGAACCGTGAGTCGGAGTGTACCAGTAAGAGATGCTCCAGAGAATGCCAAGAGGGCCAGTGATGCTGCCGCTGGTGCCTAGCAAGCTGTCCAATACATCTACTGGCACAAGGGCTACAATAGACAGTGACGTCACCCATGCAATGACTGCTATCGCTCGTACAAATAGAGGCACCCCTGGTGCAGCGTAAAAGCGCAGCCTGCAGCAAGTCAGGATGCTCTCCCCGGGCTGTGCTGTAGCAAAGCTGAGACAGTCATAGCGACGTTGCAATGCTTACATTAAAAATGTTGCCACGCCAACGCAGACCATGGTTATAATGTAGAACGACCACATCCCTCCTGGTCAACAATCTTCACTGCAGACGAGGAGCGGGTCACATCTGCTGTGCTACACGTGCGGCCGCACTCACAGGCAGCAGTTATAGCACGCGCAATGGCATGTTAAAACCGATCAGCCTTCACTGGGACTGGACTTGTTGGCACCAAAGTCAAACGCAAAAAGTAAAACCTCGTGTTTTGGTGCATTGGTTTCGGAGTAGTTACTAAAAATTTAGGTGCCCTGTGGCAAGTTCCGCCAGCGCTCTGTCCGGACGACGCAACCCGTGCCAACTCTGTGGGTAGACCTTTCATCAGCTCATGCACTTACATGCAGCCGTAATCTTGCCAACCTCTGTGAATTGTGATTTGACTTATGATCAACCTGATCATCTTCACTCCATAGGCAGCTGCCAGCAGTCGACTCGTAGGTCATAGGAGCAGTGTGTGCATGGCACATGAGTCACCAACGTTATACGAGCAGCCCACAGATACTCAAAATGTTCAGTGCATCATTGACGAGCTGCAACTTGCAGCACGTCAGTGTCTCGCCCAAGGATATGAGCTACCTGCTGACCCAGCCAATCACATGCAGGTAGAATGCAAGTGACAAATGACGCATGCAGCGCCAAAATTGCATTGCGTTTGATTATACCATGACAGAGTGAGCATGACAGGCAAAGGGTGCGATGAAAGGTGCCAACACAACAGCATTGTTGGATGTCATTATGCAAGAGCTGGGCATGCTAAAGACACTTACCATGCAGGTGAGATTGACACTGTTGTCTTACAAGACAGCACCACCAGTACGCCTGCATTGACAAGCTGCTTTTGCAGGCCTTGCTAAAACAGAGAGCTGACAGGTGAGTGTGTGCATCAGTCCCCCAGCACTTCACCAGTCAGCTAGCAAGTCGCTGACCTTCAAATTATGGCGCAGTGGTGCTTTGCAACCTCTGCAAAAGGCAATTAGCCTTTGGAAGAAAAGGCCAGGGGTGAAGGCTCTGCTTGAATTTGGCGTGCTTGACTCAGAACCTGGCCATTGCCTCCACACAGCCACCTTAAGGCATGATGCATATCAATGGACCCTCCCCTGTTGCACCCTGCTGTGAAATTGCATCACTCCAAATATCATTTAGCACAGGCAGAAGTGCAGCTGATGTGTTGTAATTGTTGGCATGAGCTAATTGTGTGTTGAGCAGGCGGTCCCAGCTTCTGGAAGACGAGGCACAAGCAGTTTGTGGCCTCACCAAGAACGAATTCCCTGAAGCAAAGCCTGCAACCCTCATGCAGCTGTTGCAAAAGCTGCATTCACTGCAAGAAGATGTTGTCTTTCAGGCTGACATGACTCACTGCATTCAGGCTGCTGCCAATCAGAGCAGGTACTGTGCAAGCAGTGTAGCCAGTGTAGAAATGTCATAAGCTGCGTTGTTTGGGAGCCTGTTTCTGCACCTGACTCAGCTGCCTGGCTGCGTGCAGGTGGACACTTGACAACTTTGCCTATGGCTCTACATCCTTTCATGGTTGGCTACGCATTTTTCAGCACCCTGCGGTATGTCAGTCACCTCAGTCTGGCTCTTTTTGGCCCACTGCCTGATTTTTCGGCTTCTGTGGGTCGTTTTCAGCAGCTGCAAACAACGGCTGTATGCTGATTAGTCCTTCACTTTACCTTCGCATGTAGGTCAAGCCACACGTTTTGACAGCACGTTCTCATGGCAAGGATTTTCAGGTGTGGGGCAGCAGCATAGGCTGGCTGGTGTTCTATGCTGCCCTCACATATGGTCTGGAAGCTGTAGGTGCGAACAGGTGTCATTAGACTGATAAGCCATGTTCCTGCTGGCTGTAATCCTGACGCACTGTGTTCACAGGCTATGAACTGCTCAGCTGCCATGTGGACACAGCTCAACAACTAGCATCACGCTTTCAGGTGGGAGCACCTTGCACTCAGAGGCTGGGACAGCTAAGTAAAGACTGTCAGGAGCAACCATGCAGCATTGAATGTTCTTTGCAGGTGCCTGGGGTTTCATTCCATGCTAAGGACATGCTGAAGTCTGACCTTGGTAACACTTCAATTGTGATGCTGGCTTCCTTCTGCTGGGACAGAGCCCTCTACAAACAAGCAGCTGCAAAGCTCAGCAAAGAGCTGATGCACGGGTCCATTGTCATGGACTACTCAGCTCAGCTTGATGAGCACTTTCAGCAGATAGCCAGAGTGCAGATTCCGGTGTCATGGAATGACCAACAGACGATGTATGTATATCTCAAGCCATAGTCTATAAGAGTCAAGCGCAGCCTCGCGTGAGTGCAAGCAGATGCCGCTTCTGTTCTTTGAGGGACAGCTGGTAAACAAGCTGTGAGGGGTTTATAATGCTGTCAACCATAACAGTGCAGCAGGCCAGATGTTGACCCTGCTGCAGCTGTAGCAGCTGCCTTGAAAGGCACTGAAAGGTTGTAAGCAGTAGCTATGCAGTTTACAGTCCAGGCCTCAGAGTCTGCTCTTGGTGCCTCTTCAGCAGGACAGGCGACCTCAGAGACTGTAGACACAGCCAGTGTGCTCCATGACCTGTGTGCAAAGATCACTCATTAGCATTAGGTGACAGGACTGTAATGCTCTGCTGTGTGGAACATGTCAAAGTGCACCTATCAAGTGATGTACATTGTTCTCTCATACCCATGGACGATTAATGCGTTATTTGCAATGCCTTACCTGGTATAGTTGTCAAAATCAAGCGCACTTGACCACTGTAGCAGATCAATGTCAGCGTCTTGCTCTTCATCAGGTATGTCAGCTGGCGACACACTCCCATTGTGCACAATTGCTTGGGATCCTTCTCTGCACTCAGCATCCTTTGCTCATGTGCAGCACAGACTGTCACACCTTTGAGGGTTGTTGTATAGCAGCCTGGCACATTGCTGCTCATTTGCCCTGTTACATGCATAACCTTGTGTATGACAGTGCAGCAGCCTTATACATGCTCCTTGTGTATGCTGACAGTATAGCTGAGTTGTGGCTGATGATCCTGAGCATCTCAATAGTACAACCCTTGATGTATGCCATGGTGTTCAATGGGGCCTCATAGTCAGTGTCAAAACAGTCAAAATTCTGATCTTAGCTAGTCTCTCTGAGATGCCAATGCGAGAGCTGGTCAAGTGCCATGTCTGCTAAGTTCGTGAACAAGTCAGGAAACTGTTTTGATGACTGTTTCATCTATTGTATTCAAGCAAAACTAGGAAGCCCTTGATAGGCATGTGAAGCAGCTGGAAATCTTCCAGATGAAATGTCCAGGGTTCGTTTTGGCTACACACTGAGTAATTGCAAGGATCACCATCTCATTAGGAGGGAATGTTACAACCATCATCCCACCATGAACGGATGATCCTATCTGCACTGAGCAGTAGAAGGCTCAGCTGGCTAGGACATTTGGGACGCATGGATGATGGTAGGCTGCCTAAGAAGCTGTTGTTCTGTTTAGTTGAGGGATAGTTGCAAAGGTTGGCATGAAGCTGTCCAGAGCACATCAACACACATAATTATTGGTATACTGACTGGCACAACATGCCCTCCCACAGGGAAGTACTGCAGGCACCTGACCTTAGGGGAAAGACACATATGAATGAATGAATGAATGAATGAATGAATGAATGAATGAATGAATGAATGAATGAATGAATGAAAGGACAAACGAACATATGAATGCACGAACAAGGGAACGGAAGAAACAATGAACAGACAAACACGTGAGTAAATGGATGAGTGAGCGGGTGAATGAGTGAGTGAGTGAGTGGATGACGGACAGACAGAATGAACAAACGACAGAATGAATGAATAGCAACTCGCCAGACTGCTACCTGTCTGCCCTGTTGCATGCATGACCTTCAGCAGCAGACCACAGGTCTCACAGGGAGAAACTGGCAGGTGCATTGGCTTGTTGATGGTGGACCAGCTGATGAGAGCACTCTGTCACATGCAACATAGTTTGACCCAGACAGGTTGTATTATGACCAGGCCAACCTGTAAATTTTGGACATCCAAAGCCTCTTGCGCTGCTTTAAAGCAGCCTCCCGCTCCTGGCGACGCACTTTGGGACAGTAATGAAACCACTGCTGTCGAGCCTCTGCTTTCTGTTGCCTAGCAGTTGACTCTGGGTCAACAAACAAGCGGTCTGCAATTGGACGCCAGCCATTGTTTTCCCAACGTTGATACCACCCGGTCATATCATGAGCTAGTTGTGCATGGACCACATTCCTGGATCATAGGTCAAGCATCTATCAGTGCCAGGAGGACAAAGTGCTGATGGCCACCCATGTGCATGCTTCAAAAAATGAGCTACACAACGCGCAAAGGCATATGATCGTCACCTGGCAGTCTTTTCTTGATCCCTCTGTGTGGGGTCCTGCTGTGCTGCATAGTTGCGTGGACAGAATGAGCAAATATCTGTAACTGGAGCATGAGTGAAAATCTTATACAGCACTGTGGGGGGAAAAGAGCTGCCCCCAAATCTGAAGCGCAGATGTACACCAGAGAAGGCATCTATGATGGATGCCTCCCTTGGATTGATGCATTTCAGCAAGTCTACAGGGGGACTGCCTTCCCTGCAGTACAGTGGCAACCCCTTACCAGTTAGGTCATTTCAGTTTAGTAAAGGCACCGGCACTTGAAGACAGGCTGCTTGCTGTCTTGTGAGTCACCATACCTAAAGCGTATCAAGTCCCGGTAGAACATATAGAGCTTGCGTCGGCACCGATTACGCCAGGCCTCCTGAATCCTAAATGCTGCTCGGTTGATATAAGCCTTGTGCCAGCTGTACCGCCGCCAGCATCGCTGTATGCACTTTACAGCTTGCCTCTGCAGAGAAGACAAAAGCGCATTGCCGGTCCTGTGCAGTGTAGAGGCTGCACTTTGAGCGTTACCTGCCGCAAGAACTGCTGTCTCTGTTGAAAGCCTCTGACGGCTGCTTGTATGAGCTTCGCCGCGAATGTTCGCAGAAGAGAAAGAGCATCTTCCTCAACAGACATTGACACTCGCCTGGTTCGCGCAATGCAGCAGCAGCAACGTTTTGAGCCTGTAAACGCATCTTACGTTTAGATTACCGCACTATGTTGGCACTCCCTTCAAGACAAGGGAGTTGATTGCTCCCCTGCGTGAAAGCTATGAGATCTGTGAGCCATAGTGCGTGGTGTGGATCAAATCACGATTGCAAGCAGAAGCCTTCGAGGCGAAATTAGAGCAGAGTTGCTAGCTGCATGTCTCCGCCTCAAAGGACACCACGGGAACGCAAAAAACCTGAGACCTATGTTCCTGACCTCGGCCAAAGCTCTGCCTCATCAGAGGGTATGTTTATTGCTCGTGCCGGCACCAGCGGGAGTCTAAGCATCCTTGAATACCTCTTTTGACAGCTCATATCACCCCCTGGTGAGCGAAGTCACCTGATTCGCAGGCAGGGGGCGAGGGCGAGGAAGAGGTCGAGGGAGAGGCAAAGGACGAGGAAGAGGGAGAGGCACAGCTGCATCGCAAGATGTTCCTGACACTATGGCTGCCAGTCAGACAAACTCCCCTGTCTCTCCTGCAGCCCACCCTTCTGAAGGGGGCGTGTTTATTGGCAGGCGTGTCACAGTAAGCTGCCTGGTCAGCCACGAGACGTGATGAATGCCAACTGCGACATGCTGATATTCTTTGTTGTGGCAGGTCCGCTGGGAACAGGAAGAGGAGGACTTTGAAGGATTTATCAAACGCTTTCGTCCTGACTCTACATACTGCTATGAGGTTGCTTATGATGATGGTGATGAGGAGTGGGGTTGGTTTTCCGCCACGCACTTTCATACAGATGAAGTGCAGCGTAGATTCACCTCGCTGCAAGAGCAAGATGAACAGGTAGCAAAGGCAGCCTCCAAAGCCTGGGCTGCGCTGGAAGGCTCTCAGCATGTGTTGTCATCTTTTGAGCAAAAGGCTTCCACAGCTTCTGTTGAACATACAAGCAATGCTCCAGCTCCCAAAGCAGCTGTTACAGCCACAGCTTCAGGTGCAATAGGAAATTTGGCGCTGCGCAAGGATCAGTTGCGTGCTATTCAGGATGTGCTGTCTGACAGCAAACCTGTAATGCCATCACCAGCAAGCGGCAGTCGTCACAAAAATGGACTGCAACAAACAAGCAGCCAGGCTGCTTTGCTTGCAAAGCCATCATCTACGTCTGCCAGCCAGCAGCAGCCAGCTTCACTGTCAGATCTTGTGCCCTCAGCTGCTGAGCTTGCTGTCTCAACCCAGCGGTCTGCACCAGATGCTAAGCTGGCTGCTGCACCTAATGCAAAGCCTACTGTGTTGGCACCTGACATTACATCTGCTGAACCTGTTGCTAACAAGGCAGCACATGTTGGTCAGCCTATCATGGTGCAGGAGCCCAGCAAGGCCAGCCAGTTGTCTAGAGAAGGCAGCTTGCGGCCAAAAGTCAGTCCTTCAGCTGCTGCCAAGTTGCAACTGGAGACAGGTCAGCAGCCGTCAAAACAGGTCACACACACCAAAAAGAGGAAAGCTGCTAGTTTGCAAGAGCCCAACAACAGCATGCCTGAGACTGAGGCTCCAGCGTCAACACACGCCAATGCTGTCAATGGCCATGTTGATGAGGGTTCCATGAGGGAAACAGCAGGGGATCAGGCATCAGCAGCATCAGCGCAAGAGCAGCCTGCCAAGCAGATTGCACAGCCATCCCCGAAAGCCGCAAGTTTGCCGGAGACTCTGGTCTTGCAGGCTGAAGCTCCTGAAAATACACAGGAGCAGGCCCAGCCACAAGGCCGCGAAAGTCCAAATCTTGATGCAGGCCAGCAACAGCATGCTGGTGCACCTGGACATACAAAGCGGCCATCTCCTGAGAAGACTGCCAAGCAGAAAGCTGCAGCAGAGAGGCGAGTCAAGCATGCGCATGATCCGCTCAGTAAACCCCAGCCCTCTCCTGTCAAGGAGGGCAAGAGACGGCGCCTGAGGAAGGCATTTGAACTGAACTTGTTGTCCGAGGGTGCTGTTATCACAGCTGCTGTTGCACCTGAAGCTCCTGGCGCTGGACCTTCAGAAATGGACCTGGACGCTGAGGATATACAGGTGTGTCTACAGCCTTCATGTCAGCATTTCCCTTGCACTATGGGTATCTGGGCGACCTGATGCTGCATGGATTGCTCACATGTGCTTCTCTCAGCTGCTTGTTTGTCAGTAATGACTGTTTGGGTATCTGCTGAAGCTGTTGTGATAACTCCTGGCTTCATTCCCCTAAACTTGGCATGATAGCTGATTTTGATTGACAGCAGCAATCAGTCATGCTTCATGGCCTTTGTGGTTGTCTTCCAGGCTGGCTCTGTGTCACCAGGAGGCAGACAGCGCAAGCGTCAGCACAGCATTCTGGATGCAGATGCAGAGGGTCTTCAGCAAGAGCGGCGCGCCTCCCACGGCAAAGCTTCCTCCAGTGTGGCTGCAGCTGCAGCTGCAGCTGCAGGTGATGCAGACGCTGCAACAAAGGGCAAGACATCAGGAGCAAGGCAAAATAACAGGCAGGCTGAGGCCCCTTCCAAGGACTCTACGGCTGTTGGACAAGCCAACCCTGGGCTGAGGGCAGCAAAGGCAGCTGCCAAGACCAATGACGTGGCATCCAAACCCCTGGCAGGACCTACAGGACACCCAGTAAAAGCAGCAAGCAGAGGATACAGCACAGGCACTGTAGGCTCACCTTCTGTCACAGGCAACGCACAGGCTGCCCTTGCTAGCAGCAAGGCTGGTGGGCGACTGCCAGGTAGCAAAAGCAGCTCCCTTCCTCCCTTTGCGCTGCCTGGCTCCACGACCACTGCGTCCATACTGTCCAGGCTGCCCACTCAGGCAGGGGGGCTACTAGGCGGCCTCACGGGTAGCACCCCCACCAGCACGCGCATTGCAATGCCCAGTGGCTTAGGTCAGCTGAGCAGCTTGCGCAGCAGAGCAGCAGCCTCAGATACCAAGGAGCCAGCCTCACCAACAACAGCCAAGCCAGATGCTGAGGCAGTAGCAGCAGCAGCAGCCGCTGAGGCACATCTCAAGACTGTCCTGCAGCAGTTTGATGCTCTGCTGCATAATACTCTTCAGAGGACCAAGGACAGTGTGCACAAAGTCACCCAGTTTGCTGTCAAGGCAGCAGCCGGAAAGAGTGGGAAGACAGCAGCGCATCGGTTGGTGATCATGGTGCTGGACATGATTGAGACTGCTGAGATGAGCAAGCGGGTGGACCTGTTTTATCTGCTTGACTCCTTGCTGCAGGTAGCCAATGATCCTTGTGCAGATTCTGCTATCGGCCATGAATGTGTTTGCTGTTGAAGGTTGCTGCATACTTGTAGAAAATGTTCTTAGTTGGTACTCAGCACGCCTAGCTCTCAAGAGAGACATTTGCAGTCATGACAAGCAGTGCTGAGGAAGATGCTCAACAGCAACCATGCATTCATGTTGCTGCTACCATTGCTTCCAGTTGCGAGCTGCACATGCAGGTCAGCTCAAGGGAGAGCAAGGATGGGAATGAGGCCAAGCTGGAAGCATGCAAAACCTTTTCCAGAGTTGTTGCTGCAGGGCTGCATAGGGTGGCCACTGCCATGGCCAAGGATAGTGAGTGCATCAGCAAAGCCAGCAAGGTGAGTCAATGGGTCAAAGATGATTTCTGCATGATCTGCTTTGCTGCTCATCCAATCTATGCTGTAATCCCTGTGCATGGTCTCAGCCTCTACAATGAATGCTTTGGATGTCAACCCTTTCATTCAGTGCAGTGTTGCTTCAATGTCAAACCCCACTGCGTATTCCTGCTTGTCACATGCGTTTTGTACTTTGCATCAGATGAAGTTCTCCTGTACCTTACTGCGCAACCATCATGAGCTTGAAGCTTCATCATCTGCAGGTCTTGGACTTGTGGCAGCGCCGCCAGATACTGGCCAAGTCAGTGTTGAAACCAGCGCTGCAGTTGCTGACCAAGATGAAAGCTGAACACGAGTCAGCTGACACAGCAGCAGCAGCCTTGCGCACAGGGCAATTGCCCCTGCTGCGCCGCCCCATGCGCCTGGTCATGCCATATGCATCTCTCGACTCTGACACAGGCCTTCCCACCTTCACGGTCTCTCTTCCCCTGGACCAGTGGGGTAGCTTGGCTGGCTTCAGGTCCTCCCCACCTGTCTGCCCTTCACACACAAGTTTGATTGCTCTGTCTGCGTGGCAGTTCTCGTGAGGTGCCTTGAGCAAATCTGTACATGATATCACTAGAGGTCATGCATGTGAGTAGCATGTTACTTTGCTTCCTTGGCTCGTGGCCACAGAATGCTTGCTGGCCAATCACTGATCTGTTGGCTTGACAGTAACTGATCTTGGTGTGGGTGTGGCAGGTTCTTGGGGCTAAATGGGCAGGTTTCAGAGTTCCGGCTGAAGCCCAACTGGACCCTGCCTTTGCAAGAGGAGCCTGAGGACTGGGACATCAACCCTGCTACTGAGGACCTGCCTCTGGATCAAATCTTGGCCAATGCTGCTGCTATGCGGCGGGAGCACCTTGAAGGTGCCTGCACTTTCATGTCGTCTGTACATGGCAGATCTGCTTGAGATTGCAGCACAGTTGTTGCTGAAGCGCAGTCCTGCTGAGGTTTAGGGCTGCATGTTTCACTTGGGCATTTGCATTCAGCATTTGCAGTGACAGCCATGCTGATCACCTTTGCATGCATTCTCAGAAATTCTGTAGGCGCACACTCATGAAGGACATTATGCAGAGTTGCACATTATGGCATATCATTGTGCAAGCATACGTAAACCAGAGCAACCCCCAATGCTGTTGCGCATTGCCCTCGGCTGAATGCTTTATGTATACATTCATCATCAAATCATCCCTTGAATGATATGCATGCCTCTATGTGTAAATTTTCTGTACTAAGATATGGTCACCTACAGAGCTTGAAGAGCAGAAGGAGGCCAAGGCACATCGTGAGGTCAGCCCCTGGGGTGACCGTTTTGATCCCCACTCTGACTATACTGCTGCCTCGCCTGCTTCACATGGCAGTCAGGAGGCAGAGGACATGGACATGGAGCAGGGCGCCTCACCAGATGAGGGTGCCACTGGCTACTATGAGACTGGACAGGACTCTGCCTTCCAATTTGAGCCACCGCGTGCCCCTGCCCACTATGGGGCAAGCAGGAACTCTCCTGGGGTATCTGAAGATCCACACCGTGCTGGATCCCACAATCCTTGGGGTGCTGATGCAGGTTTGCATCTTGCATACAGTGCCCAACTCACATATTGGGCATGGTTTGATTGACCAGCTTGCAAAAGAGACTAGTCATCATGCATAGATGTGTGGTGCCATACACATTCACAGAGATTTGGAGGTGAAGTACTATGCTTGCATTATGCAGCAGTAGGGCAAGTTTATGCTTGCTACAATGACATGCACATGCATGTGTCCTTAGGAAAGAGCCAATGTGAAGTAACAACACACTTGTGTTTCACTGCACTTTCATATATTGATCTTTGGCTTGGTCCAACTTTGCAAACACCAAACCAGTAATCGATGAGCAATTTATGTTCTATGGCAATGACAGGAGCGTCACATCTGTGGGCAGCAGGGACCCTGGGAAGCACTTGGGGTCACATGAGCCACACCCCCTTGCAGCCCAGCCAAAGCCTGTACGACCCTTTCAGCCAGACGCAAGGCCATGCCTTGCCTCACCCTCGCCTACAAGGCCTGGCTCAGGACCATGCCTTTGCCCAAGCCCAGAGCCAGTCGCCTGAGGGTGAAGCCTGGTACCGCGTGCCCTATGAGGAGCCTGCAAAGCCAACGTCAGTAGGCCAGGCAGGGCTGCACGCAGCAGGGCAACATCAGCACAGCAGAAGCGTCTCAGAGCAGCCAATGCAGCCCCAGGTTGCTGTCAGGGACAGCAACATTGATTTTGATGTTGACATGGGCTGGTCAGACGATGATGCGGCGCCGCCATTACCAGCAGAGTCACCACCAATGCATGTAAGCCCCCGTTTCCTCATCAAATGAAGGCTTGATGACATAATCTCCACGCATCTTGACTCGCAACACGCTGGGGGCAATGGTAGGTTCCCCCCCACCCTTCTTCCCTGACCTATCACTCAAATGACTGAAAGGCCAAGGGAAGCTTGGGCCCAACTCGGGATCACCTCAAGCTTCTCTATATCGAATGCCTAATAGCGTTGTCTTTTCTTTTTCTCTCTCTTAGCTCGCATGATATCATCAACAGCGTAATGTCGTTGTGATTATTTGCAGTAATAATGGATGGCAGGATGAAGGCAGACAGCCTCAGCTGCATACATATAGTTGCTTGGCCATTGCACACCAGTGCAGCAACAGTAGCAGTGCAGGTGTCAAGCGCTCTGCAGGTGCTAGCGTTAAGCACTTGCGTCCATTCAGTTTCCCTGTTCTGCAATGCCTCCATGTCTACTGCAGGATGGTGCACCCCCTCTTCCCTTTGAAGAGCCCCTACCTCCCTTACCCCCTCTTCCCCCAGATGAAGACCGTCCCCCTCTGCCCCCAGATGACGTGGCTGCACCCCCTTTGCCAGATGCGGAAGGTGCTGGGGAGACTCGCTTGGCCACTGCTGGTCTCTTTGAGCCATCTGTTTCCTCATTTGTCCTGCAGCAGCCAGGTCAAACACCCCCGCCACCCCTTCCCCCAACAGGTAGTTGACATTGCAACTGGTTATCATGTGCAGCTTGGTCACGCCATGGCTTGATTGTTCAGGCTGCTTGTTGTTTGTGCTTCACAATGGGACCTTGACGGGTGAGCATGCAAGGCAGTTGCATGCGGTCTGCTATGCGTGCATGCTAAAGGTTTGAGCATGTATATGACTATGGTAGGGATTCTGGATGTTGTATTTGGGAACCTTTGTCTTCTTGCATTGCAGCATGCTCATCATGCTTTCATGTCCGATTGCCTTGGTGCACAGCATTGCAGCTGTTGCCTTTTTTGTGTCATTTGCAACTCAGACTAGGCCCAGCTCTTTGACACCAACAGAGACAGTAAGTCTTGTGCTGCAGGTTATGGGTTATACTGATGTACTGGGCTTGCTCACAGAAGTCCAGCCGCAGCTGTCGCTTTTTCAAAGGTCAAAGCTATGCCATCTTGTGGGCTGAAATATCTTGACTTCACCTTCCTGTTGACAATCACCTGCGGTGAGCGCAAATACCAAAGAGGATATCTTACAGCAGCAGCTAATCCTGTGTAGCATCAAAGGTGTCTTCATGCCTTTGTGTGTCTCAGAATTTGCTTTGTCATGGGCTGCACTGTAAGGCAGCCGCAGCTTTGGCAGAAGAAGCCCTGACTTCAGGGCTGCAAGCTTAAGGCAGGTGAGCCATTCCAGTTGGCTATTGCTCAATCTCTTGATGAGAGTAGGTTGAACAAATGTGTTTTCAGTATGGGCTACCAACTCGTTCGCACAATTTGCATAGGGTGAACGGCTGTTTTACATGCTGAATTTAGATTACATCAATTTTGACAATACAAGTCGACCAATCTCGAGGGATAGGTTGTGCAACGGACCGTTCGTAGGACATGACCCTCGGCAGGAGCTTGCGTGTTGCATCGGTTGCATTATGCACGCTTGCAAATGCCGCATGATATCGACAGGACGTCTCGGACGAACGGTGCGTCGGTTGAGATCACACAGATCATAACTTTGCTGTCCTCAGTTGCTAGAATTGCAGTGGTTGAAACGGCCGCCTGTTCTGTTACTGTGTGACATCGCCACCGTGACATGGACACTGCGATATATACAGGCAGCTTGTGGAAAGTTGTACCCACAGTATGCTCTCACTCTGACTTTTAGGTCTATCAACTGCAGTGCTGAGGGACTCATCTGTTTGGACACAGAAGCTGAGCTATGATCAGGCATGTACGAAAAAGAGAAGGTTTATCAGCATGTGGCAAACCGAAACGATGCACAATATGCCAGCCTATACAGTTAGCTGCGGGACTTCCAGGTATTGGCTGGTTTAGCAGTTTCAGCAGGTTCTGTGGCTGTCTGGCCCTGGAATTTTGATGCAAGCTTACGTGCTCGATAAGCAACTCTCTGAGAGAAGTACAGTCCTCCATCATGGGGTTCTGGAGTCGATGAGACTTGGGAGGCCTGCCGTACACGCTCCTCCTGAGCTTCTGCAGCGTCATCTGCTGCTTCATCAACCTCATCCTCTGCTTCATATGTGTGCTGCATGGAGATAGCCTGCAGAAGGTTGAGACAACAGTTGCTGTTGTGAAACCTCAGCGTGGACCAATTTTTGCAGCTGCATGGATGATGTTGAGGGTGTGAGCCAGGACCCTGTTGATGTGACGCTTTGCGTTTGTACTTACCCGCAGGAAGGGGTCACGTAGCTCGCTCATGACGCCTCCACGTGTGTATAGTTTATCATCCCCATCAAGAAATAATCGCTGTTCTGCTCCTTCTGCAGTGGGGACATCCACTGCAAGTAGTTTGAAGCCATACTTTCCCTGCAAAGAATCACTGCTTGTCGGGGCTTGTGTATGACAATGATTGTATGCAATGGGAAGCACCTGTTTAAGCCATTACTTGAGCATCTGCACAAAATCATGAGTACCAGCATCATCAAGTTGTCTACTTGCCTTGCGTTTCTTGGCTTCCAGTGAGACAAGACCTCTTTTATCTGTGCCTTTCAGGGGAAAGATCATCTGCACACGCCGGGCGCGATACCTGGGCCACCAGCCTTTGAAACGAACACCGCCCCCTGTCATTACATACGCCCGCACTTCACTACCAGCCAAAGGGGCACCCATGAGCTGCAAGCAGAGGAAAACCAGATTAGCCAGCACATATTATTGTGTGATTGCACACAACCAGCCTGGAACGACCTGGTCACTGTCCAAAACACGTGTGCAAGAAGTGCATCAACTGCCTTGTCAGTGTGAGGCAGCAAAGCAAGTGACATGCATCACATGTCTCACCTCAAGCACTCCAGGGTTTGTGTTGAGTGCCACTAAAGCCTTTCTGTATACTGCATTCGGGTCTATGGTGTATAACCTTCTAAAATACAGCATTGTGAAAGCAACAATGGCTGCTGCCAGTGCCTGCAGTACAATTCACAAGAAATATGTCATATCACACAGACAGGTTGTCACTGGTGTACTAAAGGGTTCCTTTGTGCCAAGTCCTACCAGAAAGCCAAATTCAGCCATTGTCTCTGAAAGGTTGACAAAGATAGACGTCACCCCAAACAATGCCCTCCTGCGTGGCAAGTTTGCAACACTTCATACATGTGTATCCTGCAATATCAGCTGCACAATGGACAAGATTTGATAGACACTGCAGGATGTGTCAGTAGACCAGCTGGCAGCTTGTGTTGGGTATGTAAAGATATGTAGGACAGTGCTTACCACAAGAAGTACATGCCCAATATGGCACCTGCGCCTATAAGCTTCCGCTTGTGTGCTTGCCATAGGCCCTCTATTTGCAGGGTCACTGCTTTCTGCAGACCGCCGGGCTTACGCACTGTGCTAACCCAACGTTGTGCCTGCATTATACTGCACATCATGATGTCTGCCCAGAATCCATGCACAAACTGCAGTAACCAGGCCAGCAACTTACTGGCTTAGGCATCTGATTGATGACAGCATTGGTCGTGCTGCTGACAGTTTGTTTTGCGCTTTGCATTGCATTGCGAGGGGCAGTGAGCACAGTCTGTGCCTTGGCGCGTGCTGTTTCCTGCAGTTTTTGAGCTGTACCAGCACTTCCAGTGGCTGAGCGCTTTGGCATGAAAGCTGCTGCATTCTTGCTTGACAGCAGACTGCTTTTGTGTATGATACTGCTGCTGGCAAAGGAGCCAGAGGGCAGCGACCTTGTTACAGCTTGAGTGTAGTTAATCTGTACACACAGGCAGACACTGTATGCAAGCTGGCTTGGAACACAACATGATAGACATGTTGCGTGCATGAATGCATTGGCACCGCGCAGGTAGCTATCACCTGCAGTCCGCCTGCAAACGTGGAGTATGGCCTTCGCAGTACAGATGCATAGACGTGGACGCAGACAGCCTCTGAGCTGGGACTGCAAGGTTTGAGCTGGCGTGACACAAAATGAGAGGCAAATGCAAGCAATCTACCGCCGTCGCGGGCCCTCATGAGGGCACACTGTACATCAGTGATCAATGCATGTTCAGCTTTCGCTAATGGAGCAGGGATGTCGGACGGGAATCAGCAGTTGCACACCCAGGTCATGACTGATCTGCAGCGAGGTCTACTGT
>JAABUU010002442.1_pt1 | contig 26492 bp, 26 predicted proteins | sample 5559301 | NCBI WGS metagenome assembly JAABUU01 (sample SAMN10711884, study PRJNA513360) | rock metagenome | isolation source: Antarctica rocks | place: Antarctica: Victoria Land, Richard Nunatak white | reverse complement strand
CCCCATCCCATCCTATCATCTCCTTTTTTCATTTTTCGTTTTTTTTTTTTTTTAAAAAAGCCGTCCGCTTACTTACCCCCTCCCTCCCTGCCTTTTTCTGTGCGGTGCTATCATAACTAGCGTTGGAGAGAATCGTCAGTGAGAGGCGGGGGGACAGGGGGGGCTTGAAGGAAGGGGAGGAGGTGAGGAGGAGGGGAGGGGAGGAGGGGAGGGGAGGGGAAGGGAGGAGGATGGGAGGAGGGGAGGGGAAGAGGGAAGAGGGGAGGTGGGGTGAGGAGGAGGAGGGGAGGAGGGGAGGTGAGGAGGAGGGGAGGGGAGGGGAGGAGGAGGGAAGAGGGGGCTATGGTGTGTGGATTTTTTAATCGTCGTGTGAAAATTCGAAGCGAAGTTTTTGATTTTCTCCACCAATTTCGCCCCCCCGCCCCCCCTTTCCCTGATCCTTTGACGACTTCGAGCTTTCGTTCTTCTGCCACAATTTTTTTTTTTTTTTTTTTTTGGGCACTGCTTGCTTTTCCTTACCTATTATTATATATATCTTGATTTAGTACTACAGTATAGATATGATGCTTTGGCTTCTGACAACACCGGCGAGTTAAAGGCGGGGTGAGGAGATGGTTGAAAGGTGCGTGTGTGGGTGTTTGTAGTTTTCTTTGGGAGAGGGGATTTTTGCTAGTGCTGGTTTGTTACCGGGGGGGTTGTGGATGGTACTTTCGGGGGATTTTTTGGGGGGGGGGAGGGGGAAGATTGATGGAATGGGAAGGTTTAGATTTTGGGTATGTATAGGGGATTAGTGCGACCACTTTGTTGTTGTTGTTCTTAATTTCTTAAAATAATACAATCAACAAGCCATCGAAAATCCCTTTTTTCTTCTTTTTTTTTCTTACAAAGAGCGAAAGTATGCAGTAGCCTCGATATCATCCTTTCGCACCAAACGCCAGCCAAAAAAACAATCAAAGAACATTTCTCAGCAACAACTTATACCCTTCCACGTAGAAAAAGAATCCACACTTTCTCTAGAAACCACCAATAGTCTAACACTTTGATGAGATATATCCAACCGCGCCCTCGAAATTTTTAATCAGACTGACAAGGTCCTTCATGATCCTGTCTCTGGGGTCGTGCTGTGAGATGGCTTGGCTTGGTTCTTTGAACCGTGTTGGGGGGGGGTTGGTGAAGGGCAGGGGGGTGTTGTTGGCGATTGGCGGGGGAAGATGGTGAGGAGGAATTAGGGGGAGATGGCGAGTTGGGATGAGAGGTTGGGGGTGGCGGAGGCGGAGGTGAACGGCGATGGGCAAGTCTGCGGCGGCGGAGGAGGAGAGGATGATGAGGGAGGTGAGGGTCAGGATTATTAAACGGTATACTGTATGCAAGGAGGCGGTGAGGCGTGAGATCGTAGGAGTTTTATAGGGAATTGAACATGATACTGTGTGATCTATAATGATCGATAAATCGCGGTGCTCAGACCGAGAAAGAACCAGAAATAATTCAGCAGAAGAAGAACTCGCTATTCCAAGAACACAATATCGTTGTTGCCCGAATAACATCCAAAACCTACTCCACCCACCCATAACTTTCTTCAAACCCCCCTTTCTCGCATTCGGCCCCTCTCTCACAATACTCTGCCGCGAAATCCCCCACAGCATTCAACACAGAAAACCATAATAAGCGAACGAACCTTTTTCGTAGCATTATTCCAAATAATAAAGTACAGCCATTGCCGGGTCTTCCTCTTTAAAGCTCGCAACATGTTTGCTGAAGTTCTGAGAAATGACGACGGTGGTGAGGTTATGTGGATGTCAGTAGGCTGTATGCCGTGTAGAAACGTTGTTGATGATAGTGACGGGGCCGATAAACACGTCGAGAAATCTTTCTTGCAGCGCAAAGGATCGAAGAGTCGATTTGAACCTTATGAACTCGAAACGCGGACCAGAACTGCTCATGGTGAAGCGAACATTAAGGAATATATAATTTCACCATGCCTGTCACTGGACTTTATGATGGTGAAATGTCGGATGCTTGAGGGTTGGCTGTCGCGATGATGGGTGCATATCTTGGGGGTAGACGAGGCTTGGTTTGGGAGCACAGGGTGCGGTTTTGGATGCTGGGTTAGGGGGGGGGGGAGTCTGGTCAGAGAGGATGAGTGGGATGGCAAGGGGAGGAAGAGGCAAGTAGTCGTGGTAGGAGAAATGTTAGCCTTGCTGATCCCACCGTTGTCTTATACACACAAACTCCCCCCTCTTGGATATTAAAACAACCAGCAGAGCTTACTTAGCCCATCACCTTGATTCATTTTGACTTCGCTACTACCGTACCTCTCTCTCTCTCGCGACGCCCACTCTCAAGACAGAACTGAGGTTTTCGGTCAAAACTTTCGTGTTGAGCGGGGATGTTGCCGAGATTGCTGCATCTTGACATTGCCTTGTAGTCTTGGAGGGAAGCTGGATTACCCTCCTTGGTGATTCCTGATTCTCACGGATTGAAGGGGATGATATGTAAGAGAAGGGGTTGTACTGGAAAAGGTACCCTAGGGAGATCTTTTCCGACAAATCGACATTGGAGGATTGTGATATGATGGTACACAATGGTGACTTGGTAAACCCAACGCCGAATTTGTGATGTAAAAATTGCGTATCGTTCGTAAAACGTTGCAAGGAATGCGTGTGCTTCCACACCCCATCCTAGCAAACCCCCATTATCGGTCCAAGCATATTCAATGCCTGATCCCGCTCCGGTATCAAAAGCTCTATTAAGGAATCGCTTCCGGAGCTCTCTTCTCGCTCGTATTCCTCGTCCTCCAGATATGCAGCACATCCACAATAAAGGCAACCATAAACAACGCCCTACATCCACGTCAGCATCCCTACCCACCCAAAGAACATCAACTCACCACAAAAACGCCCCAAACGCAATCGCCGCCTCCAGCACCTCACAGAACCTCGCCCCCCCACAATCCGGCCCGCCTACCATCGCCGCCAATGCGATAAACCCCGCGAACCAAAACAGTGCCGTCAAGCCATCGACACCCGCGACGGCGAACTTGTGCGCCAGGCTGGGGGCAAAGCGGGGCGTGAGCTCGAGGTAGAGGTTTGCGAGAAGGGTCCAGATGGAGGCGAAGAGGAGGAAGTTGATTTGGGAGGGGGAGGCGCGGTTGACGTAGTAATCGCCGTAGGCGTCGCGGTAGAAGAAGTTGTCGGCGTAGTGGACGGCTAGGAAGAAAACGTGCGTGCGTTAGTTCAGAGGTGCGGCGCGGAGGGGCGGAAGAGGATAAGGGAAGAGGCGTTGTTCGGAGGTGGGAAAAGGAGTACCGTATGCTGTGAGGCCGAGTTCAATGATGGCAAAAAGCGAGGCAATCGCGCGGACGATCATGAGCCAGGCGTAAGCCATAATGGGATGTTTTCCTGGTGTGCTAAGTAAGTGAGTAGTGTCGAGAAAACTGTCAATTATTGTTCACAAGAAGCTTGCAAGAAAGACTGAAGATTTGAAAATCAATAGTTGGAAGATGGGAGAGGAGTTTGTCTGTGAGGAACAACTCAATGTGAGCTGTGATGAAATCAATATGCTTGATGACGTCGAAGAATCATCGGAGATACAGCCTTAAATCCGTTCCACAAGAAGATCCAATCTTGCAATTGACCGTTAGCTGCTTGAACACCCATACCAATTCCAATCGATATGTTGCTGAAAATATGTGAAATCATGACCGAGATATGGTATGAAATATCTTAATTTAGCCGAAAAGTGACCAAGGTTTCCAGTTTCTGCAACCGCAGCGTCGATCAGCCCAACTCAGACACCTATCATCCTAATCAGGAAACGTTAGGCTGGTGCACGGGATATAGAGGCGCGAAATCGACCGTCCAATAATTCTTGCTCGTCATAGCAAAGTCCCTCCTTTGTTCTTCAAACAGCACTTCATTTGTATTACGCCGGCCTGTATTTACCTTCATTTGATCAGCCGCTCCCTCATCTCAGCTAGCCTCCTAGTCGCATCATCACTAGCTTCGCCTTTGCCTCTCCACCTCCGCCGCAGCCGCCACCCGTAGCCGCAATACAGTAGCCGTCCAACGTCACGCTGTTCACCAGCCCTACCCATAGATTCACTTCGCCGCTTAGGGTTGTTGGAATACGAGGTCATATGGGGGCATATTGGTATGTAGGTTGTTGCTGTATTGGAGTCTATCTAGGAGGTGGAAGGTGAAAACTCTACTAGCGGCCCCCAGCCTAATAGGGCGGAGATTACCAACCAAATCACACCTGAAATTCCAACGAGGGTAAGCTGTTTGGTGCTCTTCTGGGGTATCGGCTAGAGGTTTGTAATTGTATACATGGCGCCAATTCTTGTATAGGTTGCAATAGTCTAGGTAAGGAGGTTTTACGCGAGTTGAGGGGTTGGATGGATCAAGATCTTGAAAGGTGCCGTAGCGCAGTTAAGACACCGATGAGTACAAGCGCCGAAGAGAGCTCTGTGACCTTTGGCGACGACGGATGCTGGGGGGAGTATGAGCGCCAGGTTTGGATGATGGTTAAAGGAGGGATAGTGAGGTCCCATCCGAGCGCAAGCTCCTCCTAGGCGATAGGAGTCAGGTTGTGCGAGGCTGCGAGGGAGAAGAAATGGTTTACCAAGGCTTAGCGAAGAAGCTCGATGACTGCCGGAGAGGATGAATTGACGGTTGGTTCGAGTTCGTAGACTTTTGTGTTAAGTTTGTCGCCACCTATATGCAAGTGAGAGGAATAAAAGCTGGAGCGTGGGGAGATGTCGGTGAGTAGAGTGCTTACGATTCTGTGACTGCGGATGATTCAGTTTCAGTTGCCCGCTGGGGAGCTCTTGAGCGTAGGGAGACCATGGCTGCTGGTTGAAGACGATAATTAAATCGGGATAGGCCTGGGAAATCGAAGCAGTATGGCGCGGGAGGTCAATCTCTACGTATACTTCGACGCCGAGATACTCCCCATACTCTTGCACGTCTTTCAATCTCGCACTTTCCATATCTGGTTCGTGGTTAAATGACAGACACCCAGCAATCCCTCCACAGCCACCATAAAAAGACCTCAACTTCGGCACCTCATCTGTCATCTAATATACTCCACCATCAGCGCATCAAATAATCCCTGATTACCAGTCAGCAGCCTGTAACCATGATGTTAAAAAGGGAGAATGAATAGGTAAGTCGTTGATGTGTTTCTACCCTCCATCCCACCTGCTTCGGCCAGAAACGCCGGATCGCCTACCTATTGCCCTCTATTTATTCAGTCGCTTCGATAGAGGAACCCCTGGCGCGTGTGCACGGCTTTTGAGCCTTTTATTTACATATGAAATTGCCCGGAGATGCTGAGTAGGCCCCAACACATGGAAATTGTACGTAGCCAACTCATAAAATAATACACTAGGGCAGCATGACATAGGTACTTGCGAACTTTAATGTGTCTGTAACAAACTCCATTACATAGAGATGGGAGTATAAAGTTGAAACAACTACCCAGCTCTCTCTCTAACACTAAGCCATTTCCGCGTAGATGTCTCACCAAAGAGATTGTAGTCAGCATTTCTTCATGCTGTGCCAGTGTTGCTGCCATAGGTGATAAGAAGGTTTGGAATATCATGAGAGGCTTGTAGAAGCTAATATGTTCGGATTACTCCTGAAAGATGGTGTTTCATATGATTTCGACGCCTATTATTGAGATTTCAGTCAGCCACATCAGATTAATTTCCCGTTGAAGGAATACTAACAATATCATCAGCATATCTATTATACGTCTCTTCCGGAAATCTGGTTAGTCACTTTCCATCTTGAGAAGGTTCAATCCTCTTGCACAAGTCTCAACTTTTCCGCGCTGAGCTCAATAGTCTGTATATTACAGACTATGGGCATTTCGTACCCCTTAGCTAGATGATGAAGATGCTTATACCACCTTGTCTTCTCTTTGAGCATTTCCAAGTCTGGATTTGCCCCTTTCAAAGTCCAAAGGACCCTGGCTAGACTCTTCACGCTCTCTGTGACCACCTGATCAATCTTCGATAACGTATTGACTTGTCGCTCTATGGTGCCCATGTTATCAGCACCTCCGCCGACCATTGCCCAGAACTTTGTCCAGAACCACCTTTGATCTTCGATAACAGCACGAGAGGCCGAAAGCGATCGAGTATCATGTACCAATACGGAATGAATATTGTCAAGGTCCGTTTGAAGACGTTTTATGTTTGCAAGCAGCTCGTCCGCTTGACTTGTTAGAACTATAATCCTAGGCGATATCTCGTCGATATACATAACAACTGTGGATACTACTGATCTTATAGCTGTGTCCGCAGATGCCTTCGGGAACGACCTGTAAAAGGCTTTGTATGACCGCGAGACGAAATTCGGTAAGATAACAGCAGTCGCGTAGTTGAACAAAATGCGAGCATGATTGTGGGGTATGAGGTCGTTCGGCGTAGAACGAGTGGAACCGGCTACGCTAGGGTTCTTCGACATCTGTATTTGCTGAGCGATCCGTGTAAGGTCTTGAATGATTCAATCGATAACAAGAAGAACAAAATCTATTGTATCTTCAACTTGTGCGATAAAAATAGATAGGTCGTCTCGTACATGGTCAGAGGTCTTCAAATATTGTACAATAACTTGAATAAGGCGGGTACGAGAGGGAGTTTCTGACGATTCAATAAACCAACGAGCTCTTAAAGACGATCATTCGTATAATGAAGCCGGTATGGGAGCGTTACTAATGGGTTAACCTCGTATAATGCATTAGTAAATCCATTGTGAGTGCTATTAATAGCTTCGGCGAAGATGGATTCCTTTATACTAAATATTGGTGACGGATCTGAGGTACTACACCACGTGGAGTTGCACATCTCGGTGGTAAACGGAAGACGACAGGAGAGCGTGTAGATTGGATAGGAAAACAATAAGATAAAGGTCCAGGATGCAACCAGAATCACTAAGAGAATGTATCAGAATAAAAGATAAGGAAGAATACTTCAAGCGATATTGAACAAGCAAACAAATGGCCAGAGGATCGCAGAGACCATTAAGAACACCTTGTGGCATTTCATGTAAATATGGTTCAAAACTTCAGGTAGGGTAGTGATGGTGTGAGAGATTCATTAACGAACCGAATCTAAAGCCGAATTAATAATCGCGGACTTTGTACTGCATATAGTTGGCCTTGAGTCATGACTACTGCAGCGCGATGGCAGCACTCCTCTCAGGCCTAGCGGGGTTTCGATTTTGGATAGCAGCTTCATTTGAAGCTCAACGGCTGTCGCAGCTGCTCATACTGTTAGTCTAGCTGCGCTCTTCATGTTTCGATCACATAGTATATTTACCTGAATCTGTATCTGCTTTCGCATCCGTGTTTAAGCCTTCGAGCGGATTCTGGAGACCGGCACTACGGCGTGAGAGGCGATATTCATCTGATATGGTTCCTCGTGAAGGTTAGATTCCAGTAAAGGTAACAAGCGGACACATAGAGAGGTAAAGAATTTACTCCCCCTCTAGGTTGGAAGAATAGGGTACGGCGTGTTCGGAGTTATGTACACTGGGAGAGCCCTTATATGGGTTGGAAACAGTTGGAGTGGTCGGCTTCAATGTAGTGGATGTAAAGACAGGCCCTGCATTCATTGCCGCCACGACACTTTCAGGCTGTTGTGCCTCATTATTGTCGTCTTCTCCGGTTGTCTTCCTCTTGTCTCGTGCAGATTTGATCGATCCCCTCAAGTTCGGTGGTCCACGTTGCCCATGAGCCTTCGCTTGTTGGTGCTCAGACTGTTTTGCACGCTCTTTCCTACGGTCCACTTTCTTTTCCAGTTCGACGAGCTTTTCATCATTGGGGTCGCTTGCCATTGTCGATTGCGATTGTGTTACGGAATACACTTCAACTTGAAAAAGCTGGGACTGCTGACGAGAACCCTAAGTATTCAAGGTTCTGATTGTAGTACATCTTTATGATCAGTTGGAAGATGTTAACCAAGCGACTAGATCTTGTCGTTCCATCATCTCTATCAATGGTTTTGAAACATTATGAGACCGACCATGGAATGGTTTATAAGATGGCTTTACCCGATCCTGAGACAATCAACCCTTACCGCACAGGCCTACAGAGGTTCCATTTGCGGGCTGATTTGCCTAATTTTGGCAAAGAGCGAGCAGGATCCAAGCCAATGTAATGGAGAAAGCTGTGGCGTGACGATGTAACAATGAAAGCTGTATCACACAGCCGGCTTAGGGTTCAATTTCGGCATTCAGTGTCCGGATGAAGAAATGAAAGAAGCTACAAGTACAGGGCTTTACGGGGTTGGACAAACATTGAGCGAAAACCAGATCTTGGCACTCACCAGGCATCGAGGTACTGTGTAAACCCATCCATCTCATGCCACCCCACCCAGTTGATGCCAAGGCTCCAGTTAGATTAGATTAGATTAGATAAGAACATCCCTCGTCTGAGGGGCACAAAGGTAAGGTAGAAGCTTTCAACCCTGAGACTATTTCGCACGCAAATTTCTTAATTCTCTTAACTCACTCCTATTTAGGTCCTGACTTCCTCTGTCTGTAGGCAGAGATCCCTACGTTCCAGCCCGACCCCACCAGCGAGACACACTCGAACATGGAAAGTGCCAGCATCGACCCCCAGCCAGCAGACGGTGGCACACTCTACCCCAAGCCCGAAGGCTGGGACTGGATGACCGACGACGAGCGCTATTCGGCTCTAAAACAAGAGCCGAAACCGGATCACGCAGCTGCGAAAAACGCACTGTTGCAAGCGCGGCGGTCCGTCCTCCACGACATCTACTCCGAGCGAAAGGCCATCAAAGAAGCCCGCCAAGCGCTTATTTGATTTGGTTCTCCCGCACATCTAATTGCACCGCTAGCCACGAAAAGCTCATAACGCAGATAAAGCCCCCGCTTCTCCATCGTTCTTGACGCGCCGCCGCGCCTCTCCCGTTCCCAGCCCAGCTACACCTTCACCGTCTCTGCCACCTAAGACGCCGATCCCGCCCGCAGCGGGCGCCGCGTTGTCTTCGATGCAGACTACGGGCCTCTCGCTCTAGGCGCATTATACATGCGTCTCTACTCCATCTACAGATCCGCAGCGTGCGATGCCGGGGACCGCCTACCGTACCATGGATCGGGACCATGTATGCGCCGACGAAGAGACCCCGGCGGCAGATTCAGCACGCACGTCGAGATCACGAGCCTTGCCAGCTATGTCGAGCTTGCGCCCGGAGAGAGCGTGAGTAGGGAGATGCGGCTGGATCTCGATGAGCGGCGTGGCTGGAAACGGCATTTGGAGGTGGGCAATGAGTACTGGCTGAGGTACGAAGGCTGGAATGGGTCTGGACTGGGTAGGCACTGGCGGTTTGGGAAGCTTACGGTATGCTACTACTCGTGGCTTGTGGGATAGGCCAACTTGGCATAAGGAACTAATGGGCTATCGGGCATCGCCTCCGTTTGAACGAGTATATATTATATGTGTTTGGGCAAACCCGGCGGCCCCTGGCGGTCTCCAGGGCTAAAATTTGCCCCGGAAGCCGCCCTGAGGTGCCAAGCACTCCCTCTATCTAAGCGACTGAGTCTATGGAGTGGGTGGGTGGGGCAAAAGCGCGTTTCTGGCTGAATCCTAAGGGATGGAGAAACAGGAAGAGATGACGGGGGAAACAGAAGGGGGAACGGCCTATTTATCCCCTTTTCCCTGCTTAATCTCCTTGTTCTCTAGCGGCCGGCATTGGCCGAGCCAAGCCGGCTAGCCACCTTCGCTTGCCGATAGCCTCCAGTCAAGCTGGACCTTACTGTAGGACCTGAAGCTTCCGATGCGGATACTCATCCAAGACCCAAAGGCGATCGCTATCCCACTTGAAGCTTCCAACGCCGTTAGGTTTGAGGTCGTTGAGTGAGCCCTTGGGCTTTGACTTTTAGTTTATTTCATTGTATAATTTCTATCATTTTGGGCCTGCTCAACACAAGATACGCGTTTCATAAATCAGCGCACAGTATAGTAATAAAGAAATTGGCAAATCAAAATCAATATTGCAAAAATCGTCATTTCGCCCGACATACCACAACACATCTCTGTAGGCTTGTATTAACCTCTCAAACATCAGCTCCATGCACATTGTATCAAACCCCATTACAGGGCTGTTCCTAGGATGCTAGCCCGAATGCCCTCGCTTACACCATAGTATAAGACCCAACAGCTAGGGTGCGAATCTGTTTAAAACATGTTTTTTGACCAACTCCTTTAGGCTAGCTCAAAGCATGTTTTAAACATGCTTTTTGATCGAGGTTTTAAACACAGGGGTTATATTTATAGTAGCAAATTAATAGAGGGGGTAAATTTGCCTGCAGATTGACCGGTTGACCCCTTTCGGAACCCCTTCCGAAGCCCTTCATCATGTAAAGAAAGCTTCAAAAGCACCTAGCCGTCGATGCTATTCAAATACTCGTTGACGATGTCCTCGCTCGAAGGATTTAGCCTGGTCATAGCAATTTCCTCCTGCAATAGTCTATCCTCCATTTCACATAGCTCCTCCTCATCGACTTCAATGTTCTGTGAGTGCTGACGTGTAGCTTCTGAGGCCATGATCTTATGACAGTGACGGCACTGAACAGTAGCAAGCCTTTCAGATATGATTATCTGCTGGAAGTTATCGACGACGAGCTGATTCAAAGGCCTACCGCCACGTTGCGGAGGCATTGCTGAAGGTAGAGAGATAGGGATCTGCAAGCAGATTAGCTAGTAGAACGGACGACAGCGAGGTGGCGACAGCAGGGTAATCCTCCAATTAATGACCCTTGTATGCTTAGATAATAAAAAGCCAAAAAAGCGAAGCAAAAAAGCCGCTAAGAGGTATTATACACGTTTTTTGTAGAAAAAACGGTTTTATTCGTTCCCTACCAACAGCTCCCCCCACGGTCTCTGCAATCGAACAGTACAGAAACACCGTTGCTTACCCGAAAGCTCTGCTCGATAAATGTATTCCCCGAGTCGATCGGTACGACAGCATCCTCCAATGAGTTCAAGCCGCTCCTGCCAACGCCGAAGGCTTTTGTCGAGTATCCTGAATCTTGAATTCTGGCCGATCGAACATATATTTGAGCGCAGTGGATACGACGTCTTGTTCGGATACCTGGAGCCTTTGTTGGAGCCTATATATTTACGGTTGATGACTCGATGCCGCAGGGGCTTGAGGGACGGGGACGGTAGGCGTAGATGATGACGGGGGAGGTTTCTAAACTAGGGTTTGGGCGACGTGGAGTGAGTGATTGATTCGAATGCGGCAGAGAAGGGTTTAGGCAGATGAGAACTTACGAGGACTGTATGTTCACAGAGTAGATGTCCAAGTAACGTTTTCAGTTGCTTTTCGAGATAAAATGCATATTAGTTCTCAACGTACTGTGCAGGTGAGGTCTACATGGGCGTTGAGCTTAGACGCGTGGTAGGGTTTTTATAGCAGCACAAATCTCTGCGCTTTGTAATGACTAGCTCCAGACACATATAGTCGAATTCGAAATCCAGACTTACGAAAAGTCCAAGTGCGAACGGTACACAGAGTACTTTCTTTTTCTGAATGCGCAATTTCAGGTTCTCAAACGATAGTAATGGGAAGGAGTGAGAGACCAAAGTCATGGAAGGTGTCATAGGCTAATCGCGATTAGCGTCAGGGCGTACAGCGAACAAGCAGCATGGTATCAGATTGAAAGAGTGCCACGTCGGTGTTAACGGCCAGCTCTGAGCATGTAGCTCCAGGAACCACGAGCATTGCTGGTTTGCATTGCGCGAGTGATACGGCACAGACAACGGTACTAACGCACATGTAGACTATTGGCATATATCAAATGTTTACGTCAGAAGTTGTGAGGGCCCATTAGCCCCGGTAGGAGGATAGCAATAGAGGACTTTCCAAAGACACTCGCCAGTACGGCTATGGGCTGGCTGATCCAAGTGTGTTCGAAGATGGATGCGAGGAGATCTGGACTGAGACAGAAAAGGTGGTGGGCATCGGCACCTCCATGCAATACGATGACGGTCAAGAGTGCAAAAGTAACCACATAGAGGATCCTTCAAGAGTCAGGTCAATGGTTGAAGTGGATGATGTAGAAGAAGTGGTTTTTACCCATGCTACCAACATTGAATAGTCGTCCAGGCCCAAACTTTTAATCTTTGTCCTAACATACATAAAGAAATCAAGACCATTGTGTGAGGCACTGGAGCCCAGAAGGCCGTAAGAAGTATCACTGCTCTGCCTCGATTCTTATCAGAAGGAGGAGTGAGGGTTCCCATATTGGTAATAGATAAAATGATAGGTATAGCAGTAGACGAGAAGGAACTCGGAAGATGGAGGGAGATACAATAACTATATATGCATGACTAGAAGCGAAGATAGGAGAGTTCTAACCCAACTTCTACGGCACTGTTGAGTGTTCCATGTTCAAGAAAAGCCATCAACCTTGCTGCAGAAAGAGCTCTTTAGGAAATGTTTCATGACTTGCGAATCTAGCCATACTTTATGGGTGTCTGTGGCACTGCGGTCTTGTTGCGGTTGCTCTGTTAGGCTCCCACTCCCAGTGTGCCATCATGGAAGATATCGGTAGGTACAAGAGGCTGAATCGTTGCTGCGCATGGTTTGGACGTTGACAGACTTGAAAAACTTGTTCTCCCTGATGGTGGACCGACCCTGAAGAAGGGGCGTTGATCGCTTGAGGATGTATACTGACACCAGAATAATATTGCTGTGTACAGAGATTAAGCGACCACATATATAACCTAGTCGTTGATGGCGTGGAATCAATGATCTCCATCATCCTTCGTCGAAGGTGCTTTGGCTAGCACTAGTAGAAACGCCAATCACTCAAGCATCTCAGGCCCGGAAGGCGCGCCATACAAATGGATATTAGCTTGCATATACTCTATTGCCATGCAGCTGACACGGAGCTTGGTTTACAGTTCGACTTCCCATCCTAGCTGGAACTTACCAACGGAGTAAGGCTAGAGAGCTGCGCGTGTCTTCAGGGTTTGCCTCTTTTGCGATAATCATTGATCGATAACGTGAAGGAGGAGCTGGCAAGTTGAGCCCTCAAATCATTGGGGTCACGCGCTCAATCTTGCTGCTTTTTTCGTGCTCTACCTCGCAGGGCTCAAGGTGGATATCATGTTTCGAGTTGTGGTAATACAACAGCTCTTTCCCGTCCCGGCCGTGCTCTATCGATTTTTATCTGTGCGTTATTGTCTTCCATCTTCCGCTGATTACATAGATGACGTTGAAATGTCCCCCGTCTCTGATTCTTGGGTGCAATCGGGGCTTGCTAGGATCGCGTAAACAATACGCCAAATGTTTGATTGCTGATTTTTGGGTGTAACGGCTATTTCGAGAACCATCGCTCTATCAGGACGTTGAATGCATACGGCTTAGATTTAGCGCTTGCCTCATCTCTCCCACGGTTCCGATACGCTCTAATACCCTAACGACCCACGCCTTCAATCCGGGTTCCAGATTAGGCACACGGCACACTTTATGGAGTGACCACAATAGAGCTATGCTGTTTGACAACTTCCCACGGTCGCCAGCAATAGAGCTGAAACAACGTAGGGTTCCGTTCGTGTCGATGTCGCCAAGCAGATAGGGTACGGATGCGCAGATGTCATTAACGTTAGCAAGGACAGTCCCGCGCACAACGGCTGGTGTCGGCAAGCTCGGGGGTGGCCAAATAGGGTGCTTCTGAAGGAGAAGAAGAAGCTCGTACAGCGTGTGAAATAAATGTAGGCGTACACATCGTACTGCATTCCACAGAGTGACAACGGCCTTGGCGGGATACGTGTCAATGCGCAAAGGATACGAGGATGTTCGCTCCTGATCTCCATGGATTTCAGCATCATCACTGGGTTCCACAATGCGAGAAAAGAGGGAAGCACAGGCCGTGTCTGAGGATTCGATATCAGAGCTTTGATGGGCGGAGCTGGACGCGGAGGTGGAAACGCAAGGACTCGACGAGCGTGTTGGAAGCGACCGCCATCGCCAATCCTCTGGTGCATCATCGATGTTGCGCTGCACTTCTTGATCTGCGTCCAGCACCTCGCGGATAACCACTCTCAGGCTCTCCGCCCATACCCCATCTCTCTTACAGATCGCCACTTCTTTTATTTCTCTCGCACGGTCACAGACGTCGGCGACACGCGCACTCAGCCGAGCCGAAATATCTCCTAGCCAACTAGCATATACCCCAAGAGGCCAGTCAGCTAATCCGAGCGTCGGCCGCTTTCGATCCGCAAGATCTCTCCATAACAGCACCCTGTTAGTGGAGGCGAAAAGACTACGTCCGACAGGGGACGAAAACTGGGCGGAGCCGCGCATCCTAAGTAGGGTGGATTGGCCGCGAAAGTGCGCATGGAATACCTCGCCGAAAGGTTGCTCGCCGGTGATGATCTGATGAATTAGAGTCAGTCACTAAACCGAAGACGATGAAGTAACAAGACGAGAAATTCCAACAAAGTACGAAAGGAAATAAACAAAACAAAAATGGATAGGAAAATGAAAGTACCTCGTAGTTCGCTAACAAATTCAAGGTAGCCAACGTTTCATCGGCAGTGGCTCGTGTCTTAATCCTAAGCGCGACTCCTAGATCTAACAAAGCCTTGCCATACGCCCTGCGCGCGAGGACAGCAAGGCGGTCTATGCTGGACGTGTTTGCCAGATGAGCTAGCGCAGCGGCTTCGACTGCTTTGACCAAGTGAATTGACGAGCAGGCGCTGTACATAGCTGGCAAATACTCATAAAATCCCCACGTAGAGCGAAGCAAATCAGGAGGGTCGACATATTCAGCGAAGAAGAGGGCAATGGCCTGAGCGGTCCAATCGTTCGACATGGGACCGGGAAGGGTAAAGGTAGGAGTTGGGCTTGGCATTGGACGACGGAAAACTAAAGATCTTGCGGTGGTCGACCCGAGGTTGAAGCGAGCCGTGGTACTGTCCTGAGACTCTGAAGGATGTTGATGCCGCACCTTGCCGTTTTTTGAGCTCTTGGGCGTGCGGCGGAAGAGCTCACTTTCAGCTCTGTAGCCGGTGCAGACGCGGCCAGCGCGCGTACATCGAGCACAAGCCGGTCGGGATTCATCGCACTTTACTTTCATAGCCCGGCAAACGTTGCATCCACGGCTGGGGTGGCCGGGGTTGGGCATGGTGGCCGAGGTTCTAGAGAAGGTACTGGAACTGATGAAAGACGGTTGACAAGAAAAGCGGTCAATTAGAGATCAGAGAAGAGAATCGGTGGCAACAAGACAGTACAATACGACAGGAGCATGAAGAAAAAAGGACTCTCAACTCAATGTAAATACTTGAGCTTTCATCAAGACGAGCTGAAGGATTACATACATGACTGTTGAGCAGCCGCTATCAGCCGCGCCATCTCGCGTCAGCGCCTCGAGCATCAATAATCATTGAAAGTCTTTCGGCACCTTTTTCTTTTTTACCCCGCCTTCGCAATTACCCCCCCATAGGCCTTTGCATAGCACACCTTCCAAATCAGCTGGAGAACATCAAATTTCGAGCTATGAATTCAGTAGAGGAAGGGCTAAAATCCCCTCAGATTCGGAGTTTTAATATTTGATATGTCGGCCCTTCGCCTTGATCACAGCTGCACATCTGCGAGACATGATACTGGAAATTAACCTCTCTATTATCTTCTCTCGTATGTTCATTCAGACTCTCTGTAACATTCGAAACAGCTGAGTTTCAGCTTCATCATCTTTGCTCTGTAATGAATTCAGATTTGAATAGACTTTATAAACAATCAGTTCTGCTACGGTTCTACGAAACCCTCGTTTGGCTCTGAGGTACTACATCTTCGTGAACAATCAAGAAGACGTTATTGGGCGGAAGCTGTGCGCGCTCAAAGCACCAGTATTCAATGATCATGTGTTCTCAATTGATTGTTAACCGATTAATCACAAGGGGAAGACCACCTTAGCATAAGGTAGTAAAGAGAATTTAGATAGTATTTTAGATAGTATTTTTCGTAGCTGGTGTGTTAGAATTATCAGTCTATCAATATCATATCATACTTAATTAAACTAGTTTTGTACTATATGTTAATTTTTTCCCCTACATATTGCAACTTTTTTAGTAAATCTCTTTCATGTTTTATTTATTTGGAGTCTTTGTACAGATTTGTTTTAGTAATTTGCAAGTTATGCCACCTTCGTACTACAGCCTCGATTTGAACCCAATCGAAAATCTCTAAGTTCTACTAAAGAAGAAGGCCTACAAAGTTTATCCGAATCTGAATTCGCTGAAGGGTAAAGGGGATGAAGCTGAAACCCAGTTGTTCCAGATTTTACAGAGGGCCTGAGCGAAGCTACGAAAGAAGGTAATGAAGGGGCTAATATCCAGTATGCCTCACTGGCAGGTGTGCAGCTGTAATCAAAGCGAAGGGCTGACATATCAAATATTGATTGTGGAATTATAACTCATATACTATCAAATAGTTAGTTCAAATATTGAAGTTCCCCAGCTTGATTTCGGGGTTCCATGAGATGGTTTTGCGATTTCGTAGCCGAAGACTTATCTAGTGCGGGGTACTGTATCTAGGTAGGTATGTATGTACATATGTAGAAGAGAAGTTCGTAGCCGAGCATTGCAGCCTAGTTCTGTCACCCACCAGCACCAGGCATCCTCGAAACATATCAGCCGAAAGGAGGACGATTCATCTAGCAACTCAATCCGCGATGAAGGAAGTTCAAAATCCAGCCAATGATGTTGACGAAGTACCATATAGTGACAAAGAGAACGGCCTATTGCAACGACGACATCAAGTTGCTATGGAGTCGAAGCGGATACGACTTCTTCCCGTATTCGAGCTGCTTCTGCCTACAGTTGTCATTTGCATCTTGATATGGATTGAAGACTGGCAATATACGGGGAAATTCTATAGCTACGTGAAAAGCAATCAGGCTTCAATGCAGATTGTGATACAGATCGTCTCACATCTTCTAGCGATGTTGCAGATCTCTTCTACATGCGCATTGTTGAATCTTTCTACCAGATTTCGATCTTTGCATCGATCGACATCTCTTCAGGATCTTAGCCTTTGGATCGCGCTTAGCATCGCGCGGATTGACCTGAATCTTCCTACGTTCCATCTAGCCATGAACTTGATCTTCGTTGCAGCCACGCTGATTCCAGGTGCACTGTGGGCCGGAGCACTTTCTCCTATGTTTGTGCTGAAATCGCAAGAACTAGGAGATCAGTTGCTTCCTGCCTTTACGGATCGCACAAAAGCAAATTGGGATTCTCAATTTCAGTTGCGAGATGTTGGACCTCAGGTATGGAATATCAATGATGACTGTATCGTAATCAATGATGCGAGAGGACTCGTCCCCTCATGCCCGGTTCCGACTTTGCAAGGCCTACTACTTCTCTCTGGGGGCTCAGCAACAACATTGAACAGTGAGCCTAGGAATCATTCAAAGCTTGACGTTCCGAGTTGGAAATATATCGGCCGTTCCTTCGGTGTTGGCTCTTCAGTAGGCCATTCGAACGACAACATAGTTGATGACAGAGCATTATATTACAGTTATACGGAGTTCGGATACATCACCAATATATCGTGTATTAAAAACAGCACCTCGGACTTCAACTTTCGACTCATAGAGTACGTAAATGATATCATCACCGCCTCTGACTATCAGAAAACGCACCATTCAGAATTACCGTTCAACGATTATCTCCCTCCGAGACAAGCCGGGCTCGCCAAATACTATGTGGAGGGATATCTTCCGAATTCTATCATAGGTGCTCCTGAGCTGTATCCTGTGATTTCTTGGAATCCAGAATATGAGAATATCACCGCCTGGGCCGCCTTGGTCAATGATAATCGAAACATTATAGCAGTAGCAGCAGGTACCAACGTTTATCAAGAACTCAATCAAACACAGTGCGAAGTCTTCTTCACCCCGACGGCCTTTACTGTTACTGTAGATCGTTTACAGCAATCCATCTCCGTCCGGGCTCAACCATCAATCGAAGCCAAGGATATCGAACCAACAGGCCATCTCCAGGCAAACGTCGTGCATTCGATCAATCTCTTATCGAAAATGAGCCCGTCCCTTTACGTCTCCGTGCTCGGCGAAACGCTAAGCCGTAATGTAGAAAGAATGCAGAAACAAAAGCCGCATTTGAACCAGACAGAAGCCGTAACGTCAGCTGTTGCGGAATCTTTCACTGCTATGATGGATGATATCCTGGTTGTATATGGTGCTTCTCAAATATCGCATGCTCAAGACGTCACCTTCAGTGCTACCCGCGGCATAACGGAAGCCATGCAAATCGGACAGCCCCTTTACCGATATCTTGTCTTCGCGCTGAACTGCTTAATGATTTTACTTGTCGGCTTCGAAGCAATTCGCACCAGAGGCTGGCACCTTCTCACGAAGTTCAATTACTTGGACTTGAAGAGCGTTGTCATCGCGTCATCGGCGGGAGGGGACGGCATTGCAATGGCGGTTTCGAACGAACATCGCTCCCATGGGACGGAGTGGGTCGGAGATCCGCGTGATTCTATTGCTTGTGCGATGAGAGTGGAGTGGGATATGCATAATACGTTGGCTGACACGGAGACTGTGGCGATTGTGAAGGCTAGAGATTGCGGAGTGGTACAAGCAAGGGAGCGCAAAGGGAAAGGGTGGGGAAAGCCCATCAGACTGGTCGGGCTCGATTCGAACTCGGAGGTATTACGCCATCCGAAATCCAAATGAGTTGTCGTGCTTCAACTACGCCTTGTTACAAATGTGCGTCTATAATTCAAACCCTGACATCTAGAATCCAGGGGATATCGTTCTTGTTGTTATTCGGAAGAAATATTCCTGGGTTAGTTAAGTTTGTGAGGCTCGTAAAAGTGCCACGTACCTCCTTTTCTTTCAGCTAAATTAGATTTGAACTTTACTATCGAGAGGGCTGAATAATTTGAACATTAATGTTTATAATTGTATAATGTTCATTAAATTTTATTAATAATTCAATAAATTTTGCGCTTTGACAAATAATTGGCGAAATGTTTAAACTATGCTTGCTGAGCTTTTTATTTAAAAAAAAAACTTCTCTGCAATCCTTGACATTCATTTTTGCGCTACCCCACGGTCCCTTTTGTATGGGGAATTCGGAAATTCAATCCCATTCCCCCTCAATTGCGGAAAATTGAAGCTATTCAGACCTCTTTGTTTGTTGACGTTCTTGTAACCGTTTTTATTCGAAATGCCTCAACGCCGAAGTCAAAATCTACCTCTAGATGATTCTCTCACCCCCTCTAGAGCATCCGGAAGGCGTAGGAAATCGACGACTCGGACTGAACAGCCGTCAAAGATCACTGATCGAGCTGTCCCCCCCGATCGAGCTGCCCCTTCGGCCGAGCTGCCCCCCTCGGCAGTCGCCGTAAAGAAGCTCTCATTCCACCGGATGTAGATGAACCTCGGTTGCCTTCAACTTCTTCGCAAGCCTTGTCGTTGAACCAGCCTTCACGAATGCCTGTACAGAATAGATATTCATCTTTCATATAGATCGGTCGGAAGAACACTTCAGCAATGCTTTCTCGTTTTAGAGACTTGATAGCAAGCTGATTGATCAACGAAAGCGTAGGCTTGATGACGTCAGCCTGTGATCTCGTTGAATAAAGACTCATTCACGAACACGAGCTGTTTGATCGTCAAACGAAGCATGTCTGCTATTCAATTCAAACGAAGCTTATCGTTTTGTCTGACTTCTACACGCTGTTCTTTTTTATTACTTCAGCGTCTTCTCTTCAGAATTCTTGATATCGTGCAGTGAATCGATGCACGTTAATGTCTCACTTCTTTCATATTGTTAGGGGCCTGCCTAGAGCGAGTCAGATAGGGGTGTCATTTAACTAGAAGATAAATGCTAAGGAAGAAAGGTAGCTACAGGAAAGAAGCTGGCTACATATGTTCTGGCAAGGCTAGAAGGCTGAGCCTGACAAGACTAGAATCGTGACATTATTTCTTCCCTTCGACGATTCATGTTCGCATGAATGTATTTCCTGTTCGACTCGATTGATTGTTCAATCATGATTTCACAGACTCAGACCTGTTAAATCGTGATTGATTGAATTGTCAATTAGCGCGATTTGTTCAAGTATTGAATATAAAAATCGTGAATGATCTTCTGAGCGTTCATAAATTCGTCGTCGTCAGCGTTGTATCAATTGAGATCATTGTCATAGTCATTTCATTTGACTCTATACTGAAGTCGTCTTCGATATCGATGAAAATTCAATATATCATTGATTTTTCACTCGTCTTCATCGTTTATCACTATTGAATCTGAGAATTCATTCTTTTAATCAGACAAAAAGTCATCAACGACAGAGCGAAGCAGATCAGAATGAAATACATCATGAACATGCATAGACTCTGATAATTTCAGTTTATATGAAGAGTCAACAAGATTTAAATTGATGAAAGAATCAAGCATTTTGTCATTTAGCTTCTTGAAAAATCTTGTTGTAATGATGTTTCTTTCATTCAGAAACATCTTTGATTCAATCTCATAATTCACTTCTTTTTTATGCTTATTGACTTATTTCATCATTTGTTCTCATGTTTTGACTAGTGACTCGTGAGCAAACTTCAATGTTTTGTTTATATGTTCAGATATATTCTTGACTTTAATCATCTGCAAACATTCACGAAAACTTTCATATTCAATGACATTGAATTCAAAGCTTATATGAGAATGAAAATCTTTATTTAGAAAGAAAGAGATCAAGAAAATGACTGAGAATAAAGCATTATTATTAACAAACTCAATCATGAGTAGTAGCTTAGCTCAGTCATTCTGCATGTATAAATAAAAGAATCAAAGATATCTTTTAATGTTCTGATTGACTCATTCACTTTGATCATCAATCTGAAAATGATAAATTATGAAAAGTTGAAGATTAATGTTTAGTCTTTTGCAAAGCAACTTTTATAAAATGAAGATAAATTGAAAGTCTTGATTCAAAACAATGAAATTGAGTAAATTATATATTTGATATATTCATTGAAGCATTAGCTCAGCTGTTTTTTCTGCTGTGATTTTCTCGTCATCAATGAAGTAAGAAATATAATGTTGTTTCTTTGTCAATTTACATATCACTGTTAGTATGATGTTTTTGTTTTTTGAAAAAGATAAGTTGATGATGAAATTCATGACTATGTTCTTTCATTGCTGTTCAAGTATGAGTAAAGAATGTAGTAGTTCATTGAATTTATTTCAAGAAGTCTTTAATCATTGACAAATGTAGCAGTTTTGAATATATTTATTTATTGTTTTTTGCATTGAAGATCAATAGTAGTATCTTTTTATGATTTTCATCGTTCTGAAAATTTCAAAATGATCAATAGAAGATTGATCATGAACTTCTTGAATTAACTTTATTTGAAGATGTTCATTGAAGAAAACTCATAGAAAATCATCTCGATATAGTATTTCGTTTTGAACTCAACAATCTTTTAATTTAATATCTTCATATTGAGCTTCATCTTTTAATACAACTTCATGAAGTAAAATACAATTCTCGTTGATTTTGTTAGCTTTTAAAATCAATTGATAAATTGATTCATCATTTTCTTTCTCTTTTAAATCAGCAATTTTCATTCAATTTAATGTAAGAATTGTAGTTTGCTGATAGCAACATCATTCATTCTTGAAGCTTTTAAAAACTGAATTGACTTAACAAGTCAAAACATTGACTTTGATGTTTTATTTATCTGAGCAATACATGATTTTGAAGTTGAAGTCAATGAGCTTTTATACTCAACACATTTAACGTTTACTTAGTTCTTTATCTTTCATTAATGACGTTAAAGCTTGATGATCAGTGAACATCTTAATGAATAGTTCAGTCAATTTCAGCTCAGATCATCAATGCTTAAAAACATGAATGATTGCTAGTAATTTCTTGTCATAAATCTTGTAATTGCACTCAGCGAAGCTCAGATTCTTGCTGTAGTAAATCATTAAATGCAATGTTTCTTTATCATCATATTAAGAAAGTATGTTATCATTGACATAGTTGAATGAGTCTGTTTCAAGAATAGTCTTTTTATTCTGATCAAAATGACGAAGAATCAAAACTTCAGTCATTCATTTCTTCATATGATCAAAGATCATTTAACAAGCTTGATCTCATTCAAATATCATCTCTTTTTGAGTTAGTTGAATCAGAAAATAAACAATCTTCAAAAAGTTTTTTATAAAATGTTGATAGAAATTACAAAAGTCAATGAAGAACTGCATCTGAGTGAGATTTGTAGAAGTAGATCATTCGACTACTGCTTGTACTTTTCTGAGATTCATCTTTAGTTCTTCAATGAATAACAATAGTTTCAGAAAGAAAATCTTCTGAATATGAAACTTGCATTTGTTTATATTCATTTGAAGATCAGTCTCTCATAATCTATGTAGAACTAATTATACATGTCACTTATGTTTCTTCAATGTTTTGCTGTAGATGATAATGTCATCTAGATAAATCTGACAAAACTGATGAAAATAGTCAAATAGCACGTCGTTCATATAATGTTGATAGAAAGTTGAGTCGTTGATTAATTTGAAAAACATCACATGATATTTGTAGAAATCAAAAGAGATGATAAAGATAGTCAAATCTTTGCTACTTGAATGCATATGCAGTTTGTTAAAGATGACAATGATGTTTAATTGAATCAGATACTTGCTATCTTGAATACAAGTGAAAGTTTCGTCTATTAACAATAAGAAATAACGATCTCATTTAATCAAAGCTGTTATGATTCTAGTCTTCATTTATTCTTCGTCTATTCTTCATCTAGTCTTTGTCTGATTTCATTTTAATCAAGTCTAGCGAGAATCTAATCTAAAGATGATATCATTGAAACTCTGCATCATATGTGTAAGACATCAACTCAATCGAGTTTAGTACAGAGCTGAGAAACACACATATAACAGTGAGTTCTTTTCTGTAAATACTTTTCTTTCTTAGTATTTATTTATTAGTTAAATGACATCTCTATGACTCACTTTAAATCAATCTTTAACAGTAAATAAATACTAATCAACTACTCTGCTATCAACATGTAGATGATACGAAATAATCTACTTCGTTCATTCAGAAAATTTGCATGAAATTCTTTGAATTACTTTCATCAAAACACATCTTTAAATTTACTCAAATTTACTTAAATTTATCAAATCAATCACTCAATCTTCTTACAATTTATTTATTTTTATCTTCAATCTTTCACAATGACACACGACTCTGAATCAGTCAAGTCACAAACAGCTCATCTGCTTAGAAGCATTGCTAATAAACAAGTTTTTCTTATTTCTTTCAATGCTTCAGCGAAATCTCAGAATGTCGCTACTTCATGAAACATCAACACAAGTCAACAACTTCGTCAATAAGTTATTAATCAGTCAGATGAGATCATCAAGATGCTGATCGAGCTAAGAAATCAATGAGACATGACTTTGAAACTCAACAAGCAATGAATCAATGTTCAAGTCAATCACATCAAGAGACTTGATGAGCTAGAAATCAATCAAATGACAATAAATACTCAAGAAGAGACTATCATTGAACTACAAGAGAAAGTCTTAAGTCTAAAAAAGAAACAGCATTCAGCAAATCAGTTTTGATCTCATCAGTTTACTAAATCTTGAGTTTCTACGAAATCTTTATCTCGTCAATCTATCAAGAATCATACTCGACGTAAGTTGTTCATTCTATTCAATAATGATCATTACAAGTCTTTCAAGTTTTTAAACTTATCTGTATTCATTGATGAAGATGAATCAACATGAGATAGTTGAAGAATCAAGATGAACGATAAACTTCAGACAAATGTTAATCATTTCAATAATGAGAATATCTGTATTATTTATGTGATATTTAGACTAGAAAATGATGCTGCTGAACATATCTTCGCTCAACATCATCATGATGCTTCACATTCTTACATCTTGATCTACAAGCTATTTGAGCATCTGAAAGAAATATACAATGAACTGAATAGAAATCAAAAGTGTCATCATAAGTACAACATTCTGAGACAAGCAGAAAAGTCTTTCAATGTCTTCTACTTCAACTTTATAAAGTTATTCAATTATCTTGAATACGACAATTGCACTCTAATAAATGATCTTCAGAATAAAATCAATAATCGCTTGCAGAACATTTTATCAGTCTGTTCAGAGAATTTTACTTCGCTCACTCGCTTAAGAATCTTTCTTCAAGATGTAAATAATAAACAGCGAGTCAACTATCAGCTACGCAGTCAGCTTTGCACTGTCATCATCAAAGTCACTGTTGTATCTGATAAATGCATTGCTACTTCATTGTCAGTGATGACTTCAATAATCAATTATATTAAGTCTATTTTCTCTTTTATTTCTGAGTCAGCAAGATCATTTATCATTTGCTATACTTGCAAGACTTTGAGTCATTTGTTCAAGAATTGCTCTCAGAACAAGATCAACACTTTTGCATTTTATGCATTCATTTCTTATTTACATGAAATCATTATTTCGAAGAATAAAAAGAATAAGAAAATGTCTTCTTTCAAAGATAACGAGGCAAAAAACTAGAGACTTTCATCAAAGATGCAATGAAAAAGATGTTAATTTCTTCAACAACAAGCATGTCAGATGATTCTTTTGCTTCTGAATTTTTGACTACTGAATGTGTACTTTCTAGCAATGAAATTAGTTACTCATTGAAGTCATTAATTGTCAAAATCATGTCTAAATGATACAATCAATGAAGATCAGAGTTGATAGTGCTTAATCTTTAGAAATAGTTATAACTGAATATTAAGAATACAGAAAAAGATTGATACAAAAACTTCTATTTATGTAATATTCAGAGACTGTGCTAAACTTGAAAGAAATGTATTTGTGACATGAAAAGAAAATGATGTAGATGAACAAGATGTTGATGAAAGAAAAGAATGTTGAGAAAGAAAAAAGATGTTCAGTCATATTTGAGTCAAATCTGAGTCAGATCTCGATCAGATTGTTGACTAGTTTTAATCATTACACAGAATACTCGCTAGCATGCATTATGAATTGATTAAAGCTTCAGTCTTGTTCAGTCTTATTGATCTTGATATGCTCATAACATTACTTTTCTCTTTGAAAATTCATGTTTGCATGAATGTAGTTCATTTGCTCACTTTTGTTGATAATTATTTCGATATTTAGCGCGATTTGTTTGAATATAGCTTATGAAATTCATTCAAAACTTTTTCTGAGTCATTGAATTTCTCTTTATCAACATAGTATCATTTATCATCTCTATCTAGATCTTTTCATTTGACTTTGTACTGTATTCAATCTTGATAGCGTCTGAAGTTCAATATATCATCTATCTCTCAATGTTCATTATCTTTGATAGTGATTGATTTAAGTGATTCTGAATGTTGTTCTGATAGAAAGTCTTCTGAATATGATCATAGTAACTTCGAGCTGAACATTGAATGCAGATGCTTCATGCTGACTGATAAATGAAGATGATAGAAAATACTCACTTTAGCAATGATTTGATATGAGTCTAGCTGTTTGTCTTTCAAATCTTTGCAAAATCTCATTGTCTTGACGTTTCTGAAAGATAGTCAAACTCAATCATTTACTTCATATGTGATGTTTCATTTATGTTTATTGATTTGAACTTTGATGATCAGCTTCGTCTTTTTCAATTGTTGATGATCAAAGCTCAGTAGTTTTTTCATTTGAATGATAATATCATTTGTCTTTCTAGCTTCAAGTCATTCACAAGTTGTTTTATAATCAGTAGTATCTGAATTAAAACTCATTCAAGAGTGAAATTTTTTATTAAAGTAGAAGAAAATCATTGAAGTGATCAAGAAAATATTGAAATTGTTGCTGAATTCTATCATAAATATTCATTTAACTCAGTCGTTTTGCATGTAATTGCAGTAAATTCTAAGTTTGTGTTCAACGTTCTGATTGACTCGCTTCGATTGATCATTGATCTCAGAATGATAAACTGTGAATAAACTAGCTGTGATTCTCAGTCGCTTGCAAAGACTTTTTCACATAGTTGATATGAATTGAGAATCTCTGTTTGAAACAATAGAACTGAATAAATCATGCAGTCGATAGATGTTTCATAACATGATTCAAATTATTTCTTCAACTGAGATGTCATCGTCTTTTCAATGACAAAGAACATAATGATGTTCTTTGATGAGATGATATATGATTGTGCAAATGATGTTATAGTCTTCTGACAGAAATAATTCAGTGATGAAGTTCATAGCTATATCTTTTCAGCGTTTCTGTGAAATCAAAAAAGAATGATGAAGTTCGTTAATGTTATTCTTAGAGACTTTGCTTCGCTGACAAGCATGACAGTTTCAAATGTATCATTGAATAGTAGCTCGATAATCTGATCAATAGTAGAAACGCTGAACTAAATCAATGATTTGTTTATTGTCAAAATGAGAGATTGA
>JAABUU010002438.1_pt1 | contig 26553 bp, 27 predicted proteins | sample 5559301 | NCBI WGS metagenome assembly JAABUU01 (sample SAMN10711884, study PRJNA513360) | rock metagenome | isolation source: Antarctica rocks | place: Antarctica: Victoria Land, Richard Nunatak white | reverse complement strand
GCTCGCCGACCAGCTGGAGCGGCACCGCCGCACCGACCCTGACGATCTTGTCCTCTGGAGCTCGCCCGATGTGTGGCTGGGGGAGGGGCCGGAGGGCGACGACGTCGCGCGGCAGGAGGACGTCCGCGTGGGCGAGCGCTCGCTGCTGACCGTGCCGACACCGGGGCACACCGCCGGCCACGTGGTCTTCCGCGACGATGCGGCGGGTCTGCTGTTCTCCGGCGACCACGTCCTGCCGCACATCACGCCCTCGATCGGGTTCGTCCCCGACCCCGGGCTGCTGCCGCTGCGCGACTTCCTCGACTCGCTCCGGCTGGTCCGCTCGATGCCCGACACCGTGCTGCTGCCCGCGCACGGGCCCGTCGCGCCGAGCGTGCATGCCCGCGTGGACGAGCTCGTCGAGCACCACGACCGGCGCCTGGAGGCGACCAGCGCCGCTGTGGCGGCGGGTGCTGTCACGGCGAGCGAGGCGGCTGCTCGGCTGACGTGGACCCGCCGGGAGCGCCGGCTCGAGGAGATGGACCCCTTCAACCGGATGCTTGCCGTGCTGGAGACGGGCGCGCACCTCGACCTGCTGGTTGCGAGCGCCCGGTTGCAGTCGGCCGTCGAGAACGGCGTCGTGTGCTACCGGCTGGCCTGACCGCGGACTCCGCGCTGGCCTCGCGGGTCCGCGGTAGCAGGCGCGCCGCGCTGGCCCTCGCCCTGCTGGCATCGCCCATGCTCGCGCTCTCCTGCAGCCGCGCGACGGGGCCGCCGGCCGTCACCGACCTGCCGTCCGCCGATGTCACGCCCGCGCGCCTCGGTAGCGCGGCGGCTGGTGACCTGTCGGTGAGCGGTGCTCGCCTGACGCTGCAGAGTGGCAAGACCACCAGCGCCGGAACCGCAAGTGGCACTGGAGCCACGATCGAGCTGACGATCGTCAATGCTGCCCGCGCTACGGCAGGTGACGATGCGCTGATCGGCGTGCGGACCAACCTCGGCGACGCCCGCCTGGTGCCCGCCCGCGTGCCGATTGCGGCAGGTGGCTCGGTCACGCTCACGTCCGGCGGCGCAGGTCCGTCGGCCCGCCTGCCCGCCAGCGCGCACCTGGTGGCGCGGGAGACAGCGGCCGTCACGCTCGTGTTCGTCCGCGCCGGTGAGCTCAACGTGTTCGCGACAGTCGAATGACCGCCGCAGCGGGGACGTTAGGCTCACCTCGATGATCGACAAGCGGGTGCAGTCGACGGCTGAGGCAGTCGCGGGCATCGCCTCTGGCTCGACCGTGCTGGTGAGCGGCTTCGGCGACGCCGGCATCCCCGAGCAGCTGCTCGCGGCGCTGCTGGATGGCGGCGCCAGCGACCTCACCGTCGTCACCAACAACGCCGGTGCGGGCGACTCGGGCGTCGCGCTGCTGCTGAAGGAGCGCCGCGTGCGCCGCATCGTGTGCTCCTACCCCCGCAGCCGCGGCTCGGTGTGGTTCGAGGAGCGCTACCGCGAGGGCTCCATCGAGCTCGAACTCGTCGCGCAGGGCACGCTGTCGGAGCGGATGCGTGCCGCCGGCGCCGGGCTCGGCGGCTTCTTTACGCCCACTGCTGCCGGCACCCCGTTGGGGGAGGGCAAGGAGCTGCGCGAGATCAACGGCCGCCCGCACGTGCTCGAGGCGCCGCTACCGGGTGACGTCGCGCTGGTCAAGGCCGATCGAGCCGACCGCTGGGGCAATCTGACTTATCACGCCGCAGCCCGCAACTTCGGCCCGACGATGGCGAGCGCCGCGACCCTGACCGTCGTGCAGGTCCGCGAGCTGGTCGAGCTGGGTGAGCTGGACCCCGAGTGCGTGGTCACCCCGGGGATCTTCGTCGACCGCGTCGTGGAAGTGGGGGAGCAGTGAAGTCGATGGTCCAGGCTCAGGCCCAGGCAGCGTTGACAACGGCGCCGGTGCGTCCGCTCGCCAAGGAGCAGATGGCCGCCCGCATCGGCCGCGACATCCCCGACGGCTCCTACGTCAACCTCGGCATCGGCATGCCGACGCTCGTCGCCGATCACCTCCTGCCCGGCCGCGAAGTGGTCTTCCACAGCGAGAACGGGCTGCTGGGGATGGGCGCCGCGCCGGCCCCCGGCGAGGAGGACCCCGAGCTGATCAACGCCGGCAAGTTCCCGGTGACCCTCGTCGCGGGCGGCTGCTACTTCCACCACACCGACTCGTTCATGATGATGCGCGGCGGCCACCTCGACATCACCGTCCTCGGCGCCTTCCAGGTGTCGGCGGCGGGCGACCTCGCCAACTGGGCCACCGGCGACGAGTCGTTCCCGCCGGCGGTCGGGGGAGCGATGGACCTCGCCGTCGGCGCGAAGAAGGTGCTGGTGATGACCTCACACCAGACTCGCGAGGGCCATCCCAAGATCGTCGAGCGCTGCAGCTATCCCCTGACCGCCGAGCGCGTCGTCGACCGCGTGTTCACCGACCTCGCCGTCATCGACGTCACCCCGGCGGGCCTGCTCGTCCGCGAGATCGTGGCCGGCATGACGCTCGAGCAGCTGCAGGAGCGCACGGACGCACGGCTGACTGCGGCGGACGACCTCGGCGTGTTCGGCCCCGCCGCCGACTCGCGGGAGGCCGGGTGAATGGCGCGCAGTCGCTCGTCGCAGCGGCCCGCACCGCGGGCATCGACGTCTGCTTCGCCAACCCCGGCACAACCGAGATGCCGCTGGTGCAGGCGCTCGACGGCGAGCCGGGCATCCGGCCGGTGCTCGCCCTGTTCGAGGGGGTCGTCACCGGCGCCGCCGACGGCTACGCGCGGATGGCCGGGCGCCCGGCGATGACGCTGCTGCACCTCGGCCCGGGTACCGCCAACGGCCTGGCGAACCTGCACAACGCCCGGCGGGCGCATACCCCACTGCTCAACGTCGTGGGCGACCACGCCACCTGGCACCTGCCCTTCGACGCCCCGCTGACCAGTGACATCGACTCGCTCGTCGGGCCCGTCTCGGGCTGGGTGCGCACCAGCAGGAGCCCCCGGTCAGCCGCTGGCGACCTCGCCGCCGCCGTCGCCGCCGCCCGTTCGGCCCCGGGCCAGGTCGCCACGCTCATCGTCCCCGCCGACGTGCAATGGGGCGAGCTGCCCGACGCCGTCACTGCGGCAGACGCTGCCGTGGCCCCCGGGGTGCCGGCCGCGGTGGACGAGGATCGCGTGCGGGCAGCGGCTGATGCGCTGCGCTCGGGCACTCCCGGCGTGCTGCTGCTCGGCGGTGCGGCCCTCAGCGAGGCGGGGGTGCGTGCCGCCGGCCGCGTCGCGGCCGCAACTGGGTGCAGGCTGCTGACCGAGAAGTTCCCCGCACGGGCCGAGCGGGGCGGCGACCTGCCCGCGGTCGAGAAGCTGCCGTACTTCCCCGAGCCCGCGCGTGAGGCGCTGAGCGGGGTCGGGGCCGTGGTGATCGCCGGGACGACGAGCCCCGTCGCCTTCTTCGGCTACCCCGAGGTGCCAAGCTCGGAAGTCCCGGACGAGACCCGCGCGGTGCCCCTGGCGGGGCCGGCGGACGACGTGGTCGGCGCCCTGGCCGACCTCGCCGACGCGGTCGGTGCCGGGCCTGGGCGTGCCGGCTCCGGTAGTCCAGCACGTGTCGACGCGGGGCAGCCCGCGCTGCCCCGTCCGGAACTACCATCCGGGCGCCTGGATGTGCGCTCACTGTGCCAGGCCATCGCCGGCCTGCAGCCCGAGGGCGCGATCGTGGTGGAGGAGGCGCTGTCGAGCGCAGGCCCCTACTTCACCGTCGCTGCCGGCGCTCCCCGGCACAGCTTCCTGTCGCTGACCGGCGGCGCCATCGGGCAGGGGCTGCCCAGCGCCGCCGGTGCGGCCATCGCCTGCCCCGACCGTCCCGTCATCGCCTTCCAGGCCGACGGCAGCGGGCTCTACACCGCCCAGGCGCTGTGGACGATGGCCCGCGAGCAGCTCGACGTCACGGTCGTCGTTGCCGCCAACGGCACGTACCGCATCCTGCAGACCGAGCTGGCTCGGGCGGGCGTCACCGACCCCGGCCACGCCTCGCGCTCGCTGACCGACCTGGGGTCCCCGCGGATCGACTGGGTCGCTCTCAGCACCGGCTACGGCGTGCCGGCGCGGCGAGTCACCGACGCCGATGCGCTGGTAGCAGCCGTGCGTGACGGGCTGCGAGAGCCGGGCCCGCACCTCGTCGAGGCCATGCTCTAGCACCTGTTCGGCTCGAGAACTTGGCGTCGCACTGGCCGTTACCGGTCGCCAACATGCTCGTTGTGCCCCTCGACGGACTGCGAGCCGCCAGTCGACCGAGTGCCGAGGAGCCCCCATGTCGGTGTCCGCCCGCGTTCTGCACGAGACAGTTCTGCTCCTGGTCACCCCGTCGGGCGAGGTGCCCGTGACCGCGCGGCTGCGCTACCAGCCGCAGAACCCGTGGGCTGTGGAGATCGAGTTCCTTGTCGATCGGGACGAGTGGGTCACGTGGACCTTCGCCCGTGAGCTGCTGGAAGCCGGGGCGAGCCGTCCCGTCGGCATCGGCGACGTCGCGCTGTGGCCCGGCACCGACGACGAGGCCGACCGCATCTTCCTGCGCACGAGCAGCCCGCACGGGGTCGCCACCTTCGCTCTGCCGACCGACGACATCGCCGAGTTCCTGTCCGGCAGCTACGCCGCCGTGCCCGAGGGCAGCGAACCCGACTGCCTGGACCTCGATGCCGAGCTGCGGACCCTGCTCGCGCGCTGAGCCACCTCACCCCGACCGTGCGCGCACGGCCGGGAGCCGGTCTGCTTGACTCGGCCACGTGACAGGCGAGCCGGGCGTCGGAGCTGGTGACCCGCTCGGCGCGCTGCGGCGAATCGCCTACCTGCTCGAGCGGGCCCACGAGCCGACCTACCGCGTCCGGGCCTTTCGCACTGCTGCCCGGGTCGTCGCCGGGCTGAGTGAGCAGGAGCTCGGCGAGCGGCTGGCGGCAGGCACGCTGCGCGAGCTCGGCGGCGTCGGCGACGTCACGGCCCAGGTCGTCACCGAGGCCTGGCACGGCGAGGTGCCGGTCTACCTGCGGCGGCTGGAGTCCACTGGGGGGCGACCCGTCGCCGAGGGCGGAGCCGAGCTGCGGGCCGGCATCCGCGGCGACTGCCACACCCACAGCGACTGGTCCGACGGCGGCTCACCGATCCTCGAGATGGCCGAAGCTGCCCGCGCCCTCGGCCACGACTGGACAGTGCTCACCGACCACAGCCCGCGGCTGACAGTCGCCCGAGGGCTGTCGCTAGAGCGGCTGCGCGACCAGCTCGACGAGGTCGAGCGGGTCAACGAGCAGCTGGCGCCGTTCCGGCTGCTTACGGGCATCGAGGTCGACATTCTCGATGACGGGCGTCTGGACCAGGAGGACGAGCTGCTGGCCCGGCTCGACGTCGTCGTCGCATCGGTGCACTCGCACCTGCGGATGCCGGAGCCGGACATGACCCGGCGCATGGTGGCAGCCGTCGCCAACCCGCACACCGACATCCTCGGCCACTGCACCGGCCGGATGGTCGTGGGCAAGAAGCGGCCGGAGTCGGAGTTCGACGCCGAGCTCGTGTTCGCCGCCTGCGAGCGGTTCGGGGTTGCCGTCGAAATCAACTCGCGGCCGGAGCGGCTCGACCCGCCCAAGCGCCTGCTGCGCCTGGCGGTGGAAGCGGGCTGCCTGACCTCCATCGACACCGATGCTCACGCCCCGGGACAGCTCGACTGGCAGGCCTACGGCTGCGAGCGGGCGGCGGCGTGCGGCGTCCCGGCGGACAGCATCGTGACGACCTGGGACGTCGACCAGTTGCTGACCTGGACGGCGCGTCACCGCACCTGACCCGGGCGAGCAGGCAGTTCTGGCCTGCGGATGGTTCTGCGCCGGCTCGCTCAGCCGCTGGTCTTGGGGGCCTCGGCTGCCGGGCCGGTCGGTCCGCCGGTGGAGCTGCCGGCCGGCGCAGCGTCGGCATCCTGCCCGTGACCCGGCTGCAGGAGCGACTGCTCCACCTCACCCTCGGTCTTGTCGTCGGGGACGATGCCGCCGCCGACGTCGCCGCCACGGGTCCGGTCAGCCTGGGCGAGACCCTGCTCGCCGGTGTCACTCATGCGAAGGGGCTACCCGGTCCGGCCGGCGGCTAGGCGTGCAAGCCGCTCACTCGATGGGCTGCAAGCCCGACAGGTGTCGCGCCGGGTGCATCAGCCGGGCGAGGAGCGGCGCTGAGACCAGGTCGCCCACCAGCAGTGCGCTGGCGGCATCGGCGCAGACCGACAGCACCCGCTCGTCGTCCTGGCACGGCTCGCCACGAGCGGCCGCCCGGCCGCAGGCGGCGCAGCCGCGCCCCACCCGCTCGGCGACCGAGCGCTGCACGAGCGTCCACACCCGTCTCCGGCCGCCCTGAAGAGTCGCGATGAGTGCCTGCTCGCGCGCCTCGTCAGCGTCCTCGTCGCTGCGTGTCATCGCCTCGATGACGAGCCCGTCGTAGAGCCTCGCCGCGGCCGGGTCGTGGCACCGGTCCGCCAGGCGGGGAAGGGAGCGCAGCAGGGCGCGGACCTGGGGGCCGCACGGGCCAAGGTCGGGCTCGGTCAGGCGGCCGCGTGGAAAAACCGAGCGCCACGCGCGGGTGAGGCACTGATGGTCGCCGCGGCCCAGCGCCGGACGGGCGTAGGCCCCGGCCACGGCATCGCGCATGGCACGCAACGCAGTCACCACGACGGCCGGCTCGACGCCGCCCGGCCCCGTGCTGCCATCCAGATCGTCCTCGTAGAGCGCGGCGATGGTGTCGAACGCCGCCAGGACGTCGATCACCAACGGGCTGTCCGGCGACAGTGCCCGGCGGCGGGCGTCGGCAAGGGGGACCGTGTTGCTCCAAGCAGCCGCCAGCCGGCGCAGCTCGTCGTCGCTGACGTGCGGGACCTGCGCCAGCATCCCCACGATCTCGGCCTGGTCCGGGTGCTCGGCCAGCTGCCGGATCGGCCGTGTTGCCCTGGCTGCCAATGCCTGCCTCCCGCCGCGTGCGTCCCCCTTCTGTCGGACGCAGTCGGGCAGCCGACACCGTTCCGAGCGGCCAATCGGCGCGGTCTTACGAGTCCACCGGCAGGTGGCTCGGACTCAGACGATGAACACGTCTGCTGCCGATGGCTGTGCGTGACGGGGCGCGCGAGTGGTGATGAGGAAGGTATGGATGACGAAGCCGCGCTCGCAGCCGCCCGCGGCGTCGCGGCTGACGTCCTCGCACCGCAGGCGACTGCGGCAGAGCGAGATGGCGTCCCGCGCGCGAGCATCGACGCTCTGGCAGCGGCCGGGCTGCTCGCCGTCGCCGGCCCCGCCGAGCTGGGCGGGCTGTCACCGGCGGCCGGGCGCGAGGTCGCGGAGCTGCTGGCGGGCGCCAGCCCCGACGCCTGGTTCGTCTGGATGCAGCACCACCTGCCCGTCCGGCTGGTCACGGAGACGTCCAACGTCGCTGCTCGCGAGCGGCTGCTGCCCGAGCTGTGCGCCGGTCGGATGCTGGCCGCCGTCGCCTTCAGTCACCTGCGCCGGCCGCACCTCGGGGTCCACGCCACTCGGGTGGGCCGCGGTTGGCGGATCCAGGGCACGGTGCCGTGGCTGACGAGCTGGGGGCTCGCCGACGTCGTCGCCCTTGGCGCGCTCACCGATGACGGTGACGTGCTGTTCGCGATGGTGCCCCTGGGGGCCGACGCGCCGCCGGGCCTGGTAGCGACCCCTGCGCTGGAGCTGGCGTCGATGCAGGGCACGCGGACCGTCGGACTGCAGTTGAACGGCGTGGTGGTACCGGACGACGCTGTCGTGCTGCGCGAGCCCACGCCGCGCTGGCGGGAGGAGGATGCCCTCCGCGCGGCCAACGTGGTCCCCGCGACGTTCGGCATCGCCAACGCCGCGCTTGCAGGCCTGCGAGCAGCTGTGGGCGCACCGGGTGCCGAGCAGGTTGGTGAGGTAGCCGACGAACTGGCCGCCGCCCTTGCCGCCACCCGGGAGCGCGCCTACGCGCTCATGGACGACGCCCCTGCCGATCAGGCCGTCGGCGAGCGGATCGCGCTGCGAGCGCAGGCGCTGGGGCTCACGCTGCGGGCCACCGCGGCCGACATCGCTGTGCACGGCGGCCGGGCGATGGGAGCCGAGCATCCCGCCCAGCGCCAAGCGCGGGCTGCCCTGTTCCTGCTCGTGCAGGCGCAGACACCGCTGCTGCGGGCGGCGACTCTGGCGCGGCTGCGCCCCTGAGCCCCCGTAGCCGCTGCGCGTTGGAGCCCTGGGCCCCTGCGCCCTCAAAGCCGAGCCGAGCCGACCCGCGCCCGACCCACCGCGCCGGTCAGAAGCGCTGCGACTCCACGTGGGCGCCGGAGATGTCGCGCCAGACCTCGCCAACGTTCTCGTACTCGCGCCCGGCCGGCAGCGCGCGCAGCTTGGCGATGATGGCGTCGGGGGCGTCGGAGTCCTGAGCGTGCTCGAGCAGCAGTTGGCCGAGGGCCGGGAAGACGGCCCGGCCGAGCGACTGGGCCAGCTCGCTGCGGGCCTGGACGTCGGCCTCGGTCATCCCCTCAGGAGTGCCGCCGGTGAGCACGGCGTTGGGCGAGCGCGACACCGCGGGCTGGTCCTCACCGGAGGGCTCACTCGACTTCCACTCCTCGGCGTGGGTGTCGTGGCCGCTCGAGACCAGGCCCGCCGTCTCGCCCTTGAGCGCCTCGTCGAGCCGCCGGGCGTGCTTGTCGCTGCCGCGCTCCATGTGCCGGTCCTCCTGGTTGCATCCACCGACGTCAGATCCATCGGGCTGTCAGTCTCCGCCTACCCGGAGCGTGGCGCCGCTCACCCGGAAACGGGCTCGTCGTCGGCCTCGGTAGCCGAGCCGGAGTCGACGGCTTGCGTGTCGTGCAGGGCGTAGCGCTCGATCGCCTCCTTGACCGTGCTGCCCTCCAGCTCGCCCCGGCGCGCGAGTGCCTCGAGCACGGCGACGACGATCGACGGCGCGTCGGTGTGGAAGAACCGGCGCAGCGCTGCCCGGGTGTCCGAGCGCCCGTAGCCGTCGGTGCCGAGGGAGGACCAGTCGCCCGGCACCCATCGCGCGATCTGGTCGGGCACCGCCCGCATGAAGTCGCTGACCGCGATCACGGGCCCGGGGGCATCGGCCAGCGCCTGTGTCACGTAAGGCACCCGTGGCGGCTCGTCGGGGGCGAGCAGGGCGTGCTTCTCGCACTCGACCGCCTCGCGGGCGAGCTCGTTCCACGACGTCGCCGACCACAGGTCGACGCCGATGCCACAGTCTTCCGCCAGCAGCTCCTGGGCCCGCTGCGCGGCGAGCATCGCCGAGCCGCTGGCGATGACCTGCGCTCGCGCCGGCTCCGACGCTGCCGGGCGGAAGCGGTAGAGCCCCTTGAGCACCTGTCCCGGGTCGAGCCCCTCAGGCTCGGCCGGCTGCGGGAAGGGCTCGTTGTAGACGGTGAGGTAGTAGAAGACCGCCTCGTCGCGCTCCCCGTACATCCGGTCGAGCGCGTCGCGCACGATGTGGCTGATCTCGAAGCCGAACGCGGGGTCGTAGGCGACGCAGGCGGGGTTGGTCTGCGCCAGCAGCAGCGAGTGGCCGTCCTGATGCTGCAGCCCCTCGCCGTTGAGAGTGGTGCGGCCGGCCGTCGCGCCGAGCAGGAAGCCGCGGCCCATCTGGTCGCCCAGGGCCCACAGCTGGTCGCCGGTGCGCTGGAAGCCGAACATCGAGTAGAAGACGTACACCGGGATCATCGGCACCCCGTGCGTGGCGTACGAGGTGCCGGCGGCGATGACCGACGCCACCGCCCCAGCCTCGGTGATGCCCTCGTGCAGGATCTGCCCGTCCGTCGCCTCGCGATAGGCCAGCAGCAGATCGCGGTCGACAGCCTCGTACAGCTGGCCGAACGGCGAGTAGATCTTGGCCGTCGGGAAGAAGGCGTCGAGGCCGAAGGTGCGCGCCTCGTCCGGGATGATCGGGACGATCCGCGCGCCCATCTCCTTGTCCTTCATCAGCTCGCGCAGCAGCCGGACGAAGGCCATCGTCGTCGCCACCGACTGCTTGCCCGATCCCTTGCGCAGCAGCGCGAAGCTCTGCTCGGGCGGCTGGGCCAGCGCCTTGGCCCGCACGACCCGCTTGGGCAGCGAGCCGCCGAGCGCGGCCCGGCGCTCCTTCATGTAGGCGATCTCGTCGGAGCCCTCGCCCGGGGTGTAGTACGGCGGCAGACCGCCCTCGAGGTCGGCGTCAGGGATGGGCAGGAAGAGCCGGTCGCGGAACTCCTTGAGCTCGTCGACAGTCAGCTTCTTCATCTGGTGCGTGGAGTTGCGGGCCTCGAAGTCCTTGCCCAGGGTCCACCCCTTCACCGTGTGGGCGAGGATGACAGTCGGCTGGCCCTCGTGCGCGACCGCGGCCGAGTAGGCGGCGTAGAGCTTGCGGTAGTCGTGGCCGCCGCGCGACAAGCGACGCAGCTCGTCATCGCTCATCGACTGCACCATGCGGCGCAGCCGGGGGTCGGAGCCGAAGAAGTGCTCCCGGATGTAGGCGCCCGACTCCACCGAGTAGGTCTGGAACTGCCCGTCGGGGGTGGTGTTCATGGCGTTGACCAGCACGCCGTCGACGTCACGCGCGAGCAGTGGGTCCCAGTCGCGGCCCCAGACCACCTTGATGACGTTCCAGCCCGCCCCGCGGAAGACCGACTCGAGCTCCTGCATGATCTTGCCGTTGCCGCGGACCGGGCCGTCGAGGCGCTGCAGGTTGCAGTTGATGACGAAGGTGAGGTTGTCGAGCTCCTCGCGTGCCGCGACGCCGATTGCGCCCAGGGCCTCGGGCTCGTCCATCTCTCCGTCGCCGAGGAAGGACCAGACCCGGCTGCGGCTGGTGTCCTTGAGCCGCCTGTTGTGCAGGTAGCGGTTGAAGCGGGCCTGATAGATCGCGGCGATCGGGCCGAGGCCCATCGACACTGTCGGGAACTCCCAGAAGTCGGGCATCAGCCGGGGGTGCGGGTAGGAGGGCAAGCCGTTGGGCGCGGCGCTGACCTCCTGGCGGAAGCCGTCGAGCTGCTGCTCGGTCAGCCGGCCCTCGAGAAAGGCGCGTGCGTAGATCCCGGGGGAGGCGTGGCCCTGGAAGAAGACCTGGTCGCCGGACTCGCCGTGGTCCTTGCCGCGGAAGAAGTGGTTGAAGCCGACCTCGTACAGGCTCGCGGCGCTCGCGTAGGTGGCGATGTGGCCGCCGACCTCGAGCCCCTTGCGGTTGGCCCGGCTGACCGTCACCGCCGCGTTCCAGCGGATGTAGGCGCGGATGCGCCGCTCGGCTGACTCGTCGCCGGGGAACCACGGCTCGCTCTCGGGGGTGATGGTGTTGAGGTAGTCGGTGCTGCGCAGCGCCGGGACGCCGACCGCCTTCTCCCTGGCCCGTTCGATCAGGCGCAGCATCAGGTAGCGCGCCCGCCCCCGGCCACCGGTCTCGATCACCGAGTCGAGGGAGTCGAGCCACTCGCGCGTCTCGTCCGGGTCGACGTCGGGCAGCTGGTTGGGCAGGCCGTCGTGGATGACGGAGTACCGGCGGGGGTCGTTCGCCACGACATCTCCTTCGTGCAGCACGGGTGAGGAGGGCTTCCTGCAGTTTGTCACCGTGCCAGGGGCCACCGACAGGTACCAAAGCCACTGCGCTTGGGTTGGCGGCTCCGGCGGCAGGCGATGAGGATGGATGCGAGCGGTCGCGACGCGAGCGGGCGAGATGGAGATGGCTGATGGAGACGACGACGCTGACCGTCCGCACGGGCAGCCGCGAGGCGGTGCACGACCTGACCCGCGAGGCATCTGCGTTCAGCAGCGGCCGCGGCGACGGGCTGCTGTCGGTGTTCGTCCCGCACGCGACCGCGGGCGTCGCGGTGCTGGAGCTGGGGTCAGGCAGCGACGAGGACCTCCTGCGGGTTCTGGCCGACCTGTTGCCCGCCGACGACAGGTACCGCCACGCGCACGGGTCACGCGGGCACGGCCGTTCCCACGTCATGCCGGCGATCGTCCCGCCCTCGATCACGGTGCCGGTGCTCGGCGGCCGCCTGGCGCTGGGGACCTGGCAGAGCATCGCGCTGGTCGACCTCAACATCGACAACGGCGAACGCACGGTGCGGCTGTCGTTCCTTGCCGGCTGACCCCGGCGACGATGGGTTCGTACGTCGAGATCGTCCACGCGCCGCGACCGGCGACTTCCGGGCACACGGAGCAGGTCGATCCGAGCCAGCGCCGCGCCCTGATGATGGCGTCGGCCAAGCTGCGCAAGCACTGGCGGGCCGGCGAGCTGCCACCGCGGACCACCTGGGCGTCCGACCGCTGAGCCACCTCTTGTGCACATGCTCGGCTCCGCACTTGCGCGGAAGCCTTCGCCGGGGTGGACTAGCGCCACAGTGGGTGGGGACAGGTACCCCGTGGTGAAGGAGGAAACGTTGTCGTCGACCGCGCGGGCCGCGCGACCGAGGTGCAGGTACGACCGGGGGGCCGTGGTAGGTGAGGCCCCGTGACCGCCCCCAGCCAGCAGGGCGCGAGCAGAGCGCAACGCCTCGGGGTGGCCTCGGGCAGCCTCGTCCAGTCGATCAACGCTGACGAGGACGTCCCTACCGACCTGCTTGACGAGCTTCGCGCCGTCAGCGGCGAGGAGCTCATCTCCGAGGATTCCGACGAGGTCGTCGACGTCGTGCTGCTGTGGTGGCGCGAGGACGACGGCGACCTCATCGACGCGCTCGTCGACGCCCGCCGCCAGCTCTCCGACGACGGCTTCCTGTGGCTGCTGACGCCGAAGGCCGGTCGCGAGGGGCACGTCGAGCCCAGCGACATCCTCGAAGCCGTCCCCACAGCGGGGCTGGTGCAGACCGGCAACCTCAACATCGCCCAGGAGTGGAACGGCACCAAGCTCGGGGCGCCCAGGGGCGGGCACCGCAAGCAGCGCTGACGGCCCTGACCGCCCCCGCGCTGACTGCTAGCAGCCGGTGAGCCGCCCGACGACCCCGCCGGCGCCCGACAGCGCCCGGGCAGCGAGGCGCAGCGTCGGGCCGCCAGGGATGCCGGGCACGCTCTCGACGATGGGGGCGAGCCGGGTGAGGCCGGCCATCCCGTGCACCTTCAGCTGCCGCCGGGCGAGCGCGACGACGGGGTTGACGCGCCCCGAAGCGCAGTCGAGGACGACCGGCGTCTCACCCTCGACGACAGTGCCGCGCGGGCGCGAGCCGTCGACCCGGACAGTGGTCCAGCCGCCCGCCTCGGTGCTGAAGCTCCAGCCGCCGTTCGGTGTCCACAGCGTCGTCGTCGACGGTGCGATGCCCACCCGGTGCGCGACGGCTCCGGTTACGTCGGCCAGCGCGGCGAGCCCGGTCTGCAGCAGGTCCTCCGGCGGCGGGGGGGCGCCCGCTGTCACGAGGTCGAGGGCGTGGACTGCCAGCTCGTAGCACTGCCCGAGCAGGACGCTCAGCAAGGGCAGCGACCCCAGCGTGGACACGACCGGGGCGGTATCGAGCGCTGCGTCGTGCGTCGCGAAATACTGCTCGACCTCCTGCCGGCCGCGGCGCAGCGCGGCGAGCACCTGCTCGCGGCTCGCGTCACGCTCCTGCCGCGTGATCCGCTCGTTGGCCTCGTCCGGGTCGGGCGGGGTCGACGAGCCGGCGCCACCAGCGGAGGCGATGATGCCCTGCACCGCGACGTAGTTCTCCCACGCACCGAGATGCACGCACACCTCGTGTGCGCGCCAGCCGGGCAAGCGGGTGCCTGCCTCGAGGTCGACCTGCTCGGCGAGGTCGATGAACGCGTCCCAGGCGCTCATCACCATGGGAGCGACGACGCCGCGGCCGACACTGGCGAGACCCTGCTGCTGCGGTGGCATGCTCAACAGATACCGCACTGGCGAGGAAAGGAAGCCCCATGCCGATCGAGGTGGGCGACACCGCACCCGACTTCACGCTCAAGGACCAGAACAACCAGGAGCTCACGCTCTCGTCCTTGCGTGGCAGCAAGACCGCAGTCGTGCTCTTCTACCCAGCGACGTTCACCGGTGTCTGCCAGGGCGAGCTGTGCGCGGTGCAGGAGGACCTGGCGACGTTCCAGAACGACGACGTCCAGGTGCTGACGATCTGCGTCGACTCCCCGTTCGCCAACAAGGTGTGGGCCGACCAGCAGGGGTTTCGCTTCCCGATCCTGTCCGACTTCTGGCCACACGGGAAGGTTGCGCAGGACTACGGCGTCTTCAACGACGTCGCCGGCCGGGCCAACCGCGGCACCTTCGTCATCGACAGGGAGGGCGTCGTGCGCTGGAGCGTGGTCAACGCCATCCCCGATGCGCGCGATCACGAGGAGTACAAGAAGGTGCTCGCGGGGCTGTAGAGGTCACGCGGATGCCGTGCAGCAGCTGTGGGGCTCGCCAGCTCGACCCGCCTGGCGGCCCCAGCGACTGGCGCCGCGGGGTGACGCGCGGGGTGCAGGTGCTGGTGTGTCCCGCCTGCCGGGCGTTGCCCGGCTGGGACGCCGCCTTCGACTGCTGCCCGGCATGCGGTTCGCGCCGGCTGTCGAAGACGCTGGGGGCTGTCCGCTGCTCCGAGTGCGGCGCCGTCGTGGACCCGCCTCAAGCACCCGCCGAGCCAGCGGACGGCGCGCCCGGCGACCTACCCACCGCCGACGAGATCGACGCCGCTGTCGCTCGCATCCTGCATCCGAACGGCACCGGACCGTAGGCTGGAAGGAGTCGGGGCGCGTAGCTCAGCGGGAGAGCGCCCGCCTTACAAGCGGGATGTCGCAGGTTCGAACCCTGCCGTGCCCACCCGGCCGTGCCCGCCGCAGCAAGGCGCTCGCGATGCGCTGCCTGCCGCTTGCGTCAGCGCTGCAGCTTCGGCGGGAGCTCAGTATCGGCGAGCATGCGCTGCAACGCGTCGATGCCCTCGGCGGAGTGTCGGCGCGTCCAGACGACGCGACTGACCTCGGAAGCTGCGGCGAGCAGCGCGGATGCCGCGACCAGCCCGAAGAGCACGAGTACGGCGGGGATCAGAGCTGCCAGCACGGGGGCCTCCTGCAAAGCGCCGAAACGCTGAAGCGAATGTGTGCTCCTGCAAGCGAGACTAGTCCGGCGGCAAGCGCCCGCCTACCTCACGTGTGGTACCCCTCGGAGTGTGAGCCGGCCCGCAGCCCGGCGTCCTGCGCCGGCCAGGGCCTATCGGCAGCACGGGTCAGGGCGCGACTTCGAACCACACCGTTTTGCCGCCGTCGCGCGGCAGCCACCCCCAGCGGGTCGCGAGCATCTCGACCATCGCCATGCCCCGCCCGTGCTCGTCCTCAAGGCAATGGTCACGGACGGCTGGCTGCCCGCCGCCGTCGTCGTCGACCTCGACGCGCAGCCCGCTGGCCGGCAGCGCCATCGTCCGCAGGGTCACGCGGCCCTGGCCGTGCATCATCCCGTTGGTGACGACCTCGCTGGTCAGCAGGATCGCGACGTCGCAGGTGTCCTCCGGGACCCCCCACGTCCGCGCCTGGTCGCCGACGACGCGGCGGGCCTCGGCTGCCGCGGTCGGCACCGCCGTCCAGGCGCGCTCGGTGAGCAAGGCAATGTTGGCGCTCATGGCGCACAGCCAGGCCGGTGTGGCACGCGGGTGAGCGGCACCGCGGCGAGGTCGGTCGTCACCTTGGGTCTTTTCCCGTAGCCGGCCAGATGCAATCTGTTCCGTCCGGATTACCGCGACGCCCTGTCCCACATCCCGCAGCACCCTCGACCTGGTGCGTGGCGGACGTGTGACACTGGCCGGACCAGCGACCCCCGACCAGTGACGAGGAAGGGCAGGCCCGTGGCGGCGCCAGCAACTGTCGGCGACTGCGTCCGCGTGCTCGAGCAGGCGTACGACCCGGCGACCGCCGAGGACTGGGACGCTGTCGGCCTCGCGGTCGGGGCCCCGGAGGCCGCCGTGCAGCGAGTGCTGCTGGCCGTCGACCCGACCGAGGAGGTCGCCCGCGAGGCTGTCGCCGCGGGTGCCCAGCTGCTCATCACCCACCACCCGCTGTTCCTGCGCGGGGTGCACGGCGTGCCCGAGACGACGGCCGGCGGTCGGGTCGTCGCCATCCTCGTGCGCGGCGGGTGCGCCCTGTTCAACGCGCACACCAACGCCGACGTCGCCCGCCCCGGTGTCAGCGATGCCCTCGCCGGCCTGCTCGGCCTTACGGGGACGGTGCCCCTGGTGCCCCTGGTGCCCCTGGTGCCCCTGGCGCCGCTGGCGCCCCTGGCAGCGCTGGACGCTCAGGCGGCCGGAGTGGACAAGGTCACTGTGTTCGTCCCGGTTGCCGACCGGGCGGCCCTGTTCGATGCCCTGGCCGCGGCGGGCGCCGGCGCGATCGGCGACTACGACAGGTGCGGCTGGTGGACGCAGGGCACGGGCACCTTTCGCCCGCTCGACGGTGCGCGCCCGGTGCTCGGCGCGGTCGGCCGGCAGGAGGAAGTGGCCGAGGCTCGGCTGGAGATGGTGCTGCCGCGCGGGCGCCGGGCCGAGGTCGTCACCGCTCTGCGCGCCGCCCATCCGTACGAGGAGCCGGCGTTCGACGTCGTCGAGCTGGCCAGCGAGCCGCCGCCGGCACTGCTGGCACCCGGGCTCGGACGGATTGGCGACCTGAGCCGGCCCACGCGCCTGGACGACCTCGTCCAGCGGGTGGTCGATGCCCTGCCGCGCACTGCCGGCGGGGTGCGGGCGACCGGCGACCCCAACCGGATGGTGGCGCGGCTCGCCGTCTGCGGCGGCTCCGGGGGCGAGCTCGCCGGGCGCGCGGCGGCGCTCGGTGCCCAGGCCTTCCTGACCGCCGACGGGCGACACCACCACGTGCTCGACGCCGTCGCCGGCCCCGCCGGCCAGGACCTGGCGATCATCGACGCCCCGCACTGGGCGACGGAGTGGCCGTGGCTCGCCGACGCCGAGCGGCTGCTGCTCGCGGGGCTCGCCGCCGCCGGGGGAGGCAACGGGGACGGGGGCGATAGCGTGGCGCTGCCGCAGACGACAGTCAGCTCGACGGTGACCGACCCCTGGCGGCTGCACGCCTGCTGAGCGGTCGCCGGTCCAGGGCGACAAGGCACAGAGAGTGAAAGGAGCCGGCGCAGGTGGATGCCGCCCCCGAGGTGCAGCTGCGCCTGCTCGACCTGCAGGACGTCGACGCCGCCCTGATCCGGCTGGCCGCGCGGCGCCGGTCCCTGCCCGAGCACGCTGAGATTGAACAGCTGACGGCCCGCCTGGCCCAGCTGTCAGCCGAGCTGGGGGAGGCGAGCACGGTCGCCGGGCAGGTGAGCCGTGAGCAGACGCGGCTCGAGGGCGAGGTCGACATCATCCGCGGGCGGGTGGAGCGCGACCAGAAGCGGCTCGATTCCGGAGCTGTCGGCGCCTCGCGGGAGCTGAGCAACCTGCAGTCAGAGATCGCCTCACTCGGCCGCCGGCAGGCGCTGCTGGAGGACGACCTGCTCGAGGTCATGGAGCGCGCCGAGGAGACCGGCGGCCGGGCCACGGCGCTGACAGCCGAGCGCGACGAGTCACTGCGCTCCCGCGACGATGCTGTGGCCCGACGCGATGCTGCCGTGGCAGGCATCGACGCGGAGGCCGCCGAGCGGCGCGGGGCCCGCGAGGCACTGGCGGCCGAGCTGCCCGGTGACCTGCTCGGGCTGTACGACAAGATCCGTGCGTCCTCCGGCGGGGTCGGCGCCGCACGGCTGCAGCGCCGCCGCTGCGAAGGCTGTCACTTGGAGCTGTCCGGCACCGACATCGGCGAGCTGCGCGAGGCCCCGCCCGAGCGGGTCGTGCGCTGCGAGGAGTGCCGGCGCATCCTCGTGCGCACTGCCGAGAGCGGCCTGTGAAGTTCTGCAGAGAGCGGCCTGTGAAGTTCTGCCGAGAGCGGCCCGTGGGTTCCGCCGGGTCCGCTCGATGAGTAGGCGGCCGGCTCGCCGCGTGCTGACGGTCGAGGCCGACGGTGGCTCACGGGGCAACCCAGGGCCGGCGGGCTACGGCGCGCTCGTCCGGCAGGGCGACGCGGTGCTCGCCGAGCGCGCCGCCGGCATCGGTCGTGCTACCAACAACGTCGCCGAGTACCGGGGGCTGCTCGCCGGGCTCGACGCGGCGCTCGAACTCGACCCGGACGCCGAGGTCGAGGTACGGATGGACTCCAAGCTGGTCGTCGAGCAGATGAGCGGGCGCTGGAAGGTCAAGCACCCGGACATGCGCCCCCTGGCGGCCCAGGCGGCGCAGTTCGTCCAACGATTCCCGCGGGTCAGCTTCACCTGGATTCCGCGGGCGCAGAACGCCGCCGCCGACCGGCTCGCGAACGAGGCGATGGACGCTGCCGCGAAGGGCCGGTCGTGGTCGGCCTCGGCATCTTCGGCATCCTCAGTGCCCGACCCGGCGCCTCGTGCACCGCAGCCGGCAGACGGGGGCTCGGGCCAGGGCTCGGGCTGGATGGCAGCGACGGGGACTGCCACCCGGACGCTGCTGCTGCGCCACGGGCAGACCGCACATTCCGTCGAGCGCCGGTTCAGCGGCACCGCCGGCGACCCGCCGCTGACAGCCACCGGCCGGGCCCAGGCGCGGGCGGCTGCGGGCATGCTGCGTGGGACCGCATACGAGGTGGTCGTCAGCTCGCCGTTGCGGCGCGCCCGGCAGACCGCCGAGGCGCTGGGGCGCGAGGTGGTCCTCGATGAGGGGTTCCGCGAGACCGACTTCGGCGTATGGGAGGGGTTCACGTTCGCCGAGATTGGCGAGCGCTGGCCCGAGGAGCTGCAGGCGTGGCTGGCCGACCCGACAGTCGCACCGCCCGGCGGGGAGTCGTTCGCGGACACCGAGGTGCGGGTCCGCGCGGCCCTCGACCGCACGCTGGTTGCCTACCAGGGCGGGCGAATCGTGATCGTCTCGCACGTGACCCCCATCAAAACGCTGGTTCGCATCGCACTGGAGGCGCCGCCGTCAGCGCTGTACCGGCTGCACCTGGACCTCGCCTCGCTGTCGACTGTCGACTGGTACGAGGACGGGCCCTGCGTCGTGCGGGCGGTCAACGTCACGGCCGCACCCGAGCAATGAGGGCGGGCGAGGGTGAGCTTCCGGCCGTGACTCACCGCTGACGACGACCGGAACCTCAATCGGCCGGGTGAGCCACATTCGTGACAGCCCCTACCAGCCAGGAGCGTGCCATGCCGAGCCGCCACGTCCGACTTGCGGCGCAGGGCGTCCCCCCGGACGTGGTCGGTGCGGCCCACGGCGCCTTCGCGGCGGTACGGGCCGAGTTCGAGCTGCCCGATGCCTATCCGGACGCCGCCCTCCAGGAGGCCGCTGCTCCTAGAGCGCTCGATGCCCTGCCGGACGAGACGGGCATCGAGCTCGTCACCCTCGACCCGCCGGGAGCGACCGACCTCGACCAGGCCATGGCGATCACCCGGCGGACAGGGGTTACCGGCTCTGGTACGCCATCGCCGACGTGCCCGCAGCCGTCCACCCGGGCGGCGCCGTCGACGCCGAGGCCCACCGGCGCGGGGAGACGGTGTACCTGCCCGACGGGCTCGTCCCGCTGCATCCACCAGCCATGAGCCAGGGCTGGGCCTCCCTGCTGCCCGGGCAGGACCGGGCGGCGCTGCTGTGGGAGTTCACCCTCGACGAGGCGGGGAACGTCGGGTCGGCCGCCGTTCGCCGGGCACGGGTGCGCAGCCGGGCCCAGCTCGACTACCCGGCGATGCAGCAGGCGCTTGACGCCGGCACCGCGCCAGAGGTGATGGTGCTGCTGGGCGAGGTTGGCCGGCTGCGGCAGGCGCTCGAAGCCGCTCGCGGCGGGACGAGCCTGCAGACACCGGACGAGGAGGTCGTGCCGGCCGGTGCTGGCTCGGCGCACGGTGGCAGCTCGAGCTGCGGCGGCCGCTGCCGCTGGAGGACTGGAACGCTCAGGTGTCGCTGCTGACCGGGATGGCTGCCGCGCAGATCATGGTCGGTGCCGGCGTCGGAGTGCTGCGCACAATGCCGCCACCCGACGCCGACCGGCTGGAGCGGCTGCGGCGCACCGCCGACACCCTCGGGCTCCCGTGGGCGTCGGACCAGCCGTACGGCGCCTTCCTGCGCGGGCTCGGGTCGTCGGAGGGCGTCGCCGCCGAGGGCGGGCCGGACAGCAACGACGTTGCGGCCATGCTCACGCAGGCAGCCTCGCTGTTCCGGGGCGCCGGCTACGTCACGTTCGACGGGGCCACGCCCGACCCGGTGCCGGTCCACGCGGCGATGGGTGGTGCCTACGCCCACGTGACAGCGCCGCTGCGTCGCCTCGTCGACAGGTACGGCCTGGCCATCTGCGTCGCCGTGTGCGCGAGGGAGCCGGTGCCCGACTGGGTTCGCACTGGCCTCGCCGTGCTGCCCGAGCAGATGGCAGCGGCTGACCAGCGGGCGCACGGCGTCGAGCGTGCCGTCGTCGACACTGTCGAGTCCCTGCTGCTGGCCGGCCGCGAGGGCGAGGTGTTCGATGCCATCGTCGTCGACGTCAAGGAGGGGAGCGGGACCCTGCAGCTGCACGACCCGCCCGTGCGTGCACGGTGCGACGGTGCGGGGTTGCCGCTCGGGGATGCGGTCCGCACGCGGCTGGTGACAGCTGACGTTGCGACGCGCTCAGTCCGCTTCGCGCTGGCGTGAGGGGCTGCGGCTGGGCACGGCTTCGGCGTACGCTCCTCTCGGCGGACGAGCCGGCCGGGCGGCCGCGTCACAGGTCCGGAAGGAGATGTGCCGAGGAACGTCCGGGCTCCACAGGGCAAGGTGGTGGGTAACGCCCACCCGGGGTGACTCGCGGGACAGTGCCACAGAAAGCAGACCGCCCCGTCCGGCTCCGGCCGGCGGGGTAAGGGTGAAACGGTGCGGTAAGAGCGCACCAGCGCCCGGGGTGACCCGGGCGGCTCGGTAAACCCCACCCGGAGCTAGGTCAAGAGGGCAGGACCGGTTCGCCGGGCCTGCCTGCGCAGGCGTCCGAGGGCGGCCCGCCCGAGCCTGAGGGTAGACCGCTAGAGGCTGTCGGCAACGGCAGTCGTAGACAGATGGCCGTCGCCGCGGTGACCGTGAGGCTGCCGCGGAACAGAACCCGGCGTACAGGCCGACTCGTCCGTCACCATCTCGCTGCCAGCGGCGATGGTCGTGCCCCACGTACATCCACAAGAGCGACGACAGACCAGGTGACGCCCGACTACTCACGACCGTGCGCGCTTGTGAGCTCTCCGAGCTGGGCTTGTCCCCTTGGTGTTCGAGCCGGTGCTTGAGGGAGAGGGTCCTGCCAGCCATGTTCGAGCACCTGCTCCTCGGCTGCGATGAGTTTCCAGCGACGCCGTCGTCAGCCCAAGTGTCCGTGCAGACAACAGGAGGTTCCCATGACCAGCATCACGCCCCACATCAGCAAGATCGCTAACATCGTCATGCCTGTCGCAGACGTGGAAAGCGCAATCGCCTTCTACACCGGTCCACTTGGACTGGAGAAGCGCACCGACATCCCATTCGGCGATCAATACCGCTGGGTTGAGGTCGCACCGCCGGGTGCGGACACAGTGATCGCCATCGCTCCGCCTGGGCCGGAAGGTGAAGCCGGGGGGCGGCAGACGGGCATCAGCCTGCAGACGCACGACGTGGACGCCTTCCACGCCCAGCTCAAAGCCGGAGGCGTGGATGTCGACGCCGAAGTGAGTCGCATGGGGGACCCCGTACCGCCAATGTTTTGGCTGCGCGACCCGGAGGGCAACGTCCTGCTGGTGGTCGAGGTCCGGCAAGCGATTCGGGTCAGAGGGGGCTGCCCACTCGGCGGCGGAACGTGCCTCAGGCACTCTTCTCGGCGCGGCGGCACCTTCGGCACGCCGGACCTCGGCCCTCGGAGACGAGGCGCTCGCACAGGTGTGAATCGAGGAAACCCGTGCCGCCGGTCACCAATGTTCGCACCCCGCGGGACCGTACGCAGAACCTGGGCCACCGGGACCGGGACACGCCCCCGCCAGCCATGCTGCGCCAGCGGCTGCGCCCGAGCACGCTTCGAGTGGGCTCGGTCACCGCCCGTCCGCGGTCATTCCGCGGCTTTCAGAAAAGAGGGCGTCCCGCCGCCGCGAGAGGGTACGCAGGCGGTAACAGTGTCTCGCTTCGGAGGGTCCATGCGATGCATGCGGGGGCTGGTCATCGGCCTCTTGGCTGCTGCGTGCACGCTGCTCTGTCCAGGGTTGGTGGGATCGGCTGCTGCCGCGACGAACCCCTCCGCGGGCCCGTTCCCCCCGAACACCAACACCTGCCGGCCGACGGCGGCGCATCCGTACCCCGTCGTGCTCGTGCACGGCACCTTCGAGGAGGCGGCCCAGAACTTCCTCACACTGGCGCCTTACCTGCAGGCGCAGGGCTACTGCGTCTACGCGCTGAACTACGGCAACAACGCCACCGGTGACATTCACTTCTCCGCCCAGCAGCTCTCAGATTTCGTCGATTTCGTGCTCGCCCAGACTGGTAGCTCGAAGGTCGACATGGTGGGTCACTCGCAAGGTGGGCTGATGCCGCGCGACTACATCAACAACCTCGGCGGCGCCACGAAGGTCGACAAGCTCGTCGGGCTGTCGCCCTCGAACCACGGCACGACCAACCCGTTCGCGCCGGGCGCACCCAACTGCCGCGCCTGCCAGCAGCAGGTCTTCGAGAGCCGGTTCATCCAGTCGGTCAACGGCAGCGGCGAGACCCGCCCCGGCATCTACTACACCGTCATCGAGACGAAGTACGACGAGGTCGTCACGCCCTATACCTCGGCTTTCCTCAACAACGGGGCCAACAACTCACAGGTCACCAACGTGCTGCTGCAGAACCTGTGCCCCGCCAACATTGACGATCACATCGCAACGGCTTACGACCCCGCCGTCTTCCTGATTGTCAACAATGCCCTGTCTCAAGGCGCGGCGCCTGCGGACCCACACTTCAACCCGTGCGCGCTGCCGCTGACGGCGTTCAATGCGAGTCAGACCAAGCCGCGACTGGTGGTCGCCGCCCAACCGGCCGGGGCGCCTGCGTCCTCCACCACGGCGGTGACCAGCCAGCCACAGCTGACAGGCTCCGGCGCTGCCGGCAGCCGCGGCGTCGCTCCGGCGGCCACACCCGTCGTCGGGACACCCACCTTCACCGGGTAGCACTCGGCCGCCGACACTGCGCTCCCTTCCAAAGGAGCCCGGGACACTCGGGGCAGGCAATCACTAAACGCTTGAGCACGTGGGTGTTAGGCCTTCGTGCTGACTAGGCACAAGGTGCACTGCGCTCGAACCTTTCCTCGACAAGCGTCACCGGCACTCGCCGCCGCTGTCGCCTGCATTGTTCTCAGGTACGGCCGTCCACGTGCCGATTCGGTCAACGCGGGCTCGCCGTCCAGGTGTGTCGCCCGCTCTGACACCCTGGAGCTGTCCATGCCCGATCAGGCACCGCTGCTCGCCGACGGGCTTGACGCGAGGACCCTGCTTAGCGTTCTGGCGCAGGTCAAGGGTGGCGACTTCAGCGCGCGGATGCCGCTCGAGTGGACCGGAGTGGCAGGCAAGGTCGCCGACGGGCTCAACGACGTCATCATGGCGAACCAGGCTCTCGAGGCCGAGCTGTCCCGGGTCAGCCGGGTCGTCGGCAAGCAGGGCGCGCTCTCTCAGCGCGTGGGGCTGGGCAGCTGGGCGCAGAGCTGGTCCGGCAGTGTCGAGTCGGTCAACAGCCTGATCGAAGCGTTGGTGCGCCCCACCAGCGAGATGCAGCGCGTCATCGGTGCGGTAGCCGACGGCGACCTGAGCAAGAAGGTCTCTGCCGACGTCCGCGGCGAGATGCTGGACCTCAAGAACACGATCAACGCGATGGTCGACCAGCTCAACGGCTTCGCCTCCGAGGTGACCCGCGTGGCGCGTGAGGTCGGCACCGAGGGCAAGCTCGGCCAGGCCGCCGCCGTCACCATCGAGGTGGGCGGGGTGTGGAAGGACCTGACCGACAACGTCAACCTCATGGCGGGCAACCTGACCGGCCAGGTCCGCAACATCGCCGAGGTGACGACGGCAGTCGCCAACGGCGACCTGAGCAAGAAGATCTCGATCGACGTCAAGGGCGAGTTCCTCGAGCTGAAGAACACAGTCAACGCGATGGTCGACCAGCTCAACGCCTTCGCCGGTGAGGTGACGCGAGTCGCCCGCGAGGTAGGGGTGGAGGGCAGGCTCGGCGGCCAGGCGCAGTCCAAGGAGGTCGGCGGCGTCTGGAAGGACCTGACCGACAACGTCAACCAGCTCGCGGCCAACCTGACCAACCAGGTGCGCGCCATCGCCGAGGTCGCCACCGCTGTCACCGAAGGCGACCTCACCAGGCAGGTGCGGGTGGAGGCCAGCGGCGAGGTCGCCGTCCTTAAGGACAAGCTCAACGAGATGATCCGCAACCTGCGGGAGACCACCCGGCAGAACATCGAGCAGGACTGGCTCAAGACCAACCGCGAGCGCTTCACCAGCATGCTGCAGGGCCAGCGCGACCTCGATGCCGCCTCCGACATGATCCTCTCGGAGCTGGCGCCGCTGGTCGAGGCACAGCACGGCGTCTTCTACCTGTTGACAACCCCGGCGGACAATGAGCCGGTGCTGCGGCTGCAGGCCGGCTACGGCTACCAGGAGCGGCGACAGCTCTCGACGTCGTACCGCCTCGGCGAGGGCCTGGTCGGGCAGTGCGCGAAGGAGAAAAAGCGCATCCTGCTCACCGAGGTGCCGGCCGACTACGTGCGCATCAACCCCGGGCTCGGCGCGTCGCCCCCGCTCAACATCATCGTCCTGCCCGTGCTGTTCGAGGGCTCGGTGCGCGCTGTGATCGAGCTGGCGTCCTTTTCCCCGTTCAGCGCCACCCACCAGGCGTTTCTCGACCAGCTGCCCGAGAGCATCGGCCTTGTTCTCAACACCATCGAGGCCAACACGGTCACCGAGAACTTGCTGAGGCAGTCACAGTCCCTCGCACTTGAGCTGCGCTCCCAGCAGGAGGAGCTCCGTGAGTCGAACGAGGACCTCGGTCGCCAGGCGAGGTTGCTGGCAGAGCAGAACATCGAGGCCGAGCAGAAGAACCAGCTGGTCGAGCAGTCCAAGCGCCTTGTCGAGGAGAAGGCGGGCCAGCTCAGCCTCTCGTCGAAGTACAAGTCCGAGTTCATCGCCAACATGTCGCACGAGCTGCGCACCCCGCTGAACAGCCTGCTGATCCTGGCCCAGCAGCTCGAGGACAACCCCGACCACAACATGACCGACACCCAAGTTCAGTACGCCAGCGTGATCCGGGCGTCAGGCCACGACCTGCTGAGCCTGCTCAACAGCATCCTCGAGCTGGCCAAGGTGGAGTCGGGCACCGTCACCGTGGAGCCAAGCGACGTGTTCGTCGGACAGCTCAGGAGCACGCTCGTGGCCGAGTTCGAGCAGGTCGCACACACGAAGGGCATCGACTTCTCTGTCGACGTCGCGCCGGGCGCCCCCGAGCACATCGTCACCGACCCGCAGCGGCTGCGTCAGATTCTCAAGAACTTGTTGTCCAACTCGTTCAAGTTCACCGACCGCGGCCGGGTGAGTGTGCTCATCGGCCCGGCCGAGGGTGGCTGGACCACCGGGACGGCCTCGCTCACCGGCGCAACGTCGGTCCTGGCGTTCTCGGTGACCGACACCGGCATCGGAATCGCGGAGGAGCAGCAGGAGCGAATCTTCGAGGCGTTTGCACAAGGGGATGGCACCACTGCCCGGCTCTACGGGGGCACCGGGCTCGGCCTGTCGATCTGCCGCGAGCTCGCCGGACTCCTTGGCGGCGAGGTGACGGTGACCAGCACGCTCGGCGAGGGCAGCACGTTCACGGTCTACCTGCCCACGGACTATCCTCCCGTGCCATCGGCCGGTGTCGTGACGTCTGCCGGTGTCGTGCCGTCAGCCGCGCTGCCCGCTCCCCGCCGCCGTGATGACTCCGAGGCAGCCGCCGAGCATCCCAGCCTGCTCCCTGCCCGCCGCACGAGTGCTCACCTGCAGGGCGGCTCACTGGCCGGAGCGAAGGTGCTCGTTGTCGACGACGACTTCCGCAACATCTTCGCCCTGTCGGCGCTGCTCGAACGGGGCCACGCCGCTGTCACCGTTGCCGAGAGCGGGCAGGACGCGATTGCGATCCTGCAGCAGATGCCCGACATCGACATCGTGCTGATGGACATCATGATGCCGGGGATGGACGGGTACGCCACCATGCGCGCCATCCGCTCCTGCTCCGGCATCGAGACGATCCCGATCGTCGCGGTCACCGGCAAGGTCATGGCCGGTGAGCGGGAGCGATGCCTCGAGGCCGGCGCGAACGACTACATCCCCAAGCCGGTCGACACAGAGGAGCTGCTGGCAGCCCTGCTGCCGTGGCTGCCTGTCGTCACCCAGCCGCGGCCATGAGGAGCGTCGTGGCGTCAGCGGCATCCGTGCTGTCCAGCGCAGGGGCCAATGCCGGTGAATTAGTGGTCGACCGGCGGGCGTAGCAAGCCAGGTGCGCTGCGGCGCGCCTGCGGGGCGGAAAACGGAACTCCCGGTATGACGGCTCTCGACCAAGATCGCCTGTCCTGCC
>JAABUU010002437.1_pt1 | contig 26562 bp, 22 predicted proteins | sample 5559301 | NCBI WGS metagenome assembly JAABUU01 (sample SAMN10711884, study PRJNA513360) | rock metagenome | isolation source: Antarctica rocks | place: Antarctica: Victoria Land, Richard Nunatak white | reverse complement strand
GCACCCGAGCTGGTCAAAATCCCCCGCGCCTTGCTGGAACACATGACCGACGCGCTCTGCTACGCCGCCTGAGCTAGCCCAAACGGCCAAAGTCGAGCTGAGCATATAGACAGGTTGGTGGCCGCTGGTGGCCCCACCGGGATCGGTGTCGATCCCCCATTGAACAGGAGGAGGGTGTTATGGTCATCGCAATCATCGTCATCGCGCTGTGGGTTGTCCTCTTCCTGCCGGTCGTGATCGTGCCATTCTTGCCGAAGGTGGATTCCTCGTATGCGCCCGCTCCGCGCGAGTTCGTGCGGCGTGCTCCCCAGTCGCTGCCGACCGCGCAGCACGAGCAGGCCGCCTGACGCGCGAGCGCCACTATTCTTCCAGCAGCGAGGGCCGGGGCATCATGCCCCGGCCCTCGCTCGCTATGTGCGCCGCGCGAATCCTGCGGCGATGATCCGGCGGCGACACGGCGTCTGTTCACAGTCTTGTCACAATCTGTCCATCGGCGCGTGCCAATTCCCCGTTAACTTGAGTACGGTGTCGCGGGATACCGCCCGTAGCCTGAGTACGGTGTCGCGGGATACCGCCCGTAGCCTGAGTACGGTGTCGCGGGATACCGATTAGATGAGAAGGGGTGACGATGGCGACACTGCTCGACGCTGCACAGCCACAGCCGACGACGACCGACCGTCGGGAATTGCCGAACGACGAGGTGGTTCTGCGCGTGACCGGACTGACGAAGCGCTACAAGGCGCGCACGGCGGTGGATGGCCTCGACTTGGCGGTGCGGCGCGGCGAGGTCTTCGGCTTCCTCGGGCCGAACGGCGCGGGCAAGACGACCGCGATCGCGATGATCCTCGGCCTGATCAGGCCCGATGCCGGGCAGATCACGATCCTCGGCCACGACGCGCTCCGCGACCGCGAGGCGGCGCTGCGTCGGGTGGGCGCGATCGTGGAGACGCCCACCTTCTACCCGTATCTCTCCGGGATCGACAACTTACGCGCCCTCGCCCTCGCGCGGGGTGGCGCCCCAGCCGGGCGCTTCGCCGAAGTGCTGGCGCTCGTCGGCTTGCAGGGGCGCGAGCGGGACCGCTTCAGTTCCTATTCATTGGGGATGAAGCAGCGCCTCGGGATCGCCGGGGCGCTGTTGCACGAGCCGGAATTGCTGATCCTCGACGAGCCGGGGAATGGCCTCGATCCGGCGGGGATGGTCGAGATCCGCGAACTGATCCTGCGCCTCGCCCAGGAAGGGCAGACGATCATCCTCTGTAGCCATCTCCTCGCCGAGGTCCAGCATGTCTGCGATCGGGTGCTGATCCTGGCGCAGGGGCGGGCGGTCGCGCAGGGCGAGGTCGCCGAACTCCTCAATCAGGGGGCGCAGACGGTCGTGCGCGTCGATGATCCGGGTCGCGCGGAAACCCTGCTGCGCCAGACGCCGTGGATCGAGCGGGTGGAGCGCGAGGGCGAGACGTTGCTCCTCGCCATGCCGCAGGACCAGGCGTTCGCGCTCGGCCGCCTCCTGGCCGAGCATGGCCTGGCGATCGGCGAACTGCGCCGTCAGGAGCGCGACCTGGAGCGCTTCTTCCTGGACACCACCGGCACTACCGGCAAAATTTAACGAACTGAGTATGCCCGATAGGACCGGGCGACGGTGGCATGTTGGTGATGCCGCATACCGCAGAAAGGACGGCACCGTGAGAACGGTGCCGCAAAAGAAGCGAAAGGGCGATGATGGGCGCATTGATCCGCATGGAACTCCTGAAGCTGCGTAAACGACCGATGACCTGGGTGCTCCTGATCCTGTTGCTCGGTGGGATCGGCTTCATCACCGTGGTCAGTGTCCTCAATCTCCGCTCGGTTGACCCAGGCATTCGCGCGGATCTGCTGCGAAACATCACCTTGCCGGGGACACTCCCGCGCACCGCCGAGTTCGTCTACATCTTCGGCTCGATCATGCTCGCGATCCTGGCGGCTTCCACGATCGGCAGCGAATATAGCTGGGGCACCCTGCGCCCGATGCTCGCCACCGGCGTCCCGCGCGGGCGCTTCCTGGCCGCGAAGCTCATCGCCCTGGCGCTTGCCGCCGCCCTCTTCGTTGCCCTGCCGCTGCTGATGAACGCGCTCCTGGCCTTGCCGATCGCGGCCTGGAACGATCTGCCGCTCCTGACCGGCACGTTCGACGCTGGTTGGATCGGCACCCTCGCCGCGATCCTGGGGCGCACCTACCTGCTGGTCCTGATGCCGATGGCGATCGCCTTCTTTGTCGCGCTGGTCAGCCGCTCACAGGCCGCCGGAATCGGCGCGGCGCTCGGCCTGATGATCGGCGAGCAGATCGTCTCGGTCCTGCTGTTCACCCTGAATCAGCCGTGGACACGGGCGGTGGCGAATCTCCTCCCCGGTCGCAATAGTCAGGCGCTGCTGAATCACAACACGTTTGATGGGGTGCCGCAGATCGCCAATTACCCCGGCGAGGGGCGAGCCATCCTGACCCTCGTCCTCTACGGCGCGGTGGCCTTGATCGTCGCCGTGCTCGTCTTCCGGCGGCGTGACGTGCGCGGCGCGGCCTGACGCGACGTACCCGGTACAAGCCATTCGATGCAGTCGCCCCGGCAGATGGTTGTGCCGAGGCGGCTGTCTCTGTGCCACAAAACTGTTCTGGTGCTTGTCGCACTCCCGCGCCGGAGTCTACACTCTCGTTGTGGGCGGGCCGCGCCCATGCGAAGGGGAGGCCGAGAGCGATGGCGAGCGCACAATCTGCGGTGGGTGATCCCGGAACCAACCCGGCGCTCTCGGCGCGCGCGGCGGCGCTGCTGGCGCGGATCGACCGCGATCTGCCGACGCTGGCCCGCGAGCTGATCCCGCGGTCCCCCTCCGTCTCGGCGCGGTTCCTCGACCGCCCGGACGATCCCGGAGAGCACAAGCCGGAGTGGCACCAGTACGGCATCATCACCCACACGCGACAATTCGTTGTCGCCCTGCGCGAGGCGGTGCCGGGCGCGTTGCGGCGGATCGATCCGGCGATCGCGGCGCGGGCCGATGCCTACTTCGCCGCGTCGCTCGACGATCTCACTCGCTGGGAGTTGCTGCTGGTCGCCGGATACTGGCACGATGTCGGGAAGTTCACGACGCGCACCGTCGGGCGGCGTGGCGATTGGCGCTTCATCGGCCACGCGCACGATTCGGCCCGCCTGATCGCCGCAGGGGCGGCTGGCGGCCTCGGTGCACGCTACGGGTTGACCGTCGCGCAGACCGCTTTCGTCGCACGGTTGGCCGATCTCCATTACGCCCCGATGGAATTGAAGCTCGCGCTCGATCGCGGCGGCGGCGTGCCGGTCGGGCGCGATGTCTATGCGGAGATCGCCGCGAACCTCGGGGCGGAGGGGTACGCGGTCTGCGCCCTCTTCTGGGCCGACTGCCTCTCCAAAGGGGACACGCCCCGCCAGCGCGCCCAGCGCCCCGCGCTCTGGGAGCTCCTGGTACAGACGCTGCGCGCCGTCGATGCCGCAGCGCGGCCAGCGGCGCATAGCATCACGGAAGACTGATCGCGTCGGGTCGGCCGACGGGGACGGACGATTGATCGCGCTGGGTTGACTGGCAGGAGGATGAGGAGCATGGCGACGATGGCCGAGACGGTGGACCTGACGATCGAGGGGCCGGATACGCTCGGGGTGCTGGCGACGACCGCGCCGGTGGTGGCCGCCGCGCGCTCGGTGCGGATCGTGCCGGAGGCGCTCGCGGCGATCGCGAAGAAAGTCGCCGTGCGGGCGGAGCGCGGCACGCTGGTCGTGCCGCCGTGGGATAAGCACTACCACTGGCACGACGATCGCGGTCGTGCGGTGAACGTGACCCTGCTCCTCGACGCGCTGAACTTCTCCTTCTGGGCCGAACCGGGCGAGGAACGCTGGACCCTCACCTACGAGGGCGAGGCGCTCGACGGCTACTGGGCGCTCGCCGCCGCGCTGAAGCGGGCGATCGAGGTCGATGGCTGCCCGCTGTGGGACGCCGACTTCCTCGCGCAGATGAGCGAGGAGGATGCGGAGAGCATCTTTCACCCGGTGGGGGCGAGCAGCGGGCGGATCCCGATGTTCGCCGCCCGGCTGGCGAATATGCGCGAGGTCGGGCGCGTCCTCGGCGAGCGCTATGACGGCTGGTTCGGTGCGGCGATCGAGGCGGCTGACGGGAGTGCCCCGACCCTGGTGGCGCGGGTCATCGCCGATTTCCCCTCGTTCGATGACACCGCGCGCTATAACGGCCAGGCGGTGCGCCTCTACAAGCGGGCGCAGATCCTGGTATCCGATCTCTACGGCGCGCTCGACGGTCAAGGCTGGGGGGATTTGCGCGACCTCGATCAGCTGACCGCTTTCGCCGACTATAAGGTGCCGCAGCTCCTGTGCTCCTATGGCATCCTGGCCTATACCCCCGAACTTGCGGCCCGGATCGAGGCGCGCGAGCCGCTCGCGCCGGAGAGCCCCGAAGAGGTCGAGATTCGCGCGGCGACGATCTGGGGCGTGGAGTCGCTGCGCCGCGCGATCGCCGCGCACGGGGTGAAGGCGCGCGCGTTCGAGATCGACTGGACGCTTTGGACCATCGCGCAGGGGCGCGGCAACATGGCCCCGTATCACCGGACGCGGACGGTGTTCTACTAGGCCACCGCCTTGGCACCCGATCGCCGCTACTCGTGAGGAGTTGTATGACCGTCTCCGGCGCTCCCGATCGTGATACCGCCGCCACCACGGCCCTTTCCTTCGCGATCGAGGCGCGGTTGCCCGGCGCGGGCGGGCGGGCGGGGCGGCTGACCCTGCCGCACGGGGTCGTGGAGACCCCGGCCTTCATGGTGGTGGGGACGCAGGCGACGGTGAAGAGCCTGACGCCGGAGGAGGTGCGCGGGCTGGGGACACAGATGATCCTCGGCAACGCCTACCATCTCTATCTGCGTCCCGGCCCCGCGCTCGTCGCGGAGTTCGGCGGCCTCCACAAGTTCATGGGGTGGGACGGGCCGATCCTGACCGACAGCGGCGGCTTCCAGGTTTTCAGCCTCGGCTTCGCGCTCGAACATGGCGTCGGCAAGATCGCCAAAATCTTCCCCGGCGAGGAGGCACGCGCGCCGCGCCGCGCCCAACGCCCGAAGCTGACGCGGATCGACGACGAGGGGGTGACCTTCATCTCCCACCTCGACGGCTCGGCGCACCGCTTCACGCCGGAGGTATCGATCGGGATCCAGCAGCAGCTCGGTGCCGACGTGATCGTCGCCTTCGACGAATGCACCTCGCCGCTGCACGATCACGCCTACACGGCGCGCGCGCTCCGCCGCACCCACGCCTGGGCCGACCGCTGCCTCGAAGCCTGGACCCGGCGCGACGACCAATCGCTCTTCGGGATCGTGCAGGGCGGGGCGTACCACGATCTGCGCGTGCAGAGCGCCGAGTTCTTCGCCGACCGCCCCTTCCCCGGCTATTGCATCGGCGGCTCGCTGGGGAAGGACAAGGATGACATGCGCGCCGTCCTCGATTGGACGCTGCCGATCCTGCCGGAAGAGCGCCCGCGCCATCTCCTCGGGATCGGCGAGCCGGAGGATTTCTTCGACGCGATCGCGCGCGGGATCGACCTCTTCGACTGTGTCGCCCCGACCCGCCTCGCGCGGCACGGTGCCCTCTACACCGCCGACGGGCGGTTGCAGATCAAGTCGGCGCGCTACAGCCACGATCAGGCACCGATCGAGGCCGCGTGCGGCTGCTACACCTGCCAGCACTTCAGCCGAGGGTATCTGCGCCACCTCTTCGCCGCCGGGGAGACGCTGGCCCTGCGTCTCGCCTCGATCCACAACCTCCACTTCATCGTCAATCTCGTCCGCGCGATCCGCGCGTCGATCCTCGACGGCTCCTGCGACCAGTTCCGCCAGACCTTCATGGCGCGTTACACCGCGCGGGCATAGCCAATCGTGCTCTGCGGCGCGTTCACTCGGCGCGCGCCGCCGCCGCGATCGCCGCGTCGATGGCCGCTTGCGGGTTCTCGATCACGGGGCCATGCCCCACCGCGAGGCGGGTCGGGGTGAGCGCCTGTAGGGCGCGGGCGCTCGCCAGCGCGGTCGGCTTGTGCCAGGTGGCGAAGGCCGGGAAGGGGAAGAGCGGGCGCAGGGTGCCGGACACCGCGACCCCGCCGCGCGTCTGAAAGGCGTCCCCGGCGATCAGCGTGCCGTCGCGCTCGTCGAAATAGGCGACGAGGCCGGGGGTATGCCCCGGCGCGGCGACGACGCACAGCGAGCCGATCTGGTCGCCCGCCATGAGGGTCCGCGTCGGGCGGGTCGTGACCGTCGGCCAGCTGCCACGCAGCTTCGCCCCCGGCAGTTCCTCCGCCGGATCGAGCGTCAGGTCGCCGGCCAGGAAGCGCGCCTCGCGGGTCGGCACGAGGATCTCAGCCTCCGGCAGCGCCGCGTGCAGCGCGTCGAGCGCCCCCGCGTGGTCCATGTGGGCGTGGGTCAGCGCGATCCGGCGGATCGGCGCGTCCGCCATGTGCGCGGCGGCGAGGATCGCCGGGGCGCAACCGGCGATGCCGGTATCGATCAGGGTCAGGCCGTCATCCTCGCGGACGAGATAGGCGTTGATCGGGAAGAGGCGCGGGAAGCGGGTCAGCTGGATCAGGTGACTGCCATAGGCTGTCTGCTGCATGGATGACTCCTCTGCGAGCGGTGCGATAACAACCCGCAGAGTATAAACTAATACTATTAGTTTTGCTACGGTCTGTGGTTGTGCGTCGCGATCCGCACAGCCCTGCGCCCGATCGGTGCGGCGGGCGCAACTCCGCGCGCCATTTGCCGTTATACTCTTCGGCTCAGTCCATGTCAGCAAGGGACGCGGTGAGGACGATGAGCGCGCCGAGCGGTAGCGGCCCAATCGAGTACCGGACGATCGCCGCGCTCCGGCGGCGGCAGACACGTCGTGCCTGGACGACGATCGGCCTCGCCATGCTCACCTTCCTGAGTTCCTGCGGCCTCCTCTTCGGGGCCGGCTACTGGTATCGCGGACACGCCACCGAGAAGCGCACGGTGCGGATCGAGGTGGTGCAGGGGGATCGCGCGTTCGTGCGCCCCGCCTACCAGCGCAACTGGAATGCGGTGCCGACGAGCAACGGGAGCGACGTGGCCCCCCTGGAATTGCAGGAGGGTGATGCCTTCCAGACGGGGACCGGCACGCAGGCGCTGCTCACCTTCTGGGATAATAGCCGCGTGCAGGTCTTCGAGAATACCGAACTCCAGATGACCGAATTGCGGACCACCCGCTACATCAGCCAGTCGAGCGCCGTCACGATGCAGCAGTTGCGCGGCATCAGTCGCGTGGCGCTGGCCCCCGGCGACTACCGGCGCGCGCGCTTCCAGGTGGAGGCGGGCGATGCGACCGTGCTGATGAAAGAGGGCGATGGGGTCACGGGGGGCGTTTTCGTCGTGCAGGTATTGCCGGGGGAGATCGGCAACGCGTTCGATGCCGTGAGCGTACGCGCACTTGTCCGGCGTGGCATCGGGGCGGTACGAGTGGCGGGGCAACCGGGCGAGTTGCGACTGGATGCGAACGAGCAGACGTTGGTGCCGCCCGGTGGCCCGGTGGGTGCCCCGACCAGCGCCCGGCGCGATTTCGTGGCGAACAGCCAGTTCGCGCCGCTCGGGGCCACCGGCTGCGATCTCGGCAACCAGTTCGCCCCCTGGCGTCCGAGTTGCACGCCGGGCCAACTCGAAGGGAGTTTCGGACGGCTCATCACGGTGTCCGACACGATCGCTGGGCAGCCGGTGACCGCCCTGGAGATCGCGCGCAGCACGAGCAGCACCGATTCGGCCAACACCGGCGTCCGCCAATCGCTCGATGTCTCGGTCGGCGATCAGCCCTCCCTCTTTCTGACCGCCGACATCAAGGTCGAGGAGCAGACCCTCTTGGGCGGCGGGCAGAGCGGCACCGAGTTCCCGATGATCGTACGGATCAATTATTACGATGCCGCCGGTGGCTACAACACGCGCATCTGGACCTTTTACATCGTCCCCTCGGCGGATGGGCGCTTGCCCTTTAACGCCAGTCTCGTGGAGGCGCGGCTCGTGAACGCCAACGAGTGGGTGCCGCTGCGCTTCGATCTCCTCGGACTGGTGCCGCAGCCGGTGCGTCTCGACTCGATCGAGATCTACGCCTCCGGGCAGGGGTATGGGGCGCGGATCACGAACGTCGCGATCATCGGTGTGGAGTAGGGGCCGATGCCTGAGCAGACCGGACCGGCCTTGGGCGACGATACGGTGACCTGGACACCTCCGGCGTTCACGATCACGCGGCTGATCGTGAGCCCGCTGCACGCGAACTGTTACCTGCTGGCCTGCCGCGCGACCGGCGCGGTCCTCGTCGTCGATGCCGGGGACGAGGCCGCGCGCATCCTGATCGCGATCGCGCGACTGACCGACGGCGCGACGGGACGGGTCGCGGCGATCGTGAACACGCATGGGCATGTCGATCACACCGCCGCCGTCGGGGCGCTGCGCGCGGCCCTCGGCGCGGTCCCGGTGCTGATGCATTCGTTGGATGTCGAACTGGTGCTGGGGAATGGCCCGGATGCCGCGCGCCTGCTAGGCCGGGAGTATCAGGCGATCCTGCCCGATCGCACGGTGGACGATGGCGACGAGATCCGCTGGGGAGCCTGTGCCTTCCGGGTGCTGGCGACGCCCGGCCACTCGCCGGGCGGGATTTGTTTGTACGGGCATGGTGTACTATTGAGCGGCGATACGTTGTTTCGGCATGGCGTCGGCTCCTGGCGGGGCTTCAAGGGGGATCGCGTCGCCCTGCTCGCGAGTATCCGCGAACGGCTGCTGCCCCTCCCGCCGGAGACGGCGGTCTATCCCGGACACGGCGAGCCGACGACGCTCGCCGCAGAAGCGACCGAGAATCGTTTTCTGCGTCGTGCCGCTGAATAATGAATACTGAGCGAGCGAATAGGGTGAAGGCGACGGACCTTCGCACGTTGGGGGGAGCAATGCGGATCGCGATCGTGGGGACGGGCTACGTGGGGCTGGGGACCGGGGCGGTCTTCGCGGACCTGGGCAACGCGGTGATCGGCGTCGATATCGACGCGGCGAAGGTTGCGCTCCTCCAGTCCGGCACGCCGCACATCTTCGAGCCGGGGCTGGCGGAGTTGCTCTCGCGCAATCTGCGGGCCGGGCGGCTGCGCTTCACGACTGACTACGCCGCCGCCATCCCCGACGCCGATCTCGTCTTCATCTGCGTCGGCACCCCGGCGGGGCCGCACGGCGGGGCGGACATGCGCTTCGTGCGCGCCGCCGCCCTCGCGATCGGGGGGCACCTCGCCGCCGGGCGGCGCACGATCGTGGTCAACAAGAGTACCATGCCGATCGGCTCGGGCGATCTCGTCGAGGCGCTGCTCGGCGAGGCGGCCCCGCGCGGGGCCGCCTTCGCGGTCGTCTCGAACCCCGAGTTCCTGCGCGAGGGCTCGGCGGTGCGCGACATGCTCCACCCCGACCGGATCGTCCTCGGCTCGGTCGATCGCGACGCGGCGGCGGCGGTCGCGGCGCTCTACCAGCCGTTCGATGCCCCGGTGCTGATCACCGACCTGCGGACGGCGGAGATGATCAAGTACGCCTCCAACGCCTTCCTGGCGACGAAGATCGCCTTCATCAACGAGGTCGCCGCCGTCTGCGAGGAGACCGGGGCCGACGTGCGGCAGGTCGCCACCGGGATGGGCCTCGACCCCCGGATCGGCGCGGCCTTTTTGGAGGCGGGGATCGGCTTCGGCGGCTCGTGCTTTCCCAAGGACGTGCAGGCGCTGGAGTTCATGGCCGAGGAGGCGAACCGCCACCCGCAACTCCTGCGCGCGGTGCTGGAGATCAACCGCGACGGCCCGCGATCCTTCGTGCGGAAGCTGGACCGGCTGCTCGGCGGGCTGCACGGGCGGACGGTCGCGGTCTGGGGTCTCGCGTTCAAGGAGAACACCGACGACCTGCGCGAGTCGCAGGCGCTGACGATCATCGGCGACCTGCTGGCGCGCGGGGCGCGGGTGCGGGCCTACGACCCGGCGGCGATGGCCGGGGCGCGGGCGCTACTGGACCCGGCGCGGGTGGCCTTCTGCGCCGACGCCTACGAGGCGGCGGCGGGGGCGGACGCGGTGCTCCTGGCGACGAAGTGGCCCGAGTTCACGGGGCTCGACCTGGGCCGCGTGCGCGACAGCATGATCACGCCGATCCTCTTCGATGGCCGCAATCTCTACGATCCGCTCGAGCTCGCCAACCTCGGCTTCACCTATCGGGGGGTCGGCCTGCCAGCGGCTGAATCCGCCGCGCCCCACCCCGCCGATCTCGCCGCCGCTATGGGCGACGATTGAGCGATACGGTACACTGTGCGGCACGATTACGACGATATCCAGCGCGTTGGCCTGTTGCTGTAAGCGGCCCCGCGCGACACCTAAGAAAGGTCATACGCGATGGTACGCGCCCTGATCACCGGTGTCACCGGGCAAGATGGCTCCTATCTGGCCGAATTCCTGCTCGCCAAGGGCTACGAGGTCATCGGCATGGTCCGCCGCTCCTCGACCCTGAACTTCGAGCGGATCGCCCACATCCAGGAGCAACTGACCCTGGTTTCCGGCGATCTGACCGATGGCTCCGCGCTGATGCACATCTTGCGCGATCATCGCCCGAACGAAATCTATAACCTGGCGGCGCAGAGCTTCGTCCCGACGTCGTTCGGACAGCCGGTCCTCACCGGCGATGTCACCGGCCTCGGCGTGACTCGCGTGCTCGATGCGATCCGCTTCGTCGATCCGTCGATCCGCTTCTATCAGGCGTCGTCGAGCGAGATGTTCGGCAAGGTCGCCGAAGTGCCGCAGCGCGAATCGACCCCCTTTTATCCGCGCTCGCCGTATGGGGTGGCGAAGTTGTACGGGCACTGGGCGACGGTGAACTACCGCGAGAGCTACGATCTCTTCGCCTGCTCCGGTATCCTGTTCAACCATGAATGTCTAAGTGCGACCACACCGCTAGTGGTACGCCAGGACGGCATGGTCAATGTCGTCACTCCTGACGAGATGGTGCCGTTACGCCGTAAAGGGCGTAGTCAGCAGACTTTCGATCCAGTCGGACTCGAGGTTTGGGACGGCTCGGGGTGGGCGTCGGTGAAAGCGATTACTGCTACCCATCGTCGGCAGACCGATCCCGATCATCGCCTGCTCCTTATCCAGGCGCGAGGGGGAATCGCGGAAGTTACCGCCCATCACCACATGCTCGACGCCGAAGGAGTGACTCTTCCGGCGCGCGAGGTGCAGGCTGGCACGCATCTCGCCCTGGCTATCGCGTTCCCCCCCTCACCGGGGTGGAGCGCGCTCAATGATGAGCTTGCAGAGTTCCTTGGCTTGCTTACCGCCGAAGGCTACGTCTCGCCGGAAGGCCGTATCCAGTTTACCAACAATGATCCCGCGCTCTGCTCGCGCGTCACCGACCTGTGGTCGAAGCTTTTCCTCGGTACAGCAGTGCAACGCCACGGCATCTCCGGCTGGGATAGCGAGCGAACCGTTGGTCAGCTCTATCTGCAAGGGTCCAGGACAGCGGGCCGGTGGCTACGCGAGCAGATCTACGCCGGGAGTGGGGTGAAGAGGGTTCCGCCGCTTGTGCTCAATGCGCCCATGTCCGCTCAGGCTGCGTACTTGGGATGCTACTACGCAGGCGATGGGTTGAAAGCTGGCAATGGCGAGAGTATCAAGACCAATAGTGCGCTCCTGGCGCAGGGGGTGTGCTGGCTCTATGCCAACCAGGGACGCCACTGCTCAGTTTACGCCGAGCAGCGCGGGCAGAGTACCTATTTCCAACTGAATGTCAGTTCCGGGCAAACCATCGGCGAAAAAGGTCAACACTTGCGGAAACCAGCATCCGAGGTCCGGCGCACCACGAACGGTACGACAGGTGACGAGTGGGTGTTCGACTTCGAGACGGCAAGCGGGCGCCTCTGCGCCGGTGTCGGGCGGCTCGTCGTCCACAATAGCCCACGCCGGGGTCTCGAATTCGTGACGCGCAAGATCGCCCATGCGGTCGCGCGGATCAAGCTCGGCTTCGATCGTGAGTTGCGCCTCGGGAATCTCGACGCGCAGCGCGATTGGGGCTTCGCGGGCGATTACATCCAGGCGATGTGGCTGATGCTCCAGCAGGACGCGCCGGAGGATTATGTGGTCGCCACCGGGCGCACCTACACCGTCCGGCACTTCTGCGAGGTGGCGTTCGGGCATGTGGGCCTAAACTGGCAGGATCATGTGGTGCAGGACGAGCGCTTCATGCGCCCCGCCGAGGTCGATCTGCTGATCGGCGACGCCGAGAAGGCGCGCGAGCGACTCGACTGGCGTCCTGGGACGAGCTTCGAGGAGCTGGTGAAGATGATGGTCGATGCCGACCTGAAGGGTCTGCAAGAGGGCTATCGCCCCGGTTCGCTCGTCGCCTCGATCCGCCACTTCTAGCGATGCCGGATGACAGCGCGTGGCATGGTACGGTCGCGCCCCGCGTGCTCGACGCCGACCTGATGCGGGCGAATGTGTATCAGCCCTCGTTCGACCCCGATCGGGTCGGGCCATACGAGGCGGGGATCGATGCGATCGAACCGACGCGGATCGCCGCCGTGCTGGCGCGACACGGCGAACGCTTCCTGGGGCGTATTTTCACCCCCGCCGAGCGCGCCATCTGTCGCGAGCGCGTGAACTCGCTGGCCGCTCGTTTCGCGGCGAAAGAGGCGGTCGCCAAGATTCTGGGGACCGGCCTTGGCACGATCGCCTGGCGGGAGATCGAGATTCTGGCGAATGAGCGCGGGCGTCCGGTGCTGGTGCTGCACGGGGTCGCCGCCACGCGCGCCGCGCACCTGGGGCTGCGGCACTGGTCGGTCAGCCTGACCCATCTGCATGGGCTCGCCCTGGCGATGGTGGTCGCCAGCGCGGGGGCTGCGCCGCAGGAACGAGAGTAAGTGGAGCGGTTGATGCGTATGCGCCGGATCTGTGACGAGTGGTGGGCAAGGCCGGCTCGCCTCGTAGCGTTCGTCACCCCCCACCCTTGCCGATGATCGCGCGGACCCTGGGGCCATACCAGCCGGTCGAGCAACTGGCACGTGGTGGGCCATACACCGGCTACCGCGCGGTCGATCCGCGCCTGTTCGGGCAGCCGGTGCTGGTGATCGCCGCGCCCCTGCCCGCCGAGCGCGCCGTGTTCCAGCGCCGTTTCCACGATGGCGCGGGGCTGCTGACCGAGTTGCGCCACCCGAACATCCTGCCCCTGCTCGATTTCGGCGAGACGGATGGGCAGGTCTACCTCGTCTCACCGTATCTCGAAGGCCCGACCCTGGCAGAAATCGGCGGGCGACCGCGCCGCCTCGATGAGGTGCTCGGCCTGATCGCCACCCTCTGCGAGACGCTCGATCAGGCCCAACGCCTCGATCTGCCGCACGGGGGGCTCACCCCGGCGGCGATCCAGATCGTCAATCTGCCCCCGGGCGAAGATAGCCTGTACGCCGCGTGGCCGCTCCTCCTCTATCACGGCTACATCCCCCTGTTGCGGGATGCCGCCGAGGTAGCTGCTTCGCCCTACGCCCCGCCGACCGCCGCCGAGGGCGCGCTGCGCGGGCGCGACGATATCTACGCCCTCGCGGGGGTGGTGGAACAGTTGCTGACCGGCAGCGCGCCGGGAACCGCGCCCGCAGATGGCGGCACCGTGGCCCTGCCGGAGCTGGTCGTCGCGGTCCTCGATCGCGCGCGCGCCGCCGAGCCAAGCGCGCGCTTCGCCACCGGTGCCGATTTGCTGCTGGCGCTGCGCGAGGCCGCCGCCACCGACCGGCGGGGCGAGGAGCAGCGCGCGGGTGTGTTGCTGGACGAGGCGCGGTTGGCGGTCGCCGCCGGGAAGCTCCGCTCCGCCAGCGAGGCGTACGGAGCCTACCTAGCCCTGCGCCCCGAGGACGAATTGGCGCGGCGTGAGTTCGCGGCGGTGGAAAGTCGCCGCGCCGAGGTTGCGCGCCGTCGCGCCGAGGCCGCCGCCGCTCGCGCCGCCCAGCCTCCCGCCCCACCGGGGCAGGAGGCTGCCCCGGTGGAAGCCGTCCCTACCAGCCCCTCCCCCGTCACCGAGGGAGCCGCCGCCCCGCATACCGGGCTGCGGAATCTGCTGGCACCCGGCGGACAAATGCCGCATAGCGGTGGGGTGCCGCTCGGCCAGATCGGCATCGACAGGCCGCGCCCGATGACCTCGAATGCGCTGCCACGGACCTTCCGGCCGGTCGCCTCGCCCGCCCGACAGCGCCGCCGCGCGGTCCTGCCGGTGGCGATCGCCGCCGCGCTCCTGATCCTCATCCTGGCCCTCGGTGGCTGGTTTGTCTCCCGTCAGCGCGCCGGTAGCGGTGCCGGGTCCGGCACCCCCGTGGGTACGGTCCTGGGTGGGGTTGTCGGCGGTCCCTCATCGCCGAACGTGGGCGGGATCGGCACGCCGACCCGTATCGCCACCAACGTCCCGCCGGTCCTGCCGATCGCCCCGACCATCGCCGTCCCCACCGCCACCATCGCCCCGACGGTGCCGCCGCTGGCTCCGGTCTTCAACGACACCTTCGGCGATCCGAATACCGGCTTCCCGCGCGAGCCGGGGGGCGATGCCACCGCCGGCTACCAGAACGGCGAGTACCTCCTGCGCGTGCCGGACCCGGATGGCTTCGATGTCGCGGAATTGACCGGCTGCGTCCTCCCCGGTGTGCCGAATTGCATCTTCGGCGATCTGGTGCTGGAAGCGGATATCCATGCGGTCGGGGCGACGAGTGGCGGGAGCTACGGCCTCGTTTTCCATCGCCAGTTCAGCGGTGCCTACGTGCAGTATTTCGTGCTGATCGATCCCGAGCAGGGCACGGTGCGCCTGGTACGCTGGGTCGATACGGACCGCGCGGAGGTGATCACGCCGACGGCGATCCCGACGATCGCGAAGGGCGAAGGGGTCAACCACCTGACGATCGCCATCAGGGGCAATACGTTCACTATCGGCGTCAACGGGACGAATCTGCCGACCGTGACCGATGCAGGGCCGACCAGCGGCCTCGTGGCGCTGCGCGCGGACGCCGGGACCAAGCCGATCGAGGTCCATTTCGACAACGTCATCATCCGGCCATCCCGCTGATACGCGGTGACTCTGGACCATAGGGGGCGCATGATCGAATCGAATCACGGCGGTTGGTCGTCTGAGGAGGGCGCGGGCCTCCTCGCCTACTTCGGCGAGGATACGGTCGTCGATATCCTGGAGCGCTCGCCGGTCGAGCCGCGCGTGGTGATCGCCTGGATCGAGTGGGACCGCCTCCCGCCGAGCATTTATCTAGTGGACTTCCGCGAGCGGACGAAGTATGACACCCCCGTTTGCGAGGAGTTCATGTCGGCGGCGGCGGCCAAAGCGAGCCGTTGGTCGGACCTCTGGCCCACCGAGGACGCGACCACCACCTGAAGCTCCCGCCCGCGACAACGCCGCGCTGTGCGGCTGCCCCACCCCGCCGCGCGTGCTATCATCCCCTGGTAGCGTGTGCCTTGTGCCGCGCGTACGGTGGCGGCGCGTGCCACGCACTGTGCGGCCGGAAGGGTGGGGTGCGTGCGGATCGTCACCGCCGCGCAGATGCGTCAGATCGAGCAGGAAGCGTTCGCGAGCGGCGTCGCCCAGCCCGCGCTGATGCGGCGTGCGGGCGAGGCGGTCGCCGCACGGGCGCGCGCCACGCTAGCCGATCCGCAACACGCCGGCGTGTTGGTGCTGATCGGGCCGGGCAACAACGGCGGCGACGGTCTGGTCGTCGCCGAGGCGTTGGCCGACGCGGGCGTGCGCGATGTGCGCCTCTGGCTCTATCGGCGTGAAGGGCTGCGCGGTGCGCCGGTCGCCGCCGACCTGTTCGATCGCCTGCCGCCGCTCGATGCCGCCGGGCTCGCGAGTGCGCTAGCAGGGGCCGAGCTGATCGTCGATGCGCTCTACGGTATCGGCGCGCGGGACGAACTGCCATTCGATCTCGTCGCCGTCCTCCGCGCGATCAACGCCCGCGCGGAGGACCCACGGGTGACACTGCTGGCGCTCGATCTGCCGACCGGCGTGAACGCCGATACCGGCGCGGTCGCGGAGGTCGCTTTCAGGGCCGATCTCACCGTCACGTTGGGGCGGGCGAAACGAGGATTATTCGAGGGCGCGGGTCTGCGCCATGCGGGGAGAATTATCGTGGACACGATCGGATTGGGTGGGGGTGCGGTGACCGGCGTGACGCCGCGCACGATCGGGCGGGAGGATGCGCTGGCCCGCCTGCCGCGCCGTGCCGAGGACGCGCACAAGGGCGATGCGGGGTCGCTGATGATCATCGGTGGCTCGCTGAACTATCTCGGCGCACCGGTGCTGGCGGGACACGCCGCCCTGCGCGCGGGGGTTGGCCTGCTGACCCTCGCCGTGCCGCGCAGTTTGCTCGGCCCGGTCGCCTCGCAGGTCGCCGAAGCGACCTACCTGCCGCTGCCGGAAGCGGAGTGGGGCACCATCGGCCCGGAGGCGGTCAAGCCGCTCTCCGAGGGATTGGCGCGCTACACCGCCGTGCAGATCGGCAATGGCCTGGGGCGTGAGAAGGCGACCGGGGACTTCCTGGGTCGGCTCTTCGCTTTCAGCCCGCAGGAGCGCGGCAAGGCTCCGGTCGGCTTCCGCCCGCTCTCCGCCGCCGAAGAGGCCGCGCCCGACGAGGCGATCATCAAGGTGCCGACCCTGATCGACGCCGATGGCCTCAATCTGCTCAGCGAAGTGGAACGGTGGTGGGAGAAGATCGGCAATCTACAGCTGATCCTCACCCCGCATCACGGCGAACTGGCGCGTCTGCGCGGTGTGGAGCGCGAGGCGATCAGCGCCGCGCCCTGGCAGGCCGCGCTCGACGCCGCGCGTGAGTGGCAGCAGGTCGTCGTGCTGAAGGGCGGGTACACGGTCGTCGCCACGCCGGATGGCGCACTGTGGGTCGCGCCGCTGGCGAACCCGGCCCTCGCCGCCGCCGGGACCGGCGACACCTTGGCCGGGCTGATCGCCGGATTCCTGGCGCAGAAACTCACCCCTGCCGATGCCGCGATCCTCGGTCTCTGGGTCGGCGCGCGCGCTGGCGAGTTGGCCCGTGCGGCGATCGGCACCTTGCCGCTGCTGGCGGGCGATCTGCCGCACTTCATCGCCCAGGCGATCCGGGAGTTGGAAACGGGCGCAGCGACGAAGTAGCCCGCCCTCGGGTGGAGCTTCTTCGTCACTCGTCACTCGTCATTCGTCATTCCCGGAGGGCTAAGATGCGCGTAACCGAGATCATGACGGCGCAGATCGCGACCGTCGAACCGGGGACACCGATCGCCGAGGTGGCGCGACTGATGGTGCGCGCGGACATCAGCGGCGTGCCGGTGATCGATCCCGCCAACGGCGAGCTGGTGGGGCTGATCACCGAGCTGGAGATGATCGAGCGCCAGACCAACTTCGACATGCCGACCTACACCCGCGTGCTCGACGCGACCTTCGTGATCGCCGAGCGGGACAGCGAGGAGAAGCTGGCGCGAATCCTCGCCACGACCGCCAGGGAACTGATGCAGGAAACCGTCTACTCGATCCGCGAGGACGCCTCCATCGAGGAGGTTGCCACGCTGATGTTCGAGCGCAAGGTCAATCCGGTCCCGGTGATCAGCCTCGACGGGCAGGTGATCGGCATCGTCAGCCGCTCGGACATCGTGCGCCTGATGGCGGCGGACTTCACCGACCCGGGCGGCGACGAGTAGGCGGCGTGGGCGTTGAGGTGCCGAGGATGACTGGCGGGCTGCCCCCGCACGCGGTAATGCCGCAGGGGGGACGCGCGACGCGCGCCGAGATCGATCTCGATGCGGTCGCTCATAACGTCCGCTTCTTCGCCGCGCAGGCGGGGCCGCGCGCCGGGGTGATGGCGGTCGTCAAGGCCAACGCCTACGGTCACGGCGCGACGATGGTCGCGCGCGCGGCGCTCGCCGCCGGGGCACGCTGGCTGGCGGTCGCCACGGTCGACGAGGGGCGGCAACTGCGCGACATGGGGATCAGCGCGCCGATCCTCGTCCTCGCGCCCAGCGCCCCCGAGGAGGCTCCCGCCGCCGTGCGTGGCGCGCTGACCCTGGCGGTGGCCGATCTGGACGGTGCGGCGGCGGTCGCTGCGGCGGGGGATGCGCCCGCGCCGATCCATGTGGAGATCGATACCGGGCTGGGGCGGTTCGGCGTTCATCACACGGTCGCGGTCGAGATGATCGCGCGGATCGCCGCGCTGCCGGGACTGCGCCTCGACGGCCTCTACACCCACTTCGCCACGGCGGACGAGGCCGACCGGTCATTCCACGATCGGCAGCAGGCGCGCTTCGCCGCGATCCTGGCCGAGCTGGCGGCGCGGGGGATCGCCCCACCGCACATCCATCAGGACAACAGCGCCGGGTCGCTCATCGGCCCCGGGGCGCACGCCACGCTGATCCGGCCTGGTATCGCGCTCTACGGCCTCTCTCCCTCGGAGGAGGTGCCCGCGCCCGCCGCGCTGCGCCCGGTGTTACGCCTCCGCACGCGGGTCGCGCGCGTCCTCGATCTCGCCCCTGGCGACAGCGTCTCCTATGGGCGCACCTTCGTCGCCGCGCGCCCGACCCGCGCGGCGCTCGTGCCGCTCGGCTACGCCGATGGCTATCGCCGCGCCCTCTCCGGGCGGGGGCAGATGCTCCTCGGTGGGCGGCGCGCGCCGGTCCTCGGGCGGGTTTGCATGGACCAGACGGTGATCGGCGTCCCGGATGGCGTGGCGGTCGCGGTGGGGGACGAGGTCGTGGCGCTCGGCGCGCAAGGGGGCGCCGCGATCGGCGCGGACGAGCTCGCCGCGCTCGCCGGGACGATCGCCTACGAGATCGGCACCGGCATCAGCGCCCGCGTCCCGCGCCATTACCGGCGCGGCGGGCGGACGGTCGCGATCGAGACGCTCGCCGGGCTGCGCGACTGCGCGGAGTGACGCGGACGAGCTGGCAGCGCATCATTCTCGGACGAGAAGCGTCACGAGCGCCGTAATATGAAGGAGTCGGAATGGGTCAGCAGCAGCGCCGCGCCCCGCAGCGGGTGGACTTCGTTCGCCTGCTCATCCTCTGCGCCCTGGCCTGCGCGCTGGCCCCGCTGGCGTTCGCCCCGCGCTCAGCTAGCGCGGCGACCTTCCCCGAGGTGCGTTTCGTGGAGCAGACCGGGCACACGCTGGCCGCGCCCTTCCTCGATTACTGGCAGGGTGCGGGGGGCTTGGGTCGCTTCGGCTACCCGATCTCCGAGCCGTTCGTCGAGCGCAGCGCCGTCGATGGCCGCGAGTACCAGACCCAATACTTCGAGCGCGCCGTCTTCGAGTATCACCCGGAGGTGCAGGACGCCGTGTGGCAGGTGCAGTTGCGCCTGCTCGGCACGGCGCTGGTGCGCGGACGGCAAGGGGAGACGCCCTTTCGTCCGACCGGTAGCGCGGTGAGCGGCGACCGCCAATTCTTCGCGGAGAGCGGCCACACCCTCGGCGGCGCGTTCGGCGCGTACTGGTCGCGGACCGGTGGCCTGCCCGTCTATGGCTATCCCCTCTCCGAGGAGTTCAGCGAGCGCTCGCCGAGCGATGGCAAGACGTACACGGTGCAGTATTTCGAGCGCGCCCGCTTCGAGTACCACCCCGAATACGCCGGGACCGATGGCGAGGTCCTGCTCGGCTTGCTCGGGCGGCAGGCGGCGGATGGGGTGCCGGGCGCGGGGAAGGGACCCTTCGCCGCGCTGTACAGTCGCAATCTCCCGATCAACTGGCATCGTCAGATGACCGATAATTGGTGCGACCCCGCCAATATCCAGAGCTGGACCGAGTACCTGACCGGGCGCAACTTCCCCGACCCGACCGCGATCCAATCGCAGCTCTGGGACTACGAACTGGCGCACAATCTCGGCTACACCATCGAGCAATGGGACGCCTCCCCCTACGCGATGGCCGCCGCGCTGCGCTGGCAGAATCCGAATATCGGCTTCAATCACTGGATCTACGACGACCCGATCGCGGCGACGAAGGTGCTCGGTTACAACCTGGCGCAGCCGGGCGGCGGGCAACCGGCCATCGCGGTGATTCGCGGCGGGACGCACTACGTCCTCGTCAAGGGGGTCGTCGCGGACGGTGATCCGTACGCGAACTACCCGAACGCGACGATCAAGGGGGTCTGGGTCAGCGATCCGTACAGCGACTATCCCGGCGCGGCGGCGAAGTGGCTCGGCCAGGATACCTACCTGACGCTGGATCAGTGGCTCGCGATCTTCGTGCCGAACAAGTGGGGCGTGCCGGGCGACCCCTGGCAGGACAAATACGTGACCGTGCAGGCCGATTGGCAGAATATGGACCCCTTGCCCGGTGGGCGGCGGCTCGCCGACTTCCGCGCCTGGTTGGGCCGCTAGAGCGACGCGCGTTGTGCGTGGCCCAGTCTGCCCGACGGCACGTATTCCGGGGGTTGCAATGCCCCGGAGGGCAGCCACCACCCCGGAGGGCAACCAACCACCCCACAGGGGGTACAGGCTAGGGGGTACAGGCTCCCGGCTGCGGGCAGCCTATAGGGTGGCACCGGCGAAGCCCCAAGACCCGGCTTGGGCGAACACCCGTCTGCGCGGGCTGGGACCAACCATCCTGCGTACCGCTGTAAAGGAGCGTTCGTGTCCGCCTTGACCCTGCTGCCGCCGCGACGCTATCGCTGGAACTATACGGTGATGGGGCTGGACATCAGCCTCTTCGTGCTGGCGATCAGCTTCGCCTCGTCGTACGGGCTGCTGCCCCTCTTCGTCCGCAATCTCACCGACTCGAATCTGGCGGTGGGCGCGATCACGACCCTGCGCGCCCTGAATCTGCTCGCGCCGATCTTCGTGGCCGGGCTGACGGAGCGCCTGCACCGGAAGCAGCCGTTCGTCCTCTGGGTGACCGTGTTCGAGCGTGTCCCCTATCTGGTGCTGGCGATCGCCACGCCGTTCTTCGCGGCCACGCATCCGACCGCGCTCCTCTGGATCTTCTACGCGATGTATGCGTTGACCATGTTGTCGGCGGGGATCGCCATCCCCGCCTGGCTCGACCTGATCGCGCGGATGATCCCGGACGACTGGCGCGGGCGTTTCTTCGGTCTGGCGTCGGCGCTTGGCGGGTTGTTCGGCGTGGTGGGGAGCGCAGGCGCGGCGGCGTTGCTGCTCCGCTACGATTGGATCGTCGGGATCGCGCTTTGCTTCCTGATCACGTTCGTCTTCCTGGTGATCTCGTTCTGCTGTCTCCTGCTCGGTCGCGAACCGCGCGGCGCGGCGAGCGAGCACAAGCAGGAGGGGACGCCCTGGCGTCAACTCCCCGGTATCCTGCGCGCCGACCATAATCTGCGCCGCTACCTGGGCGCGTTGCTGCTGATCACCGCCGCCAGTCCCACCGCCGCCTTCTTCGTGATCGACGCGAAGGATGCGCTCGCGCTGAGCGACGGGCAGGCCGGGCTCTACGCCACGGTGCTGCTCGCCGCGTCCACCGTCGGCAACGTCCTCTGGGGCTACGTGGGCGACCATATCGGGCACAAGCGGGTGCTGATCGCCGGGGCGGTCTGCACCGGCCTCGCGCCGCTTCTGGCGCTGGTCGTGCGCGACCCCGCCTGGGGGGTGTTGGGCTACGGTCTAGTCTTCGCGCTGGCCGGGCTGGCGACGAGCGCGCTGCAACTGACCGCGCTCACCTTCATCATCGACCTCGCGCCCGCGACGCAGCGCCCGACCTATATCGGCCTGGCGAATGCGGCGCAGGCTCCGATCGCGATCGGTGCGCCCCTCCTCGGCGCGGCCCTGGCCGACGCGCGCGGCTATCCGGCCCTCTTCGTCCTGACCGCCCTCCTGGCGCTCTCCGGCGCGGCCCTGATCGCGCGCGCCGTGCGCGATCCGCGCAGGCGCGGCGAGCCGCGCCTCATTACTGAAGCGAATTAACGCCGGATCGCCGCCGTCAGGAGGCGTACCTTTCCCGTAAGTAAAGGGTCCGCCGTTTCGGTAAACGGCGGACCCTGCTCGTTCCTCGGGAAACTCAGTGACCGTTGGTGAGTAACTGACGAAGACTCTCCGGGAGCGCGTCGATCCCGGCGAGTTCGCCGAGGCGCTGGATGCCCGCCCGCGACTCGTCCCAGAGGACACGATACTCCCCCGGATCGTAGCTGTCCGCCGCGTTGTCCAGCGCCCCCCCGGCGGCGAAGCGTTCCCGCTGCTCACGGAGCCAGCCGAGCGCGAGTGTGCAGCGCGCGGCCAGGGCGGTGTAGCGGTCGAGGGTCAGCCCGATCTCGCTCCGGCGTGCGTGGCGCAGCCAGACCGCCTCGAACTCGGCCACCAGCGCCGGGATCTCGGCGCTGCTCTCCGCCAGCGCGTCGATCGCCGCGTCCAGCCGCGCCAGCGCGACCGTGCGGTCGGCCTCGCTCGCCAGGGCGCGCAGAGTGGCGCGGGTCGCCTGGCCGCGCAGCGTCTTGGTCGCGGCGAAGTCGATCAGGCGCGCGGTGAAGCAGTAATCGTGGCGCAGCGCCGGATCGGGCAGGGTGACCCAGGCGACGGCGGCCGCGCGTGCGGCATCGCGCAACTCGGTCAGCGCCGCCGGGTCGACCGTGTCGATCAGGCGACCTTTCAGCGGATCGTCGAAGAGGGCGTAGGCGCTGTTCGAGCGGTTCGGCGGTGCCAGCGTCGGCCCGGTGACGGCGCTGCCGAGGCGGCGCAGCGCGACGATCGCCGGGCTCCCCGCCGGGACGCCGAGGAAGAGGGGCGCGAAGGCGTCGTCGAACTCCTCCGGCTCGGCCTGCCCGCCGCTCCAGGCGACCGCCGCGCCGAAGAGGTAGGGATACCAGGAGAGCGAGAGCGCCTGATAGTGGCCCATGTCCCCCCAGTCGGTCAGGAGCATCCCGGTCGCGCCATGCGCGATGCCGTCGATCGTGTAGTCGCGGATGTTGCCGATCGCGTTATCGATGCGCGGGAAGAGCGTATTCCACGACGAGGTGCCGGGACAGACGAAGAAGGTTCGCCCCGACATGCCGAGCGGGACGACCGTCGGGTACATATCCTTCGCCTCGTAGGACCAGTCGAGCAGGATCATGTCCTTCGGCACCTCCGGGAGGAGGTCGGGATAGTGGTTGATGACGTCGGCCCAGAGCATGATCTTCCGCCCGTGCCGCGCCGCGAGTTCGCGCAGGCGCAGGATGTGGCTCAGGTAGAGCCGTCCCTGCCCGAGTGCGGTCGCCAGCGCGCGCGACTGGCCGGTGCCAAGATCCCAGGTCTCGTCGCAGTCCACGTTGAACCATTCCGAGGCGAAGTTCGGCAGGAAGTCGGCATAAAGGTCGGCGAGCAGCGCGTAGGTGCCCTCCTGCGCTGGGGTCAGCGTCCACTGCCAGCCAACCTCGTCCAGGTGAGCGTATTCCGGCAGGCTGAGGGTGGCCCGCTGATGCCCGAACGACTGCAAGTTCGGCACGAAGGCGATGTGCCGCTCCCGGCAATAGGTATCGAGCGCCAGCATGTCGTCGGCGGTGTACGAACCCGCACCGGCCCCGATCGCGGGGTGACTCGGGAAGCGGAATGTGTGTTCGATGTAGAGCTGCAACTGGTTGTATTTATACGCCGCCAGCCCATCGACCAGGCCGAAGAGCGTCTCTAACGTCGGCACCTTGCCGCGCGTCACGTCGAGCATCAGTCCGCGATGCGGCAGCGCGGGGGCGTCGCTGATCGCGAGGGCCGGGATGCGGCGTCCCTGGGTCCGCAGGAGCTGGCGCAGCGTCTGGACGCCGTAGAAGAGCCCCGCCTCGCCGCCGCCGACGATCGCGATCCGCCCGGCGTCGCTCCGCAGCGTGTAGCCCTCCGTTCCTGCCGGCCCCTCGGCCCCGCCATCGCCCGCGATCACCGTGAGGGTGATCGGATTCCGCGCATCCAGCCCGGATGCGCCCTTGCGGAGTTGCGGTGTCAGCCCCGTTGCGTCGGCGATCGCCAGCGCCAGTCCTCGCGCGGCGAAGATCGTCGCCGCGCTGGCATTGGTGTCGAGGACGATGATCGTGGCGGCATCGAGCGTGAACGGCTCACCCGTGGCGCGCGTGATCGTGGTCGGGGTGGGGATGAGCGGAGGCAAAGGTTGTCCGATCGTCATTCGCGACGCTCCTTCCGGCGATTGGTCGGCAGATGGCGTATTATACCCCCTCATCCGCTCCTGACAACCAACGTGGTTGTCGCCCTCGCGTCGTCGGGACGCGGGCGGTATACTCGCCGCCACGGAACGTCGGAGAATCGCATAGCCATCAGCGGATCGGGAGGGGGAGCGTATGACCAACATCGCCATCGTCGGGGCCGGCACGATGGGCGGCACCCACGCCGCCTATTGCCCGAACCTGCCCGATGTCCGCGTCGCCTGGATCGTCGATCCCGACCGCGCGCGCGCCGGGGCGCTGGCCGCACCGCTCGGGGCGCGCGTGGCGGGCGACATCGCGGAGGTGCTGGCCGACCCCGGCCTGGATGCGGTGCTCCTCGCCGTCCCGACGCCGTTCCACCACGCGCTGACCCTCCAGTCCGCCGCCGCCGGGAAACACGTCTTCTGCGAGAAGCCGATCGCGCTGACGCTGTCCGACGCGCGCGCGATGACCGACGCCTGCGCGCGGGCCGGGGTGCGATTCATGGTCGGGCACGTCGTCCGCTTCTTCCCGGAATACGCACGGATCGGGGCGCTGCTGGCGCAGGGCGCGATCGGGCAGGTGGGCGTCGTGCGGGCCGCGCGCCTCAACGCCTACCCCTACATGGGGCGCGGGTGGTACGGCAACTTCGATTGGAGCGGCGGGCCGGTCCTCGACATGATGATCCACGACCTCGATACCCTGCGCTGGTACTTCGGCGAGATCGCGCGGGTCTACGCGCGCGGCCTCAGCTACGGCCCCTATCGCACCTCGGTCGATTACGCGCTGGCGATCGTCCGCTTCGCGAACGGTGTGATCGCGCACGTCGAGACGAGTTGGGCACATGCGCGCTTCCGCACCTCGATCGAGGTCGCCGGTGCGGACGGGATCCTGCGCCACGCCAGCGACGAGACGGCGGCCTTGCGCCTGGAGCGCACCGGCCCGTCGGAGGCGCAGACGGGGGCGGGGCTGCCGCAGAGTCCGTTGGCCGCGAGTCCCTATCAGCTCGAGTTCCGGCACTTCCTCGACTGCCTCGTCGCGGGGACCCCACCGCTGACCGGCGGCGACGAGGCGACCCGCTCGCTGGCGGCGGCACTAGCGACCCTGGAATCGATCCGCACCGCGCGTCCGGTCCACTTCGCCGAGGGCTGGCCGCAGATGCCGGAGCGCACGACCCTCAGCGAGCCCGCCGCGACCGCGTAGCGACGAGAGCGTGATGCCGGAGCACCGTACGAGTGGTGCTGGGAGCACGGTGCCGGAGCACCGTAAAGGATGAGGAACGATGCAGACGGTGCGGGTCGGGATGATCAGCTTCGCCCACGAGGGGCACGCGGCGAGCTACGCCGCCAGCCTCCGCCAGATTCCCGGCGTAGAACTGGTCGCGGTGGCCGATGACCACGAGGCGCGCGGACTTGATTACGCGACCCGCCTCGGGGCGACCTTCCACGCCGACTATCACGACCTCCTGGCCGATCGATCGATCGGGGCGGTGGTGATCTGCTCGGAGAACGCGCGCCACCGCGAGATGGTTCTGGCGGCGGCGGCGGCGGGGAAGCACATCCTCTGCGAGAAGCCGCTGGCGACGACGCGCGCCGATGGCCTGGCGATGATCGCGGCCTGCCGCGAGCAGGGGGTGAAGTTGCAGATCGCCTTCCCGATGCGGTTCAGCCCGCCCGCGATCGCGCTGCGCGAGGCGGTGCGGGCCGGGACGATTGGCACGCCGCTGATGGTGATGGCGACGAATCCGGGCCGGATGCCACCAGGCTGGTTCAGCGATCCCGCGCTCGCGGGGGGCGGCGCGACGATGGACCACACCGTGCATGTCGCCGATCTGCTGCGCTGGATCTTCGGGCAGGAGATCGTCTCGGTCTACGCCGAAGTCGACACACGCATCCACCCCGAGATCCAGACCGACGATGTCGGCGTGCTGCTGCTCGGCCTCGATGGGGGACTCTCGGCGAGCCTCGACGCCTCCTGGACGCGCGCGCAGACGTGGCCGATCTGGGGCGGGCTGACGCTGGAGGTGATCGGCGAGCGGGGCGTCTTATCGATGGACGCCTTCGTGCAGAACATCCAGCATTTCGATGATCGCACCGGGCGCTATGCGTTACTGCCGTTCACCGAGGGCGGTGATCCGCAACTGGTACGGTCCTTTGTTGACGCGATTCGCGATGATTCCGCGCCGCCTGTGACCGGGGAAGATGGGTTGCACGCCCTGGAGGTCGCCTTGTGCGCCTACGCCTCCGCGCGGGCGCATGAGCCGATCGCTTGTCCCGCAGGCCTGCTCGGCTAGAGGGTGGTAAGGACTTCATGGTAACGCTTGTTCTCGCAAGGACCAATCCGGGCGCGATCAGCGTCGCCCGGAACGCCCTCCGGCGGGTGTAACGGTCGCAGCAG
>JAABUU010002434.1_pt1 | contig 26597 bp, 21 predicted proteins | sample 5559301 | NCBI WGS metagenome assembly JAABUU01 (sample SAMN10711884, study PRJNA513360) | rock metagenome | isolation source: Antarctica rocks | place: Antarctica: Victoria Land, Richard Nunatak white | reverse complement strand
GACCCTCACCCACAAACCGCCGCGCGGTCGGAGGCGTGATCATAGTCGTCCCCTCCCCTTCCCCGCCCGCCCCGCGCCCCCACCAACGGGGAGGGTCGCATGAGCACACTTCCGTGTGGTGGTACCCGTACAAGAGGAGTTATCTGATGGATGTAGAGTTGGCAACCGTGGTCTATCCCACAAACATTCAGTGTCGCGTGCAGCTCTTTGATGAGAGCGCGCCCACCGATGCCCGTTATACCCCAAAGATGCAAGAGCGGGGCGTCGTTATCCTACCGTGTCACATCGTCGTCGTTGATCGTGGCAACGATCCGCGCGAGATCGTATGGCGCATCGGTACGGTGACGACCGTCGAAAAGATGGAGGGGGAGACCGTCACCTATAACGATGGCTATCGGCCAGCGAGGACCGTCCGCTTCAAGGACGAGCGACCGGAGGATGAGCAGCGGGAGACGCCCATCACCGTTGGCGATACAGTGTTCATCGCCGGCCTCGACGAGTTAACCGTGCGTGATCGCGTCGTCGATGGGCGCCCAACTCATCCCGAACGGTTGCGCATGGCCTATGTGCAAACAACCGAGGGGTATGCTCACCACGCGGCGCCAAACCGGTAAGTGACACTGGAGCACAAATAGCTCTCGGCGGTCGAGCGCATTTGCTAATCCGGCTAAAGACTGGAAGGCTAATGCGGCTCGACCGCCACATCGACATGGATGTTATTGACGGAATGGACGCGAAAGGGATATGCTATCGCTACCACGAGCACACGGCTGCAAGCGTCGCCGTACGGGGAAGGGGGACATCATGAGCATGACGGTGCTGGACCGCGACGAGATCGAACAATCTCTCGCGCTCCTCGAAACAGCGGCCGCGACCGACGCCAACGTCAAGGCCGCCGCGGACAAGCTAAAGCGCGCGCTGCGCGAGGCGGACAGACGAGGCTTGCTCACCACCGCCGAGGCCGCTGCGGCGCTGGGCATCCGCTCAATCAACACCGTGAAGCGGTGGGTCAAAATCGGCTACATCAACGGCGTGCAGCGCAATGGGCGCACGATGATCCCCGTCTCCGAGGTCGAGCGCATCCGTGACGACGACCGGGTGCGCGCGCAACGCGCCTTGGGCAAGCTGCAAGAAGAGATCGCCGACTTCGGTCACGATTTGACTGATGCCGAGATGATTGCCTTGAAAGAGACGCGACCTGGCCGGCCACCGTGGGAACGGTAGGAGCCTCAGATCGTATGGTTATCCGTGCTGTCGTCGACACCAGCGTGCTCGTCCCCGCGCGGAGCCGCGCTGAGTTGCAGGGCCTCGCCCAGGACGGCGCTTTCACCGCCATTTGGTCCCCGTGGATCGTTTCTGAGTTATACCGAACTCTCACCTAGCAGCGGATTTCATTGCCCTGCTAAGTTGACCATGATACACGGGATGAGGCGGCAGCCATAGGAGTGACAAATTATGAGACGTGAGCCGCCCATCGACCGTGCACGACTCATCGAGACGATCCGCGACGTGTACGAGTTGCCCGTCGAGGGCCTTGTGTTCGTGCCTGTGGGCTACGCGGCGGCCTGCTACACGGTGCGGTGCGCGGGAGGGGTGCAATGTTTCCTCAAGTTGTGGCCGGACATGCGCGCTGGCCGCGCCAGTCCCGTCCGCCCCGATGTCGTCTTACCTCTGACGCGCGCCCTCCACGAGCGCGATCTCCTCCCGCGCGTGCCCTATCCCGTCCCGACGCGCGATGGCGCCCTGTGGGCGGACTTTGCCGGGGACCCATTCGCCGTCTTTCCCTTCCTCACGGGCCGCACGCCGCCTCCCTGGCCCGATTGGCCCAGCGCCCTACGCGATGAACTCGCCCGAACCGTTACCGCAATCCATCGCGCCACGCCCGCCCTGACCGACGTGCTCCCCCCGCGCGAGGCCTTCGCCGTCCCCTTCAAGGCCGACCTGCTCGGGGGCCTGGCGGCGATCGAACGGATCGGGCCACGGGCGCGGCCAGGCCTGCGTGCCCTGCGTCACCTGATGCGGCCGCGCCGTGACGAGATCCTGGCCCAGCTCGCGCGGCTGCACGGCCTGCAACGCGCTGTTCGCGCGTTGTCGGGTCCGTTCGTGCTCTGCCACACCGACATCGGCCGCGACAACCTGCTCATCGACGACCGGGGGGCGCTCTACGTGCTTGATTGGGACGACGCGACTGTAGCGCCGCCCGAGCACGACCTGCAAGCGGCCCTCGGTGATGACGGCGGGGAGGGCCTCGGGCGTTTCCTGGATATCTATGGCGCGGCCGGGGGCGCGCCCTCTCTGCACCTGGAGCATTTCGCGTTTTACCTGCTCCGGCGCTACCTGGGCGACATGACGGCGCGTTTGCTGCGCGTCCTGACGGAGAATACCACGGCGGCGCAAGACGAGGATGCGCTCGGCGGGATAGAGATGTGGGGCTTCGCACAATGGTCCGCCCTGGATGAAACCCTCGCCGTCGTCGCGGCGACGCTCCGGTCCTACGGCGCGTGACCGGGAAGAGCGCGGCGCTGATCATTGACGACGATAGAGGCGTCGTTCAAAGATGTCGTCGACGGCGACCGCGAGGCCCGCGAAGCCGGGCGGCGCGGGGAGCGTATCCCCAGGGCCGCAGGCCCGCGCGGTCCGTCCCTCCGACCAGACCACGACGCAGGGGATGAGCGGGTAGAGCAGCCAGATCGTCCGCGCGCCGACGGTGAGCAAGTCGACGACTTTCTGCTGCTGTCCCTCGTCCCTCGTCCCTCGTCCCTCGTCCCTCGTCCCTTGTCCCTCGACGCAGACAACAAGGCCACCGGCGGATAGGCGGAGCCTACCCCATCAGGGGACGGACGCGGAACGTGGTAAGCCCGTAGACCTCCCGCGCGGGACGCTGTAAGATCCGGTGTAGGAGATGCTGCTGGCGAACCTCAATGGAGCCTCGTCGGCAGGTCGGTGGCACGCGTGAACTTACGCGTTTTGAAGAGGCTCACATGCGTGACGGAGGGTTCGCCAGCAGCGCGATGAGGATAGTTCGATACGACCCATCTCGTGGCCCCTTTCTTGCCGCACGGTAGTGGCCGCGCGTCCACGGCGGTCCTGGCGCGCACGCCGCAGCGGCGACAGTGGTGACGCAAGGGACGGACGTGTCGGCTATCGACAGCCGGACGGGGGCCGCGGTCGGCAGCGTGGACATCGGCTTTCGCCCGCTCTCCCTGGCAGTAGACCCCTCGCTCCACCTGATTGTCGCCGTCGGCTACGACGCCCATCTCCAGCAACACGCGGCCATCATCGACGCCGCGCGGATGCGGGTCAGTGCCGTGCGCCTTGTGGGCGATCCGGGGACGCAGGAGGTGTGCGATGTCGGCGATCCGGGATGCCGACCCGTGCTGGTGGCGGTCGACCGGACGCTGCACCAGGCCTACATCGTCCAAGCGGCGCACGCCGCCGCCGCGGATTACTTTCACCTGTTGGTGGATCGCTTGGACGCGCTTGGGCGCGCCCAGGATGCGGCGCGTGTACGAGAGAAACAGGGGCTGTCCTCTCGGCCCTGGCTCGCTACGACGAAGCGATAGCGACGCTCGACGAAGCGGCGACGGCCTCTCGCGGATCGGGCGACCTCGATGGTTTCGGACGAGTCATCGCGCGGATCGGACAGGTCTACGGGCGCCGTGGAACGCCGGACCAGGGTTTCGCGCGCATCGAGCGGAGTTTCCCCGTCCTCACACTATCCGGTGCCACGCGGGGTCTGGCCGCCGCGTATGCCGCGTTAGCCCACCTGTGTTGGTTGAGCGGGCGCTACGACGAGCAGGCCGTCGTGGCCGCGCAAGCCGCACAAGCGGCCCGGGCTGTTGGCGATGACCGTATCCTCGCATGGGCGCACCTCGAAGAGGGCGACCTGACGGCGGCGGCCAACGTGGCCACGCGCGCGATCGACCGCGCGCGGGCGCACGACCACCGCGTCGTGTTGGTCGACGCGTTACGGATCAGCGCGCTGGTCTCGTGCCGCACGGGTCGATGTCGCGAGGCTATATCGCGCCTTGACAATGGCTTGGAACTCGCCGCGGCCATGCCATATCCCTTGGCCGAAGCGCGCCTGCTGCACGCCTACAGTGAGGTCGAGAGCCTGATCGCGGGCGGATCTGCGGACGCGCCGGACGCCGCGCGGGAGCGCCTTGAAGCGGCCCTGACGCTATACGAGCGCCTTGGCGCCCGCGCGGATGCCGCGCTGGCCCGGCAGGACCTCACGGCGCTCCCGTATCGTAAGCATCTGTTGCTCAACGGCATCGTGATAACCCACGGACAGTGGGCGCGCATCGACGCGCTGTTACCGCCGGTGGCCCCACGCGGGCGCCATCGCGCTGACCAGCGGCGCACGGTCGCGGCCATCCTCTACATCCGGTGGACTGGCCGCGGTTGGGCTGACCTACCGCCCGCATTCGGCGACGACTCGACCGCCCACCGAAGCTATCAGCAATGGCGCGCCGGCGGGACCTGGGAGCATATCAGACGTATCGTCCCTAGCGGCGACCAGCGGACGATGGCGTAGGAGGGTTCACTCATTGGTCAAAAGCCACCAGGGCCGCGGCCGAATCGCCATGCAGGGGCACAGACACCGTGAACGTCGTTCCCACACCTTCCTGACTCTCCACCGTGATCACGCCCCCATGACGCTGGACGATCTCGTGGGCGCTCGCTAGACCCATGCCGGTGCCCTCTATCTGTCCCACCACGTTTGTCCCACGGTGAAATAGCGCGAAGACGTGCGGGATGTCCGCGGCGGGGATGCCGATGCCCTGGTCCTGGACAACCAGCACCGCCTGGGGCCCTTCGGCCGTCTCCTCCCGCGCGAACCGCACCGTCACCACGCCGCCCGCGGGACTGTACTTGAGCGCGTTGGTGACCAGGTTCGTGACCACGCGCTCCAGGCGGGGACCGTCGACCATGCCACTGATGGCTGGCGCGCTCAGCTGAAGATGAAGACGATCCGGCGCCGTCGCCTGGTAGCGCTCCACCACCGTATGCACGAGGGCTATGAGATCAGTGGACGACCGGTCGAGGTCGAGCGTCTGCCCCAGTTGCAAGCGCGTCACGTCCCTCAGCTCATCGAGCAACCGCGTCATGCTGCGCACGGAGCGCAGCATGGTATCCAGGCTCTTCACCCAGCGTGCGCTCCGCGGCGTCCCCTCTTGCGCGACCTGGTGATGCAGCAGTTGAGCGAGCCCCTGGATGCTTGTCAAGGGCGACTTGAGGTCGTGTGAGACCGCCGAAAGGAACAGTTCGCGCGTGCGCTCGAGGTCCTTGAGCGCCGTGATGTCTTGGAAGACCGCCACCGCCCCCATAGGGCGGTGATCCCGGTCGTGCAAGGGGGCGCTGTTGACCAACACCGGCACATCCTGCCCGCTCACGGCATTGTGGACCAGGAATTGTTCCCCGCGCGTCTCCGCTCCCTGTAGGATCGCGCGCACCATCGGGAGTTCTTGTAGGGATAACGCGGCGCCGTCCACCCGACGCAGCATATGCCGCGTCGGCGCGGCCGGGTCGATCATCGGCACGGCCAGCCCCGCCAGATCACGACCGATAATCGCGGTCGCGGCACGGTTGTTCAGGACGAAACGCCCCGTGTCATCCACGATCAGGATCCCTTCGGGCAGCACATCGAGGATCTGCTGCAAGTGGTCGCGCTCCGCCTCGGCCGTCGCCCGTGTCGCCTGTTCGCGGGCACGCAGGTGTTCCTCGTCGCGGAGCCGCTCCTCCGCCTGCTGGCGAGCGACGAGTAGCGCGCCGCGGATCTCCTCCTGCTCGGTCAAGATCGTGGCGCGACTCTGGGCAGCAAACCCGCTCGCCATGGCGCCGAGCGCCGCGCTCAGGCGCGGTTGCAGCGCCAGCGCCTGTGCGGGCTCCAGGCCGCCCACAAGCTCGCGGGCGAGGACCTCCAGCGTAGCGCCCAAGGCCCGCGGCTGATCGTAGCCGAGGCGGACCACGGCTGCGCCCGCGTCCTCCGCCGTCTCCCGCGCGCCCGGCGCGCCCCCCACCACGGCGATGGCTTGGTCCGTCAAGGCACGGAACTGCGCGCGCACCGTCGCCGCTGGGTGGGGGCTAAAGCCGGTGGGCCTGACCGCGCGGTACCACAGGTCCGCGATCTCCGCGCGACGGGCCTCGCTAAGGGGGAGGGCCTGTGATCGGTCGCTGTCGCTCATCGGCACTCATCATGGCGCCATGCCGCTACTATCATGGATAGGGCTTGACGGCTTCCGTCCCACGCCAGCATAAGCAATCGCCCGTTCTGGGTGGTCGAGAAAGAGATCATCGGGACTCTCCGGGCGCCAGAGGGGCGTGTAGACCAGTCCGGGCTCGACCATATCCAGCCCCGTGAAGAACGTGGCAATCTCATCGGCTGATCGCCCTTTGGTGGCGGTGGATGACCGCGTGTACAAGTCGGTCAACTGGCGCACCGTCTCCGGCGCCACACCGTCTTCCGTGGCATGGGAGATGACGAGATAGCTGCCCGGCGCCATCACGTCACGCAGCGTGCGTGTCAGCCGGTGGGCCTCCGTATCATCGGTCACGAAATGGAGCAGCGCCACGAGGAGCACGGCCAACGGCTTGTGGAGGTCGAGCAGGCGCGTCACGTCTGGATGACCAAGCAGCGCCTCGGGCTGACTGACATCGGCCTGGATCACCGTGACCGCGGGGTTGTCGCGCAGGAGGGTCTTGCTTTGGATCACCGCGACTGGGTCCCGGTCGACATAGACCACGCGGGCCGCGGGATTGAGCTCATGGACCACTTCGTGGACATTGCCGGCAGTGGGGATGCCCGACCCGAGGTCGAGGAACTGCTCGATGCCCTGCGCCACCAGGAACTCGACGCCGCGGCGCAGGAAGGTGCGGTTGGCCTGCATGACCCGCGGGAAATCGGGGTAGAGCGCGGTGGCGGCGTCGGCCGCCGTCCGATCGCTGGCGAAGTTGTGGTAGCCGCCGAGTAAATAGTCGTACATACGGGCTACACTCGGCCGATCGGTTGGCATATCGTCGGACACCCCAGTGCGCGTCGTCATCGCAAACCTCCCGGGATACCCCGCCTTCAGGCGTGGGGTACATTACTAAGCCTAGCATACCTGATCCCCGCACAAGCCAAGCGCTCACCCGCCCGCAGGCCAGCGCTCACGACAAGGGTCTATCCATCCGCGCGTCGCTTCTGTACCGGCGCAACCCCGGCTGCCGCCACGCCACCCACGCCGTGAGCAACACGGTGGCGACCCCGCCGGTGACAATGGCGACCGGCGCGCTCCACAGGGCCGCGACCAGCCCCGCCTCCAACTCCCCCAGCTGCGGCCCGCCCATTGCCAACATCATGTGGACGCTCGCGATGCGCCCGCGTAGATGGTCGGGCGTCAAGGTCTGGCGCAGCGTCGCGCGGATCACCGTCGACACCGTGTCGCCCGCCCCCGTCAGCGCGAAGAGCGCGTAGGAAACGGCGAAGATGGTCGACACGCCAAACAGCGCCGTCGCCACGCCGTAGACCGCGACGCCAGCCAGCAGCGCCACGCCTTGCCGCCGGATGTCCCGCCGCAGAGCCAGCGCGACTCCCGCGAGGACGGCCCCGAGCGGCTGCGCCGTCGCCAGCAGCCCGTAGCCCGGCGCCCCCGCATGCAGGAGCCGGTCGGCCACGATGGGCAGCATGGTGCGCGCGGAGGAAAAGAACGTCGCATAGAAGTCGAGCAGCATCGTGCTCCAGACCAAACGCGTGCGGCGGGTGAAGCGCAGGCCCTCGCGCAGCGCCGCGACGCTCACGCCCGTCGCCGCGACGCCGCCGCGTCCGACGCCGCCGCGTCCGACGCCGCTGCGTCCCCGGTAGCGCAGCGCTCCGACCGCCAGGACGACGGCTACGAATGAGGCCGCGTTGAGGGCGTAGACCACGCCGACGCCGGCCCGTGCGATAACGAGCCCGGCCAGGCCGGGGCCGGCGACCGTCCCAATCTGCCAGACCAGTGTGAACAAGCTGACCGCGTTGGTCAGGTGCGCGCGGGGCACGAGGTGCGTCACAAGCGCCTGCTGCGCGGGCTCATCGAAGGCGGAGACCGCGACGCCCAGCGCCGTGAGCAGGTAGAGGGCGGCGAGCGTGACGCGCCCCGTCAGCGTGAGCGCCGCGAGGAGGGCGGAGACGGCGGCGGCGGCGATCTGCGCGCCGACGATCAACGTGCGCCGGTCAAGCGTGTCGGCGACCAGGCCGCCGAGCAGGGATAGGAGCAGGATAGGGAGCACGCGCGCGAGGCCGAGCAGGCCCAGCCCGAGCGCCCCGGCCCCCAGATGCAGACGCCAGGCACCGAGGACAAGTGTGTAGGTGTCCCCGCGCAGGAGTTGGTAGACGTGCCAGTTGACGGCCACGACCTGCATCTGTGAGCCGATCTCGGAGACCAGGCCGCCGCCCCACAGCAAGCGGAAATCGCGATGCCGTAAGGCGGCCAGGCGCGGCGCGGGAGTGGAGAGGGAGGTCATGCGCCCTCAGTGTATCAGCCCTGGAGGAGGCTCCGCGCCTGACTTCAAGCACGGCGCCATGAGGGGCGTAGGGGCGCATTGCATGCGCCTGCGGGTGGACGCACACATGTCACCCGTGTGGCCCGCGTAGTCCCCCGAACAGGGTGAAGGCGACCGTTGGGCGCATGCAATGCGCCCCTACGCCCCTACGCAGCGTCGCCCACGTCGTATTATTGTAAGGAGCGACGGCGAGAGACGGCCGGCATAGACGTCGGCGATAGGACGGTGGCACGGCATGGGCGAGACGACCGGCGCGGGGACTGTAGGCGTCGATGGGCGGCAACGGCGGGATGTGGCTGGAACAGGCGCCACGGTCATGCCGCCAAGCTGTTTGTCCACGCCCCAGGTCGCCACACATCGTCGTCCGGGGTTCCGCGTCCAATGCGTTGGCGGAGCCTCGGAGGTTGGCGCGAGCCTCCTCATCGTCGAGGCCGCCGGCCGGCGTATCCTCGTCGATGCCGGCATCCGCCCCGGACGGTCCGGCGCGGACACCCTCCCCGACCTCGCACGATTGCAGGACGACGGCGGCATCGACGCGGTGATCGTCACCCACGCCCACGCCGATCATATCGGCGCCCTCCCGCTCGCCGTCGGGGCCTTCCCGGCCGCGCCCATCTTCGCCACTCCAGCCACGGCGGACCTGATGCGGGTCATGCTCGCCGACGCGGTGCGTATCGCCGAAGGACGGTGGCGCGATGACGGCGTGTTGCCGCCCTACAGCGCCGACGCGGTGTCGGCCCTGCTGGAGCGCCTCCACCCCCTGGGCTTCCACGACCCCTATCCCCTCTTCCGCGACGATGACCCCGCCGCCCCCTGGCAGGTCACCTTCTTCCCGGCCGGCCACGTCCTGGGTGCCGCCATGGTCCTGCTCGACACGCCGGACGGGACGCTCCTCGTGAGCGGTGACGTTTCGCTGGCCCCCCAACGCACGGTCGCGCCCGCCGCCCCGCCCCGCCGCCAGGTCGACGCCCTGATCCTGGAAAGCACCTACGGGAACCGGCTGCACAGCGTACGCGCCGCCGAGGAGGAGCGCCTGATCGCCCAGGTACGCGCGGTGATCGCGCGCGGCGGCCACTGTCTCATCCCCGCCTTCGCGCTCGGCCGGGCCCAGGAGGTCCTACTGATCCTGGCGCAGGCGCGGCGTGAGGGGACGCTGACCGCCCCCGTCTGGGTCGATGGCCTTGTGCGTACGGTCTGCGGCGTCTACCAGGCGCACCCGGCCGTGGCTCCCTCCGCGCTGCGCAAGCTCATCGAGCGCCAGGGCAACCCGTTCATCGTCCCCGAGAAGGGGGTCCGCGCGGTCGAGTCGCCCGCCCAGCGTGAAACGATCCTCACGGGCGAGCCGAGCGTGATCGTCACCAGTTCGGGCATGCTGACGGGCGGACCGAGCGTCTTCTACGCCCGGTGCCTGGCGGGCGACACACGCCACGCCATCCTCATCACGGGGTACCAGGACGAGGAGTCGGCCGGCGCGGCGCTGCTCGCCCTGGCCGCGGCCGATCCCACGACCCCGCGCACGCTAACGCTCGCGGGTCAGGTGGTGGATGTGCGCTGCGCGGTCGACCGCTACAACTTGTCCGCGCACGCCGATGGCGACGAGCTTGCCGGCCTCGCGGCGGCGGTACGCCCGCGCCTCGTCGCGCTCGTGCACGGCGACGCGGGCGCGCGGTCGGCCCTGCTGGAGAAGCTCGTCGCCGCGGGACAGACGTGCGTGCTGCCCCAGAACGGCGACACCATCTCCGTGCCGGGTCGGCGCGCGCGCACAGCGGCGGACGCTCCGGCCGCCTCGATCACGGCCGAGCGCATCGCCGCTGTGATGCGGAGCGGGCCGCCGCGACGACGCTGGACGGCCTTTGAGCTGGCGGGGCGCCTGGACGGGGTGGTCCGGCCCGCGCGGCTCGCCCTGGTGAGTGAGATCATACGCTCCGACCCCGCGTTCATCGCCGGAGCCGAGCGCCCCGACGCCTATCGCCTCGTCGGGGCGGGACAACTCGCGCCCGATGAGGTGCGGGCGAGCGTCGAGGCGCTCGTGGGCGAGACGCCCCTGACGCCGTTCACCAAGGTCAGCGTTTATCCCCTTGAGGGACGCGCCGAGGTTCGCTTCGCCTTCCCACGCGTAGCCACGCGGATCTACAGCGTGGCCCTGGCGGACCTCGCGCGCGACGCGGGCTGGCGCATCGAGATCCGTCCGACACCGGACCAGGGGGCGGTGCAGGATGCGGCCAGACGCTGCCTACCGGAGGGCGTCACGCCCCGCGGGACGGCCAGCCTCCGCCTGGATCAGGGCCGCGTGGAGATCGCCGTCACGGGCCAGGCGCCGGACGACGATCTCAGAGTGGCGACCGCGCGCTTCATGGAGGAGACGGGGTACGAACTGGCGATCGCGACTGAGACGCCGGCGATCGCGACGGAGACGCCGGCGATCGCGGCGGAGACGACGGAGGCCACACGCGACGCCATGCGCCCATACGAGAGCGCGCCGCCGGGCGTGGTCAATGCGATCAATGCGAAGAGCCAGCTCTCGGAGATCGCGCAGGCGCTACGCTGGCCGCTCCCGCGCTACGCGGCGACGCAACAGGGCGAGCCACACCGGCCGGCGTTTCGGGCCGTCGCCACGCTGATCGCCGATGGCGTCGCACTCTCCTCTCCCCCCGTGACTGGAGCCACGAAGAAGGACGCCGAGCAAGGGGCGGCGGGCGCTCTCCTGGCGCTGCTCGCACCGGAGGGTATCATCTCGGCCTCGTCGACGTGACCGGCGCCGGCGGGAGCGCTCGGTTAAGATTCAGACAGACCATCTCTCTCCAACCCTCTTGATAAGCGCCCCTCTTTAGACCTATAATGGTCTATACCAGTAGAGGGAGGTTCCTGCCCGTGTACACCTCTGTATTCGCCTATCCGTGGGATGTCCTGGATGAAACGCCCGCGGTCTTCTGTGCGAACGCGCGCGAGCGCTTGGGCGTCGACACCGTCAGCCTTGCCGTGAGCTACCATGCCGGCAAGCTTATCCTCCCCCACAACCCGCGGCGCAAGGTCTACTATCCGGACGATGGCTCCGTGTACTTCCGTCCCGATCCCGCCGCTTTCGCCGGGTCGACGATCCAGCCCTACGTCGGCGCGCTCACGCGCGAGGAGGATAGTCTCGCGGCCCTCTGCGCCGCCGCCGAGAGGGCCGGCCTGGACGTGATCGCCTGGACGGTCTGCCTGCACAATACGCGCCTCGGCATGACCTATCCTGAGTACACGCCGCGCAACGCGTTCGATGATCCCGCCATCACCTATCTCTGCCCCGCGCAGCCGGCCGTGCGCGCCTATTGCCGCGCGCTGGCGCGAGATCTGGCCCGCCGCTATCCCCTGCGCGCGCTCCACCTCGAGGCGGCGCATCATATGCCCTTCGTCCATGGCTTTCACCATGAGATGCAACAGGTACGGGTCACGCCAGAGCTACAAATACTGCTGGGTCTCTGCTTCTGCTCGGCCTGCCTCGCGCGGGCTCGCGACGCCGGCGTGGACGGCGCGGCGGTGCGGGCCTACGTCGCGGCGGAGATAGAGCGGCGGTTCGCGCAGGGTGGCGGCTCGGACGACGAGGCGGCGTGGCTATTCGATTACTGGCGCGATCGCCTCGATGGTGAGCTGGGGCGCTATGTGACGCTGCGCGGCGAGTCGGTCGCCCAACTACTCTACGAGGTCCGGCAGGCCGTACGCGACGTAGGCGATGTGGCCGTGCATGTACAGGAGGCGTCCGCCGTCGGAGCCTCACCCGGCGTACCGGGAGCGCGCGTCGTCGACCTAGCCTGGCAGTTCGGTATGGAGGTCCCGCCGCCCCGCGACGCGGCCGATGGTGTCGCCGTGTTGGGCTATTTTGCTGGCGTCGAGCGGTTCGCGCGCGAGCTGGACGCCTATCGCGCGCGCATCCCGACGGATATGCCGCTGGAGATTGCCTTGCGGCCGTGCGCGCCAGATTGTACATCCGTGGAGGAATTGCGCGCCAAGGTCGCGCATTGTATCGCCTTGGGCGTGGCCGGCATGTCCTTCTATAACTATGGTATGATGCCTGAGCCAAACATGGCCTGGATGCGCGACGCGCTGGCGCGCGCGACGCCCCACACGGTACCCCATAAGCCGGACGCGCGAGAAAGGGGGTGAAATAGGCGCGGTCGATCGGGTGGGAGGCCCGATGCCGCCGGCGCGCGGCGCATGCATGGTATCCCTGGTCGTTGACTTATACGGAATAGCGGCAACAGAGGAGCTTGACTCATGTCTGATAATTTCGACTTCGACCCTGTGTATCACGAGTTCCACCGCCTGTGCGCGGGGAAGACAACCCGATCCGCGTTCGTGAAGCGCGCGGCGCAACTGGGCCTCGGCGCCGCCGCGATCGAAGCCTTTGTGCAGGCCTACCGGCCTGAAACGGCGCGCGCCGACATCGAGGCGGCGGACGCCGCCAAGCCGCGCGCGTCGTCGGGCGTCGCTAACCTCGGGTTTTACTCCTGGATCCTCGACTTCAATCCCCAAATCAACATGCTGACCAAGGAGTACAACGCCAAGAACAAAGGCGCCCAGGTGCAGATCTCCGTGGCGCCGACGACCAACTTCAGCACCCAAAAGTTCCTGCTGGAGGCGAGGCGCCATACGTCGTCCTGGGATGTGTATGTGGGCATGACGCCCTTCGTCGAGATGGCGCAGTTACAGGCCGCCGGGGCGATTGAGCCGTGGGACGCCTACATGCCCGCCAGCGTCGTGGCCGATATGCCGGCTCCGGTGCGCGCGGAAGGCACGATCAACGGCAAAATCTACGACTGGCCCATGTTGCTCGATATCTCGGGTATGCAGTGGCGCAAAAGCATGTTCAAGGCGGCCGGGGTGACGCAGATCCCGACGACCTGGGAAGCGTATACGGCCACGGCCAAGCGGATCAACGCCGCGAAGCTGCGCAACGGGGCGGTGGCGGGCGGTACGTACGATTGGCACCCCTGGCGCTCCGTCATGCCCGTCGCCCACAGCATCAGCCTCGACGTGTACACTCCCGAGGGCTACCCCAACTTCAAGAGCCCTGTCTTCGTGCAGGCCTACAAGATCCTCAAGGGCATCGTGCCGTACGCGCCAAAGGACTTCTTCAGCACCGGCACGGCCGTCGAGGCCGGCACCGTCGACGAGATAGCTTTCAAGTCCAGCCGGGTAGCGATGCTCTTCAAGTACCCCAATACCGCCATCCATGCCGCATCCATCTGGGGCATCAACGATCTCGGGATCGCGCGCCTGCCCAAGCCCGCGGCGGGCGGCGCCGGCGGTTCGGTGTTCTGGGACACCGGCTCGGGTCTCTTCAAGTACGGCGGCAACAAGCAGTCCGTGGCCAATTGGCTGCACTTCCTGCTGAACGACGAGCGCTTCTGGACCAAGGAAGTGGTTAGTTCGGGCCAGATTCCGCCCTTCAATTCCGTCTACCCTAAAATCAGGGGCAAGGTCCCGAGTTGGATCGACGGGGCGCACGAGCAACTCAAGTTCAGCAAGGCCATCCCCAACAGCGTCTACGGTTTCTCGCTGGGCCTGAACGGCGCCATGCTGTCGACGTTCTTGCCCTATCTGAAGGGACAGATGAGTGCAGAGGAAGCCCTATCCAAGGCCAACGATCAGTTCCAGCAACAACTCAAGCTGCAGCAGGGGTAACAAGTTAGTAGCTATCAGCTATCAGCTATCAGCTATCAGCTATCAGCTATCAGCTATCAGCTATCAGCTATCAGCTATCAGCTATCAGCTATCAGCTATCAGCTATCAGCTATCAGCTATCAGCTATCAGCTATCAGCTGTCAGCTGATAGCTAAGTACCGAAGGGAGAGAGGACAGAACATGAGTGTGGCGTCCATAGGACGGGGGGCGCGGGTGGGCGCCAGGGGGCGGGCGCCGCGCTGGGTGCGGCGCAACGCCGTCGGCTATCTGTTTCTGCTCCCCCTCCTGGCGTTCCTGCTCCTGTATCAGGCCTATCCGATCCTGCGCGTGCTGTGGTTGAGCTTCACCAACTTCCGCTACCTCTATCCCGACAACACGCGCTTCGTCGGACTCGACCAGTACATTAGAGCGGTGCAGGACCCTATCCTGTGGCAGGGGCTGCTGCAGGCCGCCGAATTCACGGCCATCTTTATCCCTGGCGGCGTCCTGTTCCCCGTCTTCTTGGCGATCCTGCTGGACCGCGTGCGCAATGGAGCCGTTTCGGGCCTCTATCGCAGCCTGCTCTATATCCCGGCGCTCATCCCCGGCCCCCTGGTCTTCGTGCTGTGGAGCTGGATCTACAACCCGTCGCAGGGCCTGCTCAACTGGCTGTTGATCGACGTGCTGCACGTCGCCAGCCACGCCCATCCGCCGCTGTGGCTCGGCAACGACCTGTGGTTCATCCCCTGCATCGCCATCATGGAGTGGTGGTGGGGGTTGGGCTACCACACCGTTTTCTTCAGCGTGGGACTCTCCACCATCTCCAACGAGTTGTACGAGGCGGCGCGTATCGACGGCGCCAAAGAGTGGCAGATCGTGCTGCGCATCACCCTGCCGCTGCTCAAGCCAATGCTCCTGATCATACTGGTGCTGCGCCTGAGCACGGCCATGGGCGTGCTCGTGGAATACCTCATCTTGGGCCACGACACGTTCCACCCCTGGACGGTGTATATGTACAACCTGGCCTTCCTCAACGCCCAACCGATGGGCTACGCCTCGGCGATCGGCTGGATCGGGACCGTCGTCATGCTCCTGGTCGCGCTAGGTATGTACTATTTCTTGCGTCCCGAGCGGGAGGCCCGCTGATGCGCTGTGAATGGGAGGCCCGCTGATGCGCCGTGAACCGGAGGCCCGCCGATGCAGGTAGAAGCCAATATATCCCGTCAGGCGACGCGCGCCGCGACGGCGCGCCACGGAGAGCGCATCGCCATCGGGACGGTCGTGCGCCACGCGATCCTCATCCTGTTCTGCCTCATCGCCGTGACGCCGGTCGTCTGGGTGTTCTTCATGTCGCTCAAATCGATCCCCGAGGCCTACGCCACGCCGATGACGTTTTTCCCCGCCCACCTCACGTTCGACGCTTACAGCTACGCCTTCGCCAATATCCCCTCGCTCCCGCGCTACTTCCTCAACAGTGTTATCGTGACGACGGGGGGATTGATCGGGGTCATGGTCGTGTCCAGCCTGGCTGGCTTCGCGCTGGTCTGGCTCGAATTTAGCGGGCGTAAGGTCGTCCTGGCCATCATGGTCGCTTCACTATTCTTCCCCACGCAGATCACGTCGCTGATCGGCATCTATCAGGTGAGCGCCGACCTCAATCTGCTGGACTCGTTGATCGGGTTGATCCTGCCCTACATCGCGATCAACCTCGTCGTGAGCACCTTTATCATGACGGGCGTGTTCAGGGCCATCCCCAAAGAACTGCTGGAGGCGGCGCGCACCGACGGCTGCACGGTCCTGCGCACCCTCGTGCAGATCCTGCTCCCGCTCTGTATCAATGGGTTGATCGTCGTCGCGATGCTGAACTTCATCGCCATGTGGGGCGAGTTCCTGCTGGCCTACACCCTGACGTCGACGAGCTCCGCGCGCACCCTCACCGTCGCCATGGCGCAGGCGACCGCCGGGACGGGCGTGTGGGAGTGGCCGCGCATCGCGGCCGTGTACACCGTGATGATCGTTCCCCCCATCATCCTGTTCGTCGCCGCGCAGAAGTGGTTTATGAAGGGAATAACCGAAGGAGCCTTACGACAGTGACGATCGATGACCTGGACACACCGGCGCTGCTGATCGACCTCGACATTGTCGAGCGCAACATCCGCCGCATGCAGGAGTACTGCGACGCGCACGAGCTGGCCCTGCGTCCGCACATCAAGACGCACAAGATCCCGGCGCTGGCACATCGACAGATCGCGGCGGGCGCCCGCGGCGTCACTTGCCAGAAGATTGGCGAGGCCGAGGTCATGGCCGCGTCCGGCCTCTCCGACATCCTCATCACCTACAACATCCTTGGGGCGGCCAAACTGGAGCGCCTGGCGCGGCTGGCCCACCAAGCCGCTGTGATGGTGACGGCCGACGCGTCCGCGGTGGTCGATGGGCTCGACCGCATGGCCGCGCGGGCCGGCGTCGAGATCACCGTCCTCGTCGAGTGCGACACCGGCGGCGCGCGCGCCGGCGTGCAGACGCCCGCGCAGGCCCTCGCGCTCGCACAGCATATCGACCGGGCGCCGCATGTACGCTTCGGCGGCCTGATGACGTACCCTATCCTCCCGTCGTCCGGCCCCTGGCTCCGTGAGGTCCGCGCGTTGCTCGACGCGGCCGGGCTGTCTCCGGCCATCATCAGCGGGGGTGGCACGCCCGCTGCCTTCAGGACACATGAGTATGCTGAGATCAGCGAGTTGCGGGTGGGCAACTACATCTACAACGATCGCACGACCGTCGCGCAGGGCGGCGCGGACCTGGGAGACTGCGCCCAGCACGTCCTGGCGACCGTGGTCAGCTGTCCCACGGCGACGCGCTGTATTCTGGACACCGGCTCGAAGGCCCTTACCAGCGACCCCGTGCGCGGTGGGGATGCGACGGCGCGGGCAACCCAGGGGCATGGCTACATCGTGGAGTATCCCGACGCCACGATCTACGCGCTGTCCGAAGAGCACGGGCACACCGACGTTTCGGCGTGCCCCCATCCGCCCGCGCTGGGCGAGCGCGTGCGCGTCATCGCCAACCACGCCTGCACCGTCAGTAACCTGTTCGACGAGGCGTACGCCCATCGCGACGGTGTCGTCGAGGCTGTGTGGCCCATCGCGGCGCGCGGTAAGATTCAGTAGAGGAGTAGACGGTGCTGGGATCGTGGGCGAGACGCCCGCGATCCCCCAAGCGGAGAAAGAGGTGGTATGGCCGGACAACTCGAGGGCAAGGTAGCCGTCATCACCGGCGCCGGACGCGGCATTGGCCGGGCGATCGCGGAGCGCTACGTGCGCGAGGGCGCCCGTGTCGTCATCGACGACGTCGATGACGTGACCGGAGAAGCTACCGTGGCCGAGTTGGCGGGGCTGGCGGCGCGCGGTGAGCAGGTCCGCTACGTCCATGCCGACGTGTCGCGGCCCGACGAGGTCGAGGCGCTGATGCGCGCGGCTGAGGAGGCCTTTGGCGGGATCGACATTCTCGTCAATAATGCCCTGCCGCCGAGCCGCCACGTCGTCGCCAATGATTGGGACCCCATCATCGACGTGTGCCTTAAAGGCCCCTGGCTGTGCATGCAGCGGGCGCTGCCGGGCATGATCGAGCGCGGTGGCGGGAGTATCGTCAACATCAGCTCGGTCAACGCGCTGGCCGGTTTCGGCGGGGAGCACGTCTATAGCGCCGCCAAGGCGGGTCTGATCGGGATGAGCCGCTCCATGGCTGTGCGCTATGGGCCGCGCGGCGTGCGCATCAACGTGATCTGCCCGGGGACGATCGTCACCGACGTCTGGACGCCCATGTTGGAGCGGCAACCCGACCTTCACGAGCGGCTGGCCGGGCTCTACCCAGCGGGACGGCTCGGCCGTCCGGACGATATCGCGGGCGCGGCCGTCTATCTGGCCGGCCCCGACGCGGGCTTCACCACCGGCAGTGTCATGGTCGTCGACGGCGGCGTCACCGCCGGGTATCTGGCTTTTAGCATCTGGGACGACGGATAAGGGCATATGTTTGATCTGATTATTCACGGTGGACACCTCGTCGATCCAGGCGGGGGGCGCGACGGCGTCTATGACGTCGCCGTGCGCGAGGGACTCATCGCCGCGGTCGCGCCCGACCTGGCGGCCGCGGACGCCGCGCGGGTTGTCGATGCCCACGGCCAGTATGTGACGCCCGGCCTGATCGATCTGCACACACACTGCTACTGGGGCGCCACCTATTGGGGCATCGACGCCGATCCGGTCGCCGCGCGTACGGGTGTGACGACGTGGGTGGACGCCGGCAGCGCCGGGGCCTATAGCTTCCCGGGGTTCCGCCGCTACGCCGTGGAGGGGAGCCGGGCGCGTATCCTGGCCTTCCTCAACATCGCTACGATTGGCCTGATCGCGCGCACGTACGAGTTGAGCACGCTCGATTATTGCGATGTCGACCTCGGCGCGGCTATCGTGGAGGCGAACCGGGACGTCATCGTGGGCATTAAGGCGCGTATCGACCGCGACACGACGCGCGGCACAGGGTTGGAGCCGTTGCGCCGCGCCCGCCAGCTAGCCGATCGGGTCGCGCTGCCCTTGATGGTCCACATCGGCCTGGCGCCGCCGCCGCTGCGGGACATCGCCGCCCTGCTGCGCCCCGGCGATATCCTGACGCACTGCTGCACGGGCCACGAGAATCGCCTGGTTGACGCGGAGGGAGCGGTCCATCCCTACATCCGGCGGCTCTGGGAGCAGGGGGTGATCCTGGACCTGGGGCATGGTTCCGGCAGCTTCAGCTATGAGTCGGCCGAGGCTATGCTGGCCGCGGGCATGCCGCCCGATGTGATCAGCAGCGACATCCACCAACTCTCCGTGCTGGGGCCGCTGTACGACCTACCGTCCACGCTGTCCAAGTACCTCAGTATGGGGATGCCGTTGCACGATGTCGTGGACCGCGCCACGGTTCGACCGGCCGCGGCCATCGGCCGACCCGAATTGGGGCGTTTAGAGGTGGGCGCGCCCGCCGACATTGCCGTGTTCCGCCTGGAGGAGGGCGACTACACCTTTCACGATGTAGCCATGCGGGCGCGTCACGGCACGGCGCGGCTGATCAATACGGCCGCCTATCGCGCCGGCGAGCCTCTGCCCCCGGCGGCCGAGGCGCCGCCCGCGCCGTGGGTAGCGGCCGACTTTCCCGTCGAGCAACGGCCCGCGCTCGGCGGCCTGCGTCAAGATGTATGAGCAGCCTGATCATCGCGTTTATTCCCATCATCGTCGCGCTCGTGGTAGGATATGGCGTGTCATCCTAACATGCGCCGGACCATCAAGGTCGAGCGCCCATCGGCGTCGACATGCCCTCTGGCGTGGAGCGTCACAGGCCGCCCCAGGGGCGCGGCGCGCCGCTCGACGCGCCTGGCGCTAACCGCGTCACGCCGGACGAGGGACGCTGACGACCACCAACGGGAGGGGAGACTATGGAACCACGCCTGTCCTATGCCGATGCGCTCGACGCGGTCGGTCTCTACGTCGAGCGCGCCGATGGCGTCGACGTGTTCGTCAACGAACTGGAAACGGGATTCCTCGTCGCGTTTCTCGCGGGAGACGAGCAGCGTGTCGCCACGCTTAGCCTGGACGACGTGGCGCGGCTGCATGGCGAATCGCGGCGCCGCAGGCTTGGCGGGCTGTTCCGACGGCGCGCGGGCGCGCGCGAGACGCGGGCGCGCCTACGCGCCGTCGGACGCCACCTCGACGCCCAGGTGATGGCCGCCGCCATCGTGGCGCAGGAGCGCGCCGCTGGCTACGCGGTCGAGTATACCGGCCTGTTTAGCCCCAAGGATGACCTCTCCGGGCTCACGCGCCGCCACGACGAACTCGACGACGCTCACATAGAGAAGCTCGCGCGGTGAAACCGTCTTTTCAGTCATCTGTCAAAGGTCAGTGAGGCAGGTTAGCAAGATGGAAGCCGTGGACGTCGTCATCATCGGCGGGGGCATTGCGGGAGCAAGCGCGGCCTATTTTCTGGCCCGCCTAGGCGTGCGCGACGTGCTCGTGCTGGAGCGCTCGTCCGTGGCCGCCGGCGCCAGCGGGCGGGCCAGCGGCCTGGTCGCGTTCCTGGCGGCCTCCCATCCAGGCCAGGCCACGCTGCTCAAGGCGTCCGCTGACTTTTACGCCGCCTGGGAGGAGCAGATCGGCGGCCTGTCCGCCATCACGCGCGTTGGCGCACTCCTGCCGGTCGGCGCGGCGGACGCGCCGGCCCTCGCCCACGAGGTAGCCATAATGTGCGATGCCGGGCACGACACGCGCTTGATCGGGCGCGACGAGGTGGCAGCCCTCGTCCCCGCCTGGTACCTCGACGACGTCGCGGCCGCGGCCTACTCCCCTTGCTCCGGCTACATCGACCCACCGTCGGTCACAACCGCCCTGATGAACCGGGCGCGCGCCCTCGGCGTGCGCGTTTACCAGGGGGCCACGGTGCGCGCCATCGAGATGCGAGGCGGGCGGGTGGCGAGCGTGGTGTCCGACCGGGGCGCGATCGCGGCGCCCGTGGTGGTCATCGCAGCCGGCGCCTGGAGCGCATCCATCGGCCATTTGGTCGGGGCGACATTGGAGGTACGGCCGGTACGCCATCAGGTGGCGCACCTGCGCCCCCCCGCCGACCTGCCCTACCCTTTCCCGGTCTGCAGCGACGACCACAACCGCCTCTACTTCCGGCCTGAGCCGGGCGGGTTGGTCACGGTGACCAACGGGGGTGCCGAGGATTACCCCGACGCGCTGCTAGGCGACGCCGACCCCGACCGCTTCGACCCCAGCGCGAGCGCCTGGTACGGACGATGGACGCGGCGCCAGATGGCGCGCCGCGTCCCGGCCATGGTCGACGCGGAGATCGTCGGTGGGCACGCCGGCGTCTACGCCACGGGGCCAGATGGCTACCCACTCCTCGGCCCGCTACGCGAGGCGGAGGGGCTCTACTGCCTCTGTGACACGGGCGGCAATGGGCTGACGACGGGTCCGGGGTTGGGGCGCGCGTTAGCCGAAACGATCGTGCGGGGGCGTACATTCACGGACATCCGCCTCTTCCGCCCGTCGCGCTTCGCCGAGGGCGCGCCGATCGCGGCGGCCTACCGCCATACTCACGCCGACCCACCCGTTCCTTGGGACAGGGACTGACCCGGCTGGGTCAGTCCATTGGGAGATAGTTGGACGTGACTATATGCGTGTGCGTTCAGTCAGCCACTCCATAGCGCTTCGCCAGACCACCAAGGGTCATGTTCTCGGCGATGACATCATGTGGGATTAGCACGTAGCGCCATGGTTTACCGCCATGGCTTATTGTATGGGTGGTAGCGTGGGCGCACCATTCGATCGCTGCATCCCGCTTCGCCAGCACGACCAGGTCATCCATCTGATTACTGGCTTTCGGCTCGAGCATATAGATCGTATCCGCTGTCTCAGCAACGAAGTCTGGCTGATACTCCAGGTGATCGGCCCCTTGTCGATAGTAGATCTGAAATTGCCCTTTGGCAGGCTTGAACCATTTGATAGAGTCGCGCTCCAAGATGACGGCGAGCCTGCGCTCCGCATCCGAGGCAAACTTTTGCACTGGATAAAGACACCTGCCGAAACCTTCAAAGAGATATTTCGCCATATTGCTCTTATCTTCAGGAGCAACATTGTAATTGATGGGCGGTTCGTGTACCGCGTGAGTGTATGCGCTTGGCTTCAACTCTGTGAAGCCCTTACTGATCTTTACCTCGTAGCCAGCGGCATCCTCCCAATAGTGCTGCTGCATCTGCGCGTGGATGAAGTGCGCGATGTCCCGTTGATAAGAACGCAACACCTGTCTGGTATCGTCTTCTGACAGGTACTCTTGGAAGTGGTTGACCGTCTGCTCGGCAAGGTCGTAAAGCAAGTCCGCGTGATCGTCATAGGAGATATCGTCAAAGTCAACCAGGCCACTGACGACGTAATCTTCGAGCCGATCCTCCACAACGCCACCTTGGTCAAGCGCGATGACGTCCTGCTTGCCCGTGCGTAGATGTTGAGCCCAAAGTTCGTTAGACACCGCCGGGTAGCGCAATGTCCCGAGGTCGAGGGTGAAACGCCTGAAGCCAGACGTTACCTCGCCTGTCGGGACAACTAGAACGCGCGGGATGTCGATCGTTTGCTGCGTGACAAGATCGACGGTCCGCGCGACAATCGCCGCGATATCCGGCTGCTCGGTGAACCCCTCCAGCCCTAGTTGTGCCGGCGTGCTTTGTTCCTCGACGGCTTTGACAATCGCGGCCTGTATCTCTGGTCGCTTCAAGTGCTCCACTGTTGGCAGGAGTTGTGGCTGGTTTTCGAGATCACGGATAACCCGGTACGCAACTTGTGCCACCTGCTGATCTTCTGGACGGGTGAAGACGGGCGGCTCCTGTCCATCGGCCACGACCGTGCTGTTCGTCGCCTGCGCAGGTCTCAAACCCAGCCTGGTCTCCAGGTGTGATTGTGAGACAATAGTTTCCATCTTCTGCGTCAATTGCGCGTCATTCAGTACCACCGACGTCAGGTGAATCGCCGATCCAGGCTTACTGGCTTCGTCGATAATCTCCTGAAACTTGTCGTGAGCGACAATATTGAGCCGGTCTACGGCACTGACGCCAGTACGCTTGCCGTATGGCAGGCGAAGGCCACGGCCAATCGACTGCTCGATCAGAATGCGCGCATTGGCCGCCCGAAGCGGGACGATGGTGTACAGGTTGGTGACGTCCCAACCTTCTTTGAGCATGTTGACGTGAATAACAATCTCGGTCGGCTCTGCTGTCTGCTCCACCTTGAGTAGCCGCGCGATCATCTCTTCTTCCTCAGCGCCGGTCTTGCTGGAATCGACCTGGATAACCTTATCCGTGTAGCGGCCGTCGAAGAAGCCATCGGACTGGATCAGCGTCAGAAGCTGGCCGGCGTGTGTCGTGTCGCGCGCGATGACGAGGAGAAAGGGCTTGACGATCGAGGCGCCGTTTTCACGCGCGTAGGTTTCCAACTCGACCTTCACGCTTTCGTGCAAGCGCACGCCATCTTCCAACTTCAGCCGCTCGATCTCCTCAGCCGACATCCCGGCAGGATTGAAGTCCTTGCGCGTGACGACCGCCGGCTCTTTGACGAAACCATCGGCCATGGCGCTGCTGAGCGGGTAATCGTAAATCACATTCTTGAACGCAAGCGCACCCCGACTGGTCTCGACGTAGGGCGTGGCGGTCAGTTCCAGCCCAAGGATAGGCTTGAGTTCGTTGAGAGCCCGTATGCCCGCACTTGCGCGGTAGCGGTGCGACTCGTCCATCAGGAGTACTAGATCAGGCAGGCCAGCCAGATAGTCGAAGTAGCTTTCACCAATGTACTCTGATAGCCGCTTGATGCGCGGCAGCCTGCCGCCGTGCACCTCCGAATTAATCTTCGAGATGTTGAAGATGTTGATCTTGCAGCGAATCAACACATCAAATAGGGTCCCTGCCCGCTGCTCGTAGGTGTCGCCGGTGATAATCTCCGGCGCATTGGTGGCAAACTCGGCGATGCCTTTGAACACATACTTCGGCGTATTCGGCGTGAAGTCGGCGATCAGCTTGTTGTAGATTGTCAGATTGGGCGCCAGCACAAAAAAATTGTCGATACCGTGAGCTAGATGCAGGTAGCTGATGAACGCGCCCATCAGTCGCGTTTTGCCGACGCCGGTGGCCAGCGCGAAGCATAGCGACGGGAACTCGCGCTCGAAGTCACTGATAGAAGGAAACTCACCGCGCAAGATATCGAGCAGGTCCGCCGGGTCGGATTTCTGCTTTAGGGGAGCGATCTCAGTAATGCGGTCGAGGATTTCCAGCGAGCGGCGTTGAGGCGGTCGTAGACTCAGGCGGCCGGCGATAGCATTGACGTGTCGGTTCATGGGCGCGCATCCTCGTCGAAGAGCGTCTGCTGGACCGGTTTAGCGGGCGCTTTGGGCAGATTCTCCACATGCAGCGAATAGTCGTCGTGGCCCCACTCGCAGCGCGACAACACATGGCGCGGAATCCGTTTGACCGTCAGGCTCGGATACTCGCCATGCCCACGGAAGGCGGTGCACAGCGCCAGGAGGGTGCGCTCCGGCCCCACGTCGTCAGCGAGTTGCTGGAGTTGCTCGTGGCTCAGGCTGGCAGTGGTGACATAGATAAAGTCGCGCTCCGTCGAGTACCCGTGCTGCCAGTAGAGCGCATCGCTTGGCGCGTAGGTGAAGCCCTCCAGCTTGCACAAAGCCTCGGCCAGCATCGCCGCATTTGTACCGCTTGTTGATCACCCATTGGCTCCAACGATCCCGCTCCAGCAGCGAAGGCGCCAGCCGATAGTAGCGGAAGCCGCCGCCGCCCTGCCAATTTGTCGTTGCGGTGACGCCACCGGAATCGATGCCGTCAATGACTTTCTTTAATCGTGGGGCGATGTAGGTCTGAGCATGTTCACCCAATTCGACCATGATCCATCGCCGTCCCATCTTGTGCGCGACCGCGCCGGTGGTGCCGGAACCGGCGAATGAGTCTAAGACAAGATCGCCAGGATTACTCGCCAGATGGATGATACGATGAATCAATCGTTCAGGCTTTGGCGTATCGAAAGGTACCATGTCTGGGAACAGAGCCTGAATCTCTCGCTTCGCTTCTTGCGAGTGTCCAACTTCATTATGAGGCCACCACGTACGAGGTACGAGTCCCGATTGTACTTCCTCAAGATATAGCTTCACCGCAGGTATATTGTCACCTCGCGCACCAAAGGTAACTCGTCCTTGTTCAACAAGCCGCCAAAAATCGGTCTCTACCATGCGCCAATGACTACCTTTTGGTGGGCTCACAGTTCGTCCTGAAGGGGTGGTGATTGAGTACATAAGGCCTTCATGCCGTTCTTCCGGGGCAAAGATTGGACCGAGTCTCCAAGGGCCTCGAGGGTCATGATCGGGATTAGTATATTTGCTTGAACTTTTTTCATCGCGTGGCAGAAGGCTTCTAATATTCTTCCAGTTGAGGCCCGAAGGAGAATAGACTATTATATAGTTATGAGCAGGTGAAATAGCTGCCGCGTTACTCCGCCCATAAAAGTTTTCCCACACCACAGTTGCTACAAAAGAACTTCGGCCAAAGATCTCATCACAAAGTACCTTGAGGTAATGTCCTTCATTATCGTCTACTGTTATCCAGAGCGAACCATCTTCAGCTAGAAGCCGCTTAAGTATCTCTAATCTATCACGCATGACGGTCAACCAAAGAGAATGTTCTAAGCCATCATCGTAGTGAGTGAATGCAGAACCGGTGTTATACGGCGGATCGATAAAAATACATTTCACCTTCCCCGTAAATTGCTGTTCCAGCGCTTTGAGTGCTAGCAAATTATCTCCGTGGATGAGCATGTTGTCGAAGGTATCGTTCTCTCCGACACGATGGACAGCATGATAGCTTAACGCCGGATATTCGAGCAGGATGCGCGGCTCGAGCTTGGGCCGGTGCTCTTTGCCAATCCAGGTCAACTCGAGCTTTTTCTTACTGGTCACGCACAAACCTCAAAAGGGTCGTTTGATGCTGTCTGAAAGGAATATCGCTATTGCCATCATATCTGCGGCTGCAGCCACATAATGACATACGCGGCCTGCGGCTACTTCTTAGTATCAAGCGCGGCCTCTCTTAGCTCTACATCTGCAAGTTTTTGCTGCACGGCACCGTATAAGCGTTGGCAATCGACTACGCTACAAAAGACGGAACGGAAATGGCGCTGCACTTCCCAGCCTCCAGTTGCCTTCGCGGTCACAAAACCTTTTTCCTTGCACACCGTCCACAACTGCTCGGCGTAATTCTGTGCTGCGGTCGTGATCTTGTTACTTTCCTCGGCCGTGAGGCTTAGCGCCTCACCCCATTGCGGCCGCAAGCGCACAAATATTAGACTGAGCACCATCCACTTACAGCTAACAAAAAAGTCTTTACGAATTCCTGACTCATTAGACTTTAACGCGGCTATTACCAGTCTCTGCGTCTGTACTGTTCGCCACACGGTGCGCGCAGACATATCTGCTCGAAAAAATTGTTGCATATCGTGAGCGATAAGAGCTTGTCTCAGGGTACACGATCTCGAAGGACCAGAGCGATCGCAGATTGGCCAAAATGCATGAACAAAGATCGCAATCTGGCTTGTTAGCCATGCTTGCACAGGCGGTAGTTGCCTCTTTTAACGTAAAGTTGGTTGCATCTGACGTAGGTGTATCGATATCATCCTTGTAATGATAATTGATCCCATGAAACGCTAAATGTACGGCAATGCGCTTTTGTTGTACGTCTAGCAGTTTGTCGGAGAGAAGCGGGCTCTCCATCCCGCGCGCGGTGGTACAGTAGGAAGCATGAGTAGAACATTCAAAACCGTGGACTATGAGGCGGCGCTCGACCTGACCGTGCGCTTGGGCGA
>JAABUU010002432.1_pt1 | contig 26609 bp, 27 predicted proteins | sample 5559301 | NCBI WGS metagenome assembly JAABUU01 (sample SAMN10711884, study PRJNA513360) | rock metagenome | isolation source: Antarctica rocks | place: Antarctica: Victoria Land, Richard Nunatak white | reverse complement strand
CTGTTGACTGCTCAAGGCGTCTGCTCAAGTGTCACAGCTGCCTTCTGTTAAGCCGCATGGGCAGGTTAATACTGAGAGCGCTGCGCGGCCGCAACACAGGCCCCTTGGTAGCTGCTGAACTTGCACTGCCCGGCCACTCTGCTTGCGGCACACATCTACAGGGTCGTGTCTGAGGATAGGGACTGGGCAAATAAGCAGGATGGATCGTGACTGGGCAGATAAGCAGCCATGGGATGCAGTGCATGCACAGGCTGCCTGTTGCGGCCTGCACTGCTGCGGCGCTGCCTCTAGAGCAGGTCTGCAGACAAGTCTCAGAAGAGTTGTTGGCGCGTGGACAGGTCACATAAGTGTTTGCTGACGGTCGGAGGCGCACGCAAATCAGCACTCCACGAATGAATGAATGAAAAGCATCACCGGGGGCCCTAACCCAATGGCCCCCTCAGCTATGTGGTGTAGCCTGGCTCGCGGGCTCGCACGGGCTCGCAACATGCACTGTTGGCACCAGGGCCACCAAGTGGTCCGCCCAGGGTCATAGCCCTGTACATTCAAAGCTCAAGCTGCGTCCTGCTCCAGCAGGCTGCGCTGGCTGGTACAGCTTCCATCCAGTCCCACCCAGCACACCAGGCTCCAGGTGCTTCCGCACTGTGCAATCGGTACACAGAGTGCCTGAGTGCACAGCGCAAAAGTCGCGCTGCGCCAGCTCAGCCTGTCGAACGACAACCTGGTCGCATGGCGAGCCTGGACAGCTTGTCAGACGAGCTGCTCGCAGAGATCCTGAGCCGCGTGCCACAAAAGCAGACGCTGACCAGCCTGCCGCGCGTATGCAGGTGGGTCAGTGCTGCAGGTTGTGCTGGCGTGTAGCCACTTGATGTGCTCACCCCAGACCAGCAGCTGATGAAAATGCCAGAGACGCAGGCGGTTCAGCGACGTCCTGTTAAAGCCAACCAAGGTCTGGGAGCGCCTGGACAACGGTTTCGCAGAAGCGTTCTGGCGCCCTGAAGGTTTGCAACTGTCTTGAATCCTTGTCAATGTCCTTGTCTTGTGTGTTCTTCCAGTAACCAATGTGCGCGCTCCACAGGCACAGGCAGAGGCATGAACTTCACGACGCGCCTTGCCAAGCTTGAAAAGTGGCTGGCCGGTCGCTGCTGCGCAGTGAAAGCGCTGGAGTTCATGTCAATGGAAGTGTGTACACCTCACAGACCTGGGTGAACGTGCTTGTGGTGGTGATTCAGGCCGCGCACGCCTCCCTGCGCACCATTAACTTGTACTTAGGACAGCGGGATGGCACCCGCGCGGTCATGCAGAGGGGCAGCGTGCTGGCGTTCTCACGCGCTCTCAACCAGTGCCAGTCGCTGACGCACCTGAGCATACGCTTTTTAGAACAGCCCAGCCTGTATGCACTGGGCCTAGCAGCCCTGCCGCAGTCACTGCACCGGTTGGAGCTCTCATGTGCACTATTGCACTTTCCTGGCGTCCGTCCCGGTGAGGTCAAAGTTCTGGACCTAGCGGGGCTGCGCGGCCTGCCGCGCCTCACGAGTGTGGTGCTGGGACCGCAGTTCCCGCTCACGTGCTTTGTGCCAGTGGGCTTGTCGCGCTTGACCGAGCTGGACATCCATTCCGTTTGCCGCTCCCCAGGAGGCGTCGTGTTTCAGGAGGGCTGGGGATGCCGGGGCTGCAGAGGTTGGTGCTGGTGCTACACAACGCACCGAACCAAGTTCGGCTTCCTGCTCTGCAGGGGCTATCGGGCCTCACTGAACTGCATGTGAACTATTGCGTGCTGGTGCCAAGAGACTTGACACCGTTGCGCCTCCTGCGCAAATTCTGCCACTCTGTCCAGGGCGTACAGGCATTGCCATGGATGCCTATGCTGCCGGAGTCGCTGACATTTCTGCAGGCGGTCGGCGGGCTGCAGGCGTTCCCGGAGCAAGCCCTGGCGCTTCAGCAGTTGGCATACCTGCATCTTGCAGAAAACTGCTTCACTGTGCTGCCTGCGGGGTTGACTGTGCTGTCCAACCTGCAGTACCTGGCGCTAGGCTTGTCAAGGCCGGGTAGCCGCATTGGCTTGCGCAATCCAGGCAATATGGATGCTGTCGCCCTGGGTGACCTGTCAGCCTTTCCTGCATGACGACCCTCATATTCTCGTGCTGCCAAGTCGCACTTTCGGACGACTTTGGGGTGCGGCCCCATGCGCGCCTGGACAAAGTGCTGTTCGACTGGGCGCGACCATGTCAGGGGTCGAGCTCTGCAGCCGTCCTGGCGTTGCACAGGCGGCTGCTAGGATCAGGGCACAGGCGTGTGGAGGGCTTTGGTTTGGGCGGCACGGAGGTGTGGCTCGAGTTGGCTAACAAGCATGCCTGATTGCGCATGTCAGCGGCAGCGCTGAGCTGCTGGTGTGCGCAATTCAGACAGGGCAACTGCATTTATGCAGCGCTGCTGTGATGCTGTGAAGCATCTCTTCATGACAGTATGCTATTGCATGCATGAGCACGCCAACTGCTCATGTGCACGACGTGCATGTGCTTTTATAGCAAGCACACATTAGCAGCTTGCCGTTATATTTGTCTTTCGTGCCTGTGATTCTTGTTTTGGTGCCATCACCTGGACCATCTGCTGTGACGCTTTATGGCATGAGGCCTGCCTTGCAGAGCCTGGCATCCACTGCTTGCTGCATGCATGTTGTATTTGGAGGAGAAGCAGGCACTTGTTTTGCCAGGCACCAGCGCGGCCTTTCTGTCCCCGCGCCAGTGCCTGCACATCACCAGCAAACCTTACCTGATGACACAAGCACCGTGTGGAGATGCAGCAGTGTGTCCACGTGTTCCGAGCATGGCGCGGCTGCGCGTCGATCTGCATCTGCTGGCAGCGACCTCGGCTGCGTCAGCTGCGTCTTCCCTGGTAAAGCCTGTGCTGCAGGCCATTTGTGTGCCTGAACTGGTGCTTCTGTGCGCTTCTGCAGGCACTGCATGTCGTCTGTATATGTTGTGACCGTCATGGTGGCAATCACCTATGAGCAACCCAACACATCACATCAATGAGCGTGGCAAAGCGTGCCACTTGTTTCAGTGCGCCGCTACACACGTCGGCCTCTCTTCTCAGTCACAACATGTGGCGCGCTTCCTGCATACTATTTGAGGCGCAAGACCAACTGCTGTTTGTCGCACAGTTCCCAGCAAGGGCCACAGCCGCCCTTGGCCTTGCGTTTCTAGACAAAATCCGGCGTGGCGCCCAGTGGCAGGACACCCCGTGCACTGCTGGCACCAGCTCCTGTGCACTGCAGGCGCCTGGGTAACGCCCATGGACCCGCATTAAGCAGCAGACATGCGGGCGCCGTAATGCGCCCGCTCCAACAGCTGGACATAAGAGCATGGAGGAGCTTACGCACTGCTCGCCCGACCCACGCCACGACAGGAAAAAGTAGAGATGCAGGCTCAGGGCTCCGCGAGCCGAAAATGCACAGCAGCTGCAAGGTGGGGCGATGCTCCTTGCCCGCCTGGTGCGGCTTCAGGCATGCACTGAAACGAGCGCTGCAGCAGAATCAGAGCCCCCAACTGCAGCAACATCCCCTCCCTCCGCACTATGACCTGCACACAGCTGGACCCCTGCACATGCCAGACCCTGAAACACACACGTCATGTGCACTAGCAGCCCCTCACAGCTTTCGCAGCGCGTGTTTGCGGACCACGCCTCGCCAGCGCCTTGATGCGCCCCACGAACAACCCCTAAAATCAACACCTACATGGTCCCCCTCCCTGCTACCGCACAGCGCACCCCCGAGCTCATCCGCTCGGCCGCACGTCAGATGCGACGCCCTCAACTTTGGGCAGTACGGCGACTGCCCTGGCACCAAGCACGGCCCCAAGGGGCCGCGCACACCAGCGACAGGGGGCTCTCGGAGCGCCAAAGGCGGCAACGGGCGGCTGCAGCTCCAGCTCCTCTGCAGACCCGGTGACTATGCCTCAGGGGCGACGCGCACATGCTCCTTCGCCCCCGCGACCGCTGCACAGGCCGCTGACCGCACCCAGCCTGCATCAGCGCCAGGCCCGCCTGCACCCACAAGAATACAGCGCACGCATGCACAGCACCCCAACGCTGCGGCGCGAGCGAGTGTGTGCGCGCTGGCAGGGCAGGATGGCACTCCTCAATGAGCGCTGCTAGACTACCGCTGACGCCCCGGCCCGCCACCACCCCGTAGCTACAGGCCGCACCACTGGCTGCAAGGGTCTGCACTACAGCACGTCTGCAAGTTAAGGTTATCTGCGACCTGGACCCTGGCGGCCAGGCTGCGGCGGCAAGCAGCAGCTCCCCATGCGGCGGCGCCCCGTGCGGCAGCGCCCGTGCGGCCCCTGGGCGACAAGCGCACGGGCTTGCCCTCCCCTGCGGCTTCCTCCTTCCTCCCCGTCCTTACGCCCTCTCGCCGCGCCCCCCGCGCATCACCAGCGGGCGGCCGCACGCGGGCGGCGGCACGCGCGCGCATGGGGCCCGGCGCGCGCCGCGGCCCCCGCGCGTCACGCGTCGGCGCCGGCCGCCGTGACCTCGAACGCGCGCGGGCCGCAGCCCTCGCAGTGGATCGCCCACATGCGCTGCAGCACGCGCTCAAAGTCGGCCACCCAGCCGGCCGTGTCGAACAGCGGGCAGGTCAGCCGCGCGGCCTTCAGGCGCGCGCGCAGCGACTCGCGCTTCGCGTGGTCCAGGCCCAGCTCGACCGCGCGCTCCTTGTACTCCTGCGGACGCACCCGTGCGGCATGAGCTTCCAGGGGTCTGATCGGCCACACGTGTTCACAATTGGGTCCCCGATTTGAACACTGCCAGGTGGAGCACAGCACCGTGCACGCTTCAGGGCAGGCGGCACGGCCGCGCGTTCCCGCTCCGCGGCCCGGGCCTGCGCGTGCAGCCAGCACGGAGGCGCGAGGCGGGCAGGACACACGCGGGCCCGCGCGCGCGGCGCCGCGCGCACCTGCTGCGAGGCCACGACCATCTCGGAGCCGAGCCCGGTCGCGTAGCACAGCGACGCGGCCACGCGGCTGGCCATGCGCTCCAGCGGCAGCGTCACCATCGGGCAGCCGCCCCAGAGCACGTCGCAGCCTGCGCGCGCGTGCGGGCAGGGTCGGCGCGCGGCGCAACAGGGGGCACGCCCCGGTGCTTTGACTGCACATATATTCTGGCGCAGCTCACATGGCGCGCTCTGCGGCGCAGCTCCGCAGGCAGCGCGCGTCACGCGCGCAGGGTGCAACGCCCGACCTACAACATGAGGCTGCACCCCAGCCGCCTGGCGCCCGCCCGCCTGCACGACCGGGCGGGCAGGACCGGCGAGCTGCCATAGAGGCAAGGTCAGGAAGCTGGGGTAGAGTAGGCTAGGGTAGGGTCAAAGAAACCGCAGGGGCGTGCCGGTGGTGTGCGCATTGCAGAGCGGCGTGTCCAGGAACACGTCGGCCAGGCCGGAGCGCCGGATGTGCACCGGCTTGGCTGCCACGTCGGTGAAAATGATGCGGGCCGGGTCGACGCCGCGCGCAGCCGCCTCCGCGCGGATGCGCGGCTCGCCGTACGGCGGGAAGCGCAGCAGCCACAGCACGCTGGCCGGCACGCGGCGCAGGATCGCGCACCACGTCTCGAACGTCTCCGGGTCGTACTTGTACAGCTGGTTGGAGCACGCGAACACGATGCGGTCGTCCGGCAGGCCCACCTCCGCGCGCGCCGGCAGGGCGGCCTCGTCCAGCACGTCCTGCGCACGCGGCGCAGCGCGCGGGCGTGAGCGCACGCGCCCTGCCGGCGAGCCCGCTGCATGCACTGCGCCCGCTGCGTCCGTGCAGTCCCACAAACTGCGGCGCGGAAGCCCCTATGCTTTGAACACACATAATTTGTCGTTGCCTGCTGCGGCAGGCTTGGTACGCTGCGGCAGGCTGTCCATGTATAACACGTGCATGCTGCGGGACAACCACCGCAAGCTCATCATGCTGGCATGAACACGCACATCGCGCCATCTCAAAAGCTCAGGCACACCGCGGGGCTGAGTGTGGGCCGCAAAGCAGACGGAGCTGGCTTCCTCGCCAGCACCAGCAGCACACACGCTGCCATGGGCTCTTGTCGTCCACCGGGGGAGACGCCGCACCATGTGCGCGCGCTTGTAGTCGTTGACGAAGTAGCAGTGGGGCATGAGCGCGAGGTTCTCGCTGTAGCACTTGCGGCAGGCCTCCGGCGCCACCACCCTGTCCGTGATGAGGTACGGCAGGAAGGGCGCGCCTGCCCGGGCCCGCCGCCGCACGCTGTCTCACACATCACTTCTACGCATACACAGGACATGGGGCTAGACACCGCCCCCGCGCTCTTCAAACTGGGCACTTGGGAGACAGTCCTGGCCTGCCCACAATGCCTCAACAACACAAACCGAATGCCGAGTCGGAAAGGCACGCTCACGCGGGCAGCCTCGCCGTGCAGCACATCGCTGAGCGCCTGCAGGCCGCAGGCGCCGCTCGCGGCCGGCGCGGCGCGCACCCGTGGTGGCCGGGAAGCCCATGTAGCTGGTCTGCACCGGCGCAGGGTTGAGCGCAAAGATCTCGTTGCGCGCTCCCTGCCGTCGCACAACACGGTGGTACCTTGGAAGACTGCACCCGCTGCACAGGCTTTGCGCAATGTGCACAGCAAATGCAGCACACGCGGCATGTGAGGGACAAACATGCGCGAAGCGTCATTTCTGGCTAGTACGTCAGGCCAAAAGCAGCCGGCGGCACGCAAACCTCCCTGACAGGCGGCGCGCTGCCCAGAGCTTGTCTCAAGCCAGGCGCGCTGCACAAAGTCTGTCTCATGCCGGGCGTGCTGCCCAGAGTCCGCCCCGCGCCAGGCGCGACCTGCGGTGGCGGCGGCGGCGGCGGCGCGCGCCTTGGTGTAGCCGTTGAGGTTGATGGCCACATGGATGCGGTCGGCGCTGATGCGGCCCGCCACGTCGCCCACCGGCCACGCGCTCACGTCCAGAAAGTGCTCCGCCTCGGCCTCGATGCGCTGCCGCCACTCGCTGCCGTCGCTCGGGCTCACCGCATAGCAGAACACCTCCACCTGCGCGCCGGCGCGCCCCCTGGGCGCGTGAGCGTGACGCCGCGGCTGTGCGCATGCGCTGTCGAGTCCGTGCTCGGAGCGCGCACGCTGTTCTCTTCTCACATTTCCTTAAGACTCTGTTAGCTGCGGGGGAGGTGGAACAGTGAGCTACCAGATGCGCCAAGAGCTGCACGACAAGTGGCCAGACGGTGGGGGGGTGAGGCGCCGCGGGGCCGCGCCTGCGCGCGGTCGTGCAGGCCAAACACGGAGCCCATGAGGTGCGAGAGCGGGTGGTTGCCAAAGTCGGATGAGACGTAGGCGACGCGCAGGCGCTCTGCGGGCGCCAGCGGCCGCGCCGGCGGGTGCGCCAGCGGCGGCAGCCGCAGCCGCGCGGCCGTGGCCAGGCAGAACTCCGCATATCTGCACGTCGCGCCGGCGCGTCAGCGCAGCGACCCTAACACTACCATACACCCTGTCAGCACACGGTCTGCGCCGCCAGGCCGCCCCGCGTGCCCAGGTGCGTGAGAAAGGCGATCATGGAGAAGGCAGACATGTGCATTGACCACTATGCCGTGCAACCACACACACTCTGCTGCCCGCAACTCCCGGGGCCAGGCAGCCCACGGCGCCACGGCCGCGTACGGCCGCTGCCGGCAGCCTCGCCGGCCCAGGAACCCAGGAGCGCATTGAGGGAAGCCGGGGGGGCGCGCGGGCGCGGGGCGCGCGCACTTGGCGCTGATCGCGAGCGCCAGCTCGGCCGAGAAGGGGTAGGCCATCGCGTGGAACGGCTGCACGGGCGGCAGCCGCCCGGCCGTCAGGTCGCGCCGCACCTGCGCGCGCGCGGCCGTCGGCGGGCGCCCCGCGGACGCGAGCCGGACCTGCCCAGCCGTTCTAGGGTAGTGCGCTAGGGGAGTGCGCTCGGTGAACACGAGCCGGGGCTGCCCAGCCCTGCCCCGCCGGCAGTCCACCCAGGCGCGTTCGCAGGCACGGGGCTTCCATCCGCACAGCGGGCTCTGCGGCCTGGGGCGGGCCCTTAGTGCGGTGCGGGGCGACGCGGCGCGGGAGGCAGCGCGCGAGCACGCCCGACCCCCGTTCAACCAGGCTTGACACCATATGCGCAACCAGGGCACTGGAAGGGTTCTGGCTAGGGTCTATCAGGAAACATGGTAGGGCGGGCGGGCGCGGCCGGACCTCCGCCTCCAGGCGCGCAAAGAGCGCCGGGCGGTCGGTCCAGTCGCAGACGCACTGCAGGCTGTGCACCAGGTTGGCGAACGCCTCCGGGAAGTCCGGCCGCAGCGCCAGCGCGCGCCGGTACGCCGCGACCGCCACGTCCTGCATCGCGCTGGAGCGCTCAGGGATATTTTTGTGCTTGTTGCGCCTGTGTGCTGAGCAAGTCAGGGCATGTATTAAACGCATATTTCTTGGGTGAGCAAGTGTGCGCTGCTGCACGCCTTTTGCGTCTGGTGCCTCCCGCGCAGCGCCACCAGCATGGTGCACGCTGGCAAATAGGGTGCGCCCGAGACCGACACGGACACCACCATGCAACTTCACACGTGTCCTGGGCCCCTTGGCCGGCCGGCGGCACGCGCGCGCCTGGCGCGCAGCGTCCTTGTACGAGGACGCCAGGTTGGCGTGCGCGTCGGCGGAGTCCGGGTGCAGCAGGGCCACCTGCTCGTAGCACGCGATCGCCTCCGCCGTGCGGCCCTGCGCGCTGGCGCGCCCGCCTCTGCACGGGTGGGGTAGACATAGGGTTATGGCTAGGGTAGGGTATGATGGCAGCGCCCTGAGCAGTACTTGCGCCGCGCCGCCGCCTCGACGAGCGCCGCGCCTGGCGCGCAGCCACACGGCCAACGTCCTGTCTGTTGTGGCATGGCCGCGCGTGGGCGCGCCTGCATCTTCAGGATGCCGCCCAGGTTGTTGTAGGCCACGCTCAGCCGCATGGCCTGCGCGAGCGTGGCGGCCGCGGGGTGCGGCGCGCCGAAGGCCGCGGCGCCGCCGCCGCCGCCGGCCGGCAGGCCGGCCGGCGCGCCGGGCAGCGCCGCGCCGGGCGCGGCCGGGCGGCTGAGCTGCAGCTGGATGCACAGCATGTAGCACTGCACCGCCTCCTCGGGCCGCCCGGCCTCGCGCAGCGCGTTGCCCAGGTTGTTGTACGCCTCCGGGAAGTGCGGCTCGTGCGCGATGGCCTGCCGGTACGTGTCGATGGCCAGCGGCAGCTTGCCCTGCTCATAGTACACGCCTGCGCGTGGTTAGGTTAGGGCTTAGATCAGGGATACTCTGAAGTTAACCCTAGCCTACCCTGTCAGGCCGCGACGCCGGCACGGTGGGCCAGTTGTGCGCATGGTGCGGCGCCGCCTGGCTGGCTTGCACAGACGGCGGAGCGCCGATGGCGCGCGGCATGCTCGTAGTCGCCGGCCAGGCCTCGGCGGCGCAGGCTAGGGTATAGGGTATAGGGCATGCTCGTAGTCGCCCGCCAGGCCTCAGCGGCGCAGGCGTGCGGCCTCCCATCAGCCACTGGTGCTCACACCGCAGCGCAGCTGCAGTGGCAGGGAGCGCGCCGCACGACAACAGACTGCAGCACACGCCGCAAACAGGGGCCGTGGCGCCACGCGACACGCGCCCGGCCTGCCAGCAAGTGCGCGCCCGAGCCGCATGGTAAACCCAAAAGTTTGTTATGAGTCACAGACAGTGCCCAGGCTGCGGGCGCGCCCGCAAGATTGCCGAGCGACAGCGCGCAGCCCGGCCGCAGCCGCACGACCTGGGCGAAGCACGCCTCGGCCTCGTCGCGGCGCTTGAGCTCCTTCAGCGCAACGCCCATGCCCGTATATGCGTCCGCGTACGCCGGCCGCAGCCGCACCGCCTCCTGCGCGCGGCCGCCAGACAGGAGTGAGGTGGCGCGCCCGACAGATGCGCGCCCGGCGCCCGCGCGCCGCCCTGGGGCAGGCGCACGCAGCACTGGCGCAACCGCGCGGCGCCCGCGCACGCCCTCTGGTCGAACCGCTGCGCGCCCCAGCCGCAGCAGAGCCGCGCCGCGCATGGCGCACAGGTGTCGCTCCGCCGCCCGGTCGCGCGCGCGCCCGCTCGCTCAACGCAGCGCAGCAGTCGGCTGCAGCCGCGGCTGGCAATTAGGGTAGGGTAGTGTACCCTACCCTCTCACCCGTAGTATACCCTACCCTCCCGCACCTGGTAGCACGCGACGGAGGACCCGCAGTCGCCCGCCTCGCGCAGCAGGTCGGCCAGGCCGCGCCAGGCGGGCGCATAGCCGCTGCTGACCTGCCGCCGCGCGCAGAGCATTGTGAGCGGCGCGCCGTTGCACACGCCTGCCGCGGCGCCGCCGAGCCGGACCGGGACGCAGGCTACTGACACGGCACGCGCCAGCGCTTGGCCGACCGCGAGCTCGGGCACATTTGCTACAGTGCGCGAGCGTGCACAGCGAGGCAACGCTGCCTGTCAAGGCCAGCGGCGGCGCGGCGGCGCGGGCCGGGCCGCAAACCTGCAGCGCCTGGCCGTAGCAGCGCTGCGCCTCGTTGCGGCCGACCGTGCCTTGCGCGCGCCACAGGTCGCCCATGTTATTGTACACATCCACCTGCACGGCGCCGGGGTGCCATCGGCGCGCCGCGCCGCTGCAAGCGCGCCCAGTGACTTGGATGTGGTGACGAGTGTGCGGCTCTGCCTGTGCCTCCAGCGGGCGCACGTTGTCGCGGGGCCTGGCACAGCGCCATGGGCAGGCTGCGACGGCGCGCGGCTGAGGGCGCAGGCGCGCAGCGGCGCGAGCAGGCGACATGTGCTGGGAGGGCAGGTATTCTGAAGTCGACCGACATATTACTCCAAGCAGACACGGCCTGACCAGCATATCTCATAGAATGAGTGATGGACAGAGCGTGCGCAAGGGTGAGCAAGGGTCCGCACCAGGGTAGGGTCCACGGCCAGGGCGGCCTGGTAGCACTGCAGCGCGGCCGGCACACGGCCCTGCTGCACCAGCGCGCTCGCCAGGTTGTTGTACGCGTCGGTGAACGTGGGCTTCAGGCGCAGCGCCGACTGCGCACAGGCGCGCGCCGCGGCTCAGCGCTGGCCGCACCCTGACAAGCTCGCGCCTCGAAGCATGGCCCAGCGCGCGCTGGGCCTCCGTGCTATGCGCAGAAAACCTGGGTGCGCGGTCTGTGCGTGCGCTCACGGTGTGTGCGCAGGCGGTGAGCGTGGCAGTGCTTGCAGTGCCGTCCACGAGGCAGATAGGCGCTGAGCAGAGTAGGCCAAGTGAAAGACAAGGCGTGCGCTTTTCCAGGTTGGCCCTCATCCATACAATGCGCGCATGCCTGGTAGTATATGACGGCCATGTCGTAGTTGCCAATCTGCTGCAGCGCATTCGCCAGGTTTGCGTGCGCCTCGGCCAGCTGGCTGTCCAGCATGATGCACCGGTCGTTAAACCGGATGCACTGCTCATAATTGCCCAGCTGGTAGTAGATGGCGCCGATCAGCAGCAGCAGGTTTGTGCGGTGCGCGTGCTGCGGGTAGACCTGCGCGTGCGGCAGCGCTCAGGCCACGCATGCGCACCGCGCAGTTTGCATGCGCATTCTCCGCCAGTGCCGCCCAAGCCAGCAGAGCGCTCAGGATACAGCGAGGCCAGCGGCCTGCTGCGCGCCTCGTTGCACTTGCTGAGCGCGTTGATGTAGTCGCCGGCGCGGTAGAACTGGTGCGCGTCAGCCAGCGTGGCGTCGAACACGATATTGCTGGCGGCGCCCCCCGCCGCCGGCGCCTGCCCCATGCGAGCCCCGCCGGGCACCAGGGCCGTGCTGCGCTGCGGCAGCGACGCAAACGCGTGCGACGCGAATGCCTGCGTGCCGGCGCGGGCGACCGCATATGGGCCGGGCTGAACATCCTGGGGGCCGCCGGAGGGCCCGGCTGTGCTGGACGACAGCTGCCGCAGGAGCAGCGCGTGCGCGCCCCACGCCAACTCCTCCGCATCCCCGGCCCCCGCCGCGGCGTCCGGCGCCGCCAGTGTGCTAGCGCCGCCGCCAAAAAGCTCCCGGCGGGGCAGCTGGCCGCCCGGCTGCTGCAGCAGCACTGCGCTCATAGGTGCTGGCAGCGCGCACAGACGCCAGTATCATTTCACTATGGGGCACGCACGCGCCCCCTGCGTTGCACGCAGCAAGGCATGAGTACAGATCAGCGCAGCTCTTACTAGTGCTCTGCAGCCGTGCAGTGCAACGCGGGCCTTCGTTCAGGCTGGCCGACAGCTTCCCTACCAAGGTTTCCCATGTATTGCATGCATGACGCACAAATATGCGCCTGAGGAATACCATGCTAAGCTCATTCCGACATGTGTGGCCTTATTACACAACGCCAAGCAACAGAAGCAGCCTTCTCCGAGTCCTCCCATGTGCAAAGCCTTGCATACCAGCAGCACACCGTTGCACGAAGTAAACCGAGCGTATACAAAATTTCGAATCACTGCCTGAGCACGCCACCTCGCCAACCGCGACCGCACACCATGCTCAGCGCGGCCGAGAGACCCGGACCGGCACCCTGCACGCCGCGCGGCTCCTGGCCAGCGGCAGGCGATTCCAGCGGCAACCCCAACCCCAACCCCAATGCACCCGCGGGCGTCAACAGACGCCCTGGACCACGACGCCCGCTTCAGCACAAAAACTCCGCCCGCCCTCAGCGCGCTCCCTCCAACTCACAGCAGGCAAACATGCGGCCCTGCTGCACCGCACCGCAGGCGCTGAAAATCGCCTCGCGAGCCGGAGGGTGTCGAGCCCGCCGCTCAGCCGCGGCGAGCTGCGCGCGCCTCCGCCTGCTCTGCACTGCGCCAAACCAGGCAGCAAAGCCACAACAAAATCTGCTGACGCATGCCCCCATTCTCCATTCCCCCAGTCTCGGCTGAGCATCAGCTTGCGCACCACAGGGCCCGCTTCAGGCAGGGCCCCTCTCCACCCCGTCCAAGCTCACACTCTGCATCCTGCCGGGCGACCGCCCCTGAGGCGGCGCCGCGCGGCACTGTCGACAAGACGTGGCACGCGGGCGGCAACGCAGCGCCGCCGCACATCCGAACACGCAACAAAGCAAACTGGATGGGCCCAACGGCAGACGAGCATCGGCCGAGCGGTGGTGCTTGGATACACGATCGCGGCGCATGCGTTCAGCCGCCGCGGCCAGGGCTGCCGGACACAGGCCAGGCGCCCCGTGCCCGCCCACCCGGCGCCTGCCTGTTTTGCAGACTGGGATCAAAGCAAGCACAATCAAGACCAGTGTGTACAGACGCCTCCCGCCTCCCAACCCCGGCCCGCCACATCCAGGCCGGGCACACGCCCCTCAATCCAAGGGGCATGGCCGCTCCATCGTCCCCCATCACCTGTGACTGTGGACAGGTCGGCCTTCGCAAGCGCGCCTGTGTTGGCGACAGGCCGATCCAATACCATCAGCACTCATCCCATGACAGCCTCCCATCGTACGTCCACAGCATAAGCAGCGCATCCCGCCCGTCCTCCCACTCCACTGTCTCTCTATCATCGCCTGAGCGGCCATAGAAGCCACCAAACTGTCTCCAACATCGCAAAGTTTCGCCTAAACAGGTTCTCCTCTCCATAGACTCTCATCACGAGCACTGGGCACAACCACTCAGCGCCACCCTTGCGACAGGCTTGACCGGCATCGCCTGGCAGCACACTGTCACCTGTGTCATCACTCATGTCGCGCAGCGCTGACGGCGCCCCCGCCCGCCGCGGCGAAGCCACTGCATGATGGCGCCAGCCGGGGCCGCCGCCGTTAGCAGGCCGAGCAGCAGCAGGGCGGCCGCCCCCAACACCGTCGCCGCCGCCGCCGAGCGCGGCGCCGCGCCCGCGGCGGCGGCGCCGAGCGCGGCACATGCCAGCGCCTGCGCGGCGTATCCGTCCCAGTTGGCCGGCTTGCCCGCGCGCGCCCGGCCGCAGGATGCCGAACGCCTCCCGGACCTGGCGGCGCCGGCAGCTTCGGGGCCCTGCGACGGCGGCTGCGCCGGCGCCCTCGCGGACGCCGGCTCGCGCGGCGCGCAGGCAGGCGCGCTCTCTGGCGGGGCTGCGCTGGCAGGGGCCACCGCCGCGGGCGGCGCCGATGCAGGGCTGTCCGGCACGGACAGCGAGCGGACGCAGGCGTGCGCGGCGGCGGCGGCGGCCGTACCCAACCCGGGTCCCGCCTGCGCCGGCGCGTCCACATCCGGCAGCGGTGACGGCTCGGTTACTGCTTTGCGCAGGCTGAGCGCCACGCTGGTGCGCGCGCCGGCCGAGCACATTGTGCTTCTGTCGGCCGCCCTCCGACTTGAGGCCGCGCCGCAGACATCCTTGTGGGCGCCGCAGGGAACCGATGCCCTGGAAGGGAGCGTGCAGCCTGGCAGAGACGCGGGCGAGGCAGCGGCGGCGCCATTGCCCAACGACAGGCGCAGGCCCGCGGCCGCCGCTGGCGACTGCGCGGTGGCCTTTGCGCAGGAGGCTGCCATGACATGCAGGGCGTCCGCCGCCGGCCGCAGCTTGCAGAACGCGGCGCCGTCGGCGGCGTGTCCGGCAGCGGCGCCGCCGGCGCCGCGCGCCGCGCCGCGACCGCGCGGGCCTGCGGCGCGCAGCGCGGCAGGCGCGCTCAGGGGCGCGGGCAGCGGCGCTGACAGCAGCGCCGCCGCCTCCAGCGCCCACCCCGCCGGGCTGGGCAGGCCGTCGCCACCCGCCGACTCACCCGACAAGGATGAGTCGGCGGATCCTCCCCACGTGTCTGCATGGCTCGAAGCGCCCGACGCGGGGGCGCCCTCCGACCCGCTGAACGAGGCGGCGGCCTCCGAGGCGGTAGCCTCCAGCTCGCAGTCATGCACGGACGGGGCGCTGGCGCGCCGGGCGGCGCGCCGGCGCGGGCTGGCGCGGCGCGGCCGGCCGCCCGGGCTGCGCGCCGCCGCGGCCGGGCTCAGCGGCGACTCGGGCAGCGCCGCGCGCTCCGCCGGCGACAGCAGCGAGAAGAAGCTGCCGGCGCTGCTCCTGCGGCGGCGCGAGCCCCGGGCGCTGCGTGAGCTGCCCCGCGGATGGATGACGCTAGGCTTGCAGCAGACCCTTGCTTTGACGTCAAGCAGGACATAGGCACAGACAGCCTCGATCCTTGCAAGAACTGCAGCTCGCTGAGTCAGCAGGCAAACCAGGAGAGCAGGCAAAAATACGGTTGGGGCTAAGGGGCCCTGGCAACTCTCGGGGCCCTGGCAACCCGCGCATCGTCGGCAGCGCGCACCCGTCCGCCACGTCCTGCGGCGTCTGGCCCCCGGCGTCGCGCAGCGAGGCCCACAGCGCGCCCGCGCCCGGGCAGCGCGCCAGCAGCAGGCCCGCCGCCGCGCCGCCGTCGGCGGCCGCGGCCGCCAGGTGCAGCGCCGACGCCGCGCCGGCGCCCGCGGGCGCCGCCAGGTCCCAGACCACCCTGCAGGTTCCGCGCCCCCCTTGCCCCGGCATGGCGTGCGCCCGCCCCTGCGCTGGCCCCTGCCAGGATTGCGGCTCGTGTGCGCGCCCGCAGCACTCAGCCCCTCTCGGCGCATGCAGCAGGAAGGTCGCGGCGCACCGCCTCCGCCTACTTCATTTCGCCAAGAGCTTCAATGACGTGCACAGCAAGACGACCTGACGGCACACTCCTTGCCGACACATGCACCCGCGCTCCTCATCTGCTCATGCCTTCCCACAAAGCTAGAGGCCTGTGGGAACCACGCTCTCACGCGGCCCGATCGGGCATGCATGGTCGGCCTGCGCCTGTGCACAGCGCCCTCGAGGGGCGCACCCGTGGGCAGCAAGGCCGAGGAGCAGGTCCAGAGTGGCCAGGCAGCGCGCGCGCAGCGCCAGGTGCAGCAGGCCGCCGAGCGCGCGCGCGCTGTAGGCGGCCTCCGCCGCGGCCACCGCGTCGCGCATGTGGTCGTGGCCCACAGCGGCCACTGGCAGCACCTGAGCGCCGAGCCAGGGGCCGTCACGAGGCTGCCCAGTGAGCCCGCACACTGCCACGCCAGGGCATGCAAGGTGCTCCTGACCTGACATCAATTACAGGGCATGCGCCACTGCGCAACGCAGTTTCTGGCATGGCGCAGCAGGGCGCGCGGCGATGCTCAGCGCTGGCCCCGGCTGGTGCGCAGCGAGCTGCGGCGCGGGCCGGGGCGCGCCCTGGCGACGAGCGCGGGCCAGCCGCGCGCGGCGCCGAGCACGAGCAGCCGGCGCGCGGCGCCGGCCACGTGCGCCACAAAGCCCGGGCGCCCCAGCTCGCGCTGCGCGGCGCCGGTCCACGCGCCGCCGCGCGCGGGCGCGGCGCGCGCGGCCGCCGGCATCGCCAGGAACTCCGCAAACTGCAGCACGCGCCCGATGTCGGCCAGCAGCGGCGCGAGCGCCGCCCAGGCCATCCTGCGCGCGGCGCTCTCCCGCCTCGGAACCCTCCTGTGCAACCACGCCACGCCATTCGCATATCTTAGAAAGATAGCCTATAAAATCGAAGGCGATTGAATTTGAAGAATAAATTGGAAGCGAAATTGAAGATCAAACGGAAACGAATCATTGTGAACACGCAGGCCCTGTGCGGCAGACTGCGCCGCGCGCCTGCCGTCCGCCGCATCCGCCTCCAGCGAGCGGACCTCGCGCACGAGCGCGGCGCTGTCGGCCAGCACCACCGGCCGCGGCGGCCCCAGCAGCCCGCCCGCCTCGGCCTCCACCCACGCCACGCCGCACCGCCCCGCCCCTGCCATGCCGACAGTCAGCCGCCGCCCGGGGCTGGTCGCGCACGCGCGCTTGTCCAGCGGCACGTCCGCCAGGAAGCGCCCGTCGAAGCGGACGAGCAGGCGCTCGGGGGCGGGGCGGGGCGGGGCGGCGGGCGCCAGCGGCGGCAGGCGCAGGCGCATCTGCCCGCCCACCAGCGCCGCGAACGGCGCCGCGCAGGGCCCCGGCGGCAGCTGCGCCTCGAGCGCCTGCGGGCGCGCCGGCGCCTTGCCGTCAGCGCGGGCTCGGGCGGCAGGCCTGCAAGCTCTTAGAACAGTGTGACGCGCCCGTCAAACATCTAATCTATGAAAGCATTGCCGGAACTTGGCACGCCATCAGCTGGCTCGCCCCGGGGGGGGGGGGGGGGGGGGTGTGGTGCTGCACTTGGGCACCGTCTGCCTGGCAAGCACGTCCCGCCAGACTGGTTGGCCTGCATGCAGGCGGGCACATTGGCCCGTAAAAAACAAGGTGCGCACTCGGCTCCCCCATGCCATGGAAATGACGCCGTCCACAACCAGCGCCGCGCCAGCGGGCGTCTGCAGCAGCACGCGGCCGCGCTGCGCCAGCGGCAAGCACGCGGCCAGCCGTGCAGCCGCATCCTCCGGCCCCTCGCGCGCACGGTTGCCCTGCATCCCACACAGTAAGCCTGAGACAGAGACAGCCCTACGCAGCAGCGCTCGCATGAGGGGACAGCCTTGCTGCGTATTCAGTAGCAGCAATGACAAGCCTGGATGCAGTCCTGAGTGCATGTGAAACACTTCTGGACACGAGGCGCACCAGCTGCTATCTACAGGAGGCCCTGCATGCCCGCATGCTTCCTCGCACAAGGCAGAGACGCCTTGTCATATCAGGCCACTCCAGGAAATGAGAACAATCAGTCGTAATTCACTGTAAGCATTTTTTTCCTTCGCCGCCGGGAGCGCACCGTCGCCAGCAGCGCGTCGGCCACAACATGCACGCAGCCGGGCCGCACGGCGGCCTGCAGGCTGACCACCTGCGCCGGCCCGCCCATCGTGGCCTCCAGCTCGCGGCGGATGCCCGGCTGCAGCTCGGCAGGCTCTGCGTCGAGCAGCTTGAGCGACATGCGCATGTCGTCCGCCGCGCCAGCCGCCGCCTCGCCGCGCCCGCCGCCGTCACCGCCGCCACCGCCGTCGCCGTCCGTGGCGCTGCCCGCTTGGGCGCCCGCGTCGAGCGAGCCGGCGCGCGCGTCCGGCGCGCCGTCGCCGCCGCCGTCGGGCGCCGGCGGGATGACGGGCGGGCTGGGCGGCAGCCCCGGCCAGGTCACCACCTCGCTGGGGCGCTCGGGGCTCAGCATCCATGCGCTCGGCAGCAGCATGGCCTGCTCGGCGGGCGGCGGGCCGAGGCCGCTGCCGTCGCTGCGCTGGGACGCCTCCCAGCCGCGGCCGCCGGGGTTGCCCCCGCTGCCGCCCGGCAGCTGGCCCCCGGGCAGCCCCGCGGCCCATCCGCCCATCGGGCCAACCTCGGAGATCCCACTCGCGGCGCCCGCCGCGCGGCTGCCGGCGCCGGCCGCGCCGCCGACGCTGCCGCTCCGCAGCCGCCCGCCCAGGAGCCCCAGCTGCTCGCCGGCCAGGGTCGCGCCCAGCCCCTCGCCAGGCGGCAGCGCGCGGGCGTGCCGCGCCTGCGCCGGCGGCGCGCCGAGCGCCCAGGCGGGCAGGCCCGCGCCCCCGCGCGCCGGCCCGCCGCCCAGCCCGCCCAGCATGGAGGGCTGCCCCGGCGGCGAGGAGCCCCAGCCATGCTGCGCGGCGGCCTGCAGCTGCAGCATGCCCGGGTGGTCGTACCGCCGGCCCTGCGGCGCCGCGAGCGCGCCCTGCGCACGCGCGCATCTGACCCGCTCAGCAGCTGCGTCGCCACGGTGTGCAGTCAGGCAGTGCACCTCGACCAGCAGGCAGCGACTGCCGAGCTCCGCGGCACCCGTTTGCCAGCGCATGCTTCAGCAGCATCGCCTGATTTGCAGGCAGTCCAGGCTGTATCATCGAATGGGACCTGCTCGCCCGGCCGCCCAGGCAGGGCACGCCCTGACCCTAACCCTGCACTATGGGCAGGGTCGCGCCTTGGCGTCGGGCGCATCGGGCGGTGAGCCGACCGGCAGCGGGTCGTACTGCTGCAGCAGCCGCGCCAGCGTGGCCATGCCCTCCGCGGCAGGGGCGCCCGCGGCCGCGCCCGCCTCCGGGCCCGGCGCGTCGGGCAGTACGGGGCACTCTGGGATGTTCTGCAGGCCGGCGCTGAGCGTGCGGGACGGCCGCCCGGGGCCATGCGGCACGCGCACGGCGGGCGCGTCCAGCCGGCCGGGCGCGCCGCGCAGGCGCTGCCTGCTGGCGCGCGCGCGTGAGTCCTGTCAGCGCATGCCGCAGCTGTCCACAACGTCCGGCTGTCCTTTGTCACTAGGTGCCGCACGCTCTCCTACACCTTCTCGTGTGCTGGCGCGTCCGGACCGCGAGGATGCGCAGCACATAATTCGTATGCAGTGCGCACACGGAGTCCAAACCTGTATGCTTGGCTGCTGGCGCCATTATGAAGAGGGACCGCCAGCGTCATGCTCTGTCTACCCACATCGGCAGCAACCGCAGGTGCAGCATGTTGTGCCGCACGCCCCCAACAAGCACTGCTTTTGCAGGCGAGACGAGCGCAGCCACGAGCTGGGGGCGATGGGGAAAAGCATGGGGCAGGGCGGGCGCCGCACTGGCGCGCGGCGTCAGCGCCACCGGCGCCCAGCGACATGCCGCTCAGCGTCGCCTCGGCGCTGCGCGCGCGCTGCATGGAGGCGCGCGCCTCATCCGCGCTGGACATGCGCTCCATGCCGGGCCGCGGCAGCGGCCCCGCGCCCGCCCCGGCGCCCCGCGCCTCCTGCGGGCCGCCGAACAGCGGCGGCGGCGGCACCTGCGTGTGACACGCGCGGCCGTGAGCGGACCGCAGCTGCTGGCGCGCCTGCCGTGTGGCGCTGCGTCTGTGTGGCGTGCGGCCGTGCCCACAGACTGGGCTGGGACGAGCCAGCCTGCACGTTGCTGCCCTTCATACCTTCCATTGACCTCCACAACAGTGTCCCTCACGATGGACTATAGGCGCATGAAAGCCTTCCAGCGCTCAGCTCGCTGCAGCCGAGCGGCGAGGGGCAGCGCCGCGCCTCGGCAGGCGCATGGCGCAGCATGGCCTCGAGCGCGGTGATGGGCAGCACGCTGCGCGGCGCCTGCTGCTGGTACGCGCCGCGCTGCGCCGCCGCGGCCGCCTGCGCAGGCCCGGGCGCCTGCAGCTGCGCCTGCGCGGCCACGAGCTGCTGGAACGCCGCCGCCTGCGCCTGCGCGCCCGGGCCCCTGTCGGCGCCTTGACTAGCGGCGATGCTGCGCGCAGCCGCGGACGCGCGACGCAGCGTGCGAGCAAAGCTGAAAGGAAGTTAATCTGGGGTGGACAACCTGGGCAGCTGTGCAGCTGGAGCCTGGGCTGATGTGATGCCACAGGGCCGGCGCACCCGGCTGGCAGTGTCCAGCAGCAGGCTGGGCGGCCGGCCGGCTAGGCGCGACGGCGCCCAGCCGCCCATGTCGCCGCTGCCGCCGCCGCCGCTGCGCGCCTGCTCCAGCAGCGGCTGGCCCGCGCCGGCGGCGGCGGCAGGGTTCTCGGGCGCGCCCAGAGCGTGCAGCCAGCTGAGCGCGCCGGCCTCGGCCGCGTCGCGGCGCAGCTCCTGGGCGCCCACGCGGCCGGGGTCCAGCAAGAAGGCCGCGCCGGGCGCAGCGCGCTCGTGCGGGAAGCCCGGCATCAGGCCTGCGCCGCGCAATATGATGGTCAGGGTAGGGTATGCAACCCTATCCTGATACGATGGTGAGCAGAGTTTGCATCCCCACGCCTGCGCCACGCGCTCCGGGCCAGAGCGCTGCTCCACCGCGCGAGCACAGCGCTCTGCGAATGGCGGGGCGGCGCGCCCGAGGCCAGGCTCTGCTCAGCGGCGGCGGCGGCGGCGGCCGCCGCCGCGCGGTGCGGGTTGGGCGACGACAGTGACGCGATCAGCGCGCCGCTCAGCTCGCCCAGGCGCACGGGGGCGCCCACGGGGTCGGACTGGTGCCGCCGCATGCCGGCCGCGTATGCCGCGTCCGCCGTGGCATGCGCAGCCGCCTGCGCGGCAGCAGGCGCTGTGGGCAGGCGGGCTGTCGCGCCGCAGGAATACTGGCATGCCAGGCAGCCAAGCACGCTCGCAGCCCACATCATGAAAATGGCTGCGGTGTTGCTTGGCCGACCCGGAGTCTGTCCGCTTCTTCAGACCCTGGGTCTGCCCGTTGCTGCCCCGGGCCGGCGGCGGGCACGCGCCTGGCCCTCCAGGACGGCGCTCTCCAGGTCCGCACCTGCGCCCGCCGGGCCGGCCGCGCGGCCGCCGCGCATGCTCTCCAGCAAGTCCATCACATTCAGGATCTCCGGCGGCAGCAGCTGCGCGCTCACCACCGCCGCGCTCACCCCGCCACGGCGTCGAGCGCCATGCCCCTGGAGCGCGAGGCGCCGGGGCCGGCGCCCCCCCCTGGCCTGCAGGCAGGCGGGCTGCAGAGCCGTGCCTGACAGGCTGTATGTGGCAGAACTCTAAATTCCAATCGCGCCGGGACGCACGCTGCCGCGGCCCCAGCGCCCGGGCGGCGTTGAGACAGGTCGCCCCGCCAGCCTTCACTCCCCCAGCAGTGGGGCCCCCGCGGGTCAGCCCACCTTGCGCGCGTCGGGCGCCGTGGCCAGTGCTGCCGCCTCCGGCGGTGCCTTGCGCGCGGAGCGCGGGCGCAGGTGGTACCGCACGCGGCCGCCCTCCTCGTCGCCCTCACCGCTGCCGCCCTCGGCGTCGCCGCGCTCGGCGGGCGCGCGCGCCGCGCCCGCCCAGACCGGACTGTCCTCGGAGCCGGCCGCCTCGTCGCTGTCCTCGGGGTCCTGGCGGGCGCGCGGCACGTCAGCCGGGCGCGGCATCCGTGCGCTCGCCGGGACCAGCGCGGCACCACTTAGTTATCAGTCTATGTCTATCCTGCAGGCCGCAGTTGCGCGCCTGATGGACGTGGCGCCAGGCCGTCCACCTGGCAACACCGCACAGCCTACCGCAGCAGCATGAGGCAATGACGGCACGGCCCAAGGTTTATGGCACCAGGCTGAGGGTGGCAGCCAACGGCGCCAGGCTCACCGACAGCGATGAGTCGCCGCGCTTGCGCCGCCCGCGCCCGCGCCGCGCGCCGCCGCGCCGCGGGCGGCCGCGGCCGCGGTAGGGGCTGCGCCCCTCGCCGCCGCCGCTATCGCCGCCCACGCGCTTGCGCCGCCGGTCATTGTGTGCGTTCAAGCGTTGGCGGCAGCTCCTGCATGGCGTGCGACACCTCAGCCAGAAGGGGCAGCAGCACAGGCCTTACCATGCGTGCAAAGAAGCGGCCAGGGACACAGTGCAGGCCTCGCCCCACTCGCCACAACTGTGCCTGGGCTGCAAGCAGGCCAGGCAATGTCCCACTCCGGCGGGCGCCGCGCCTGCGGTTGCCGTCAAACGCGTCCAGGTGGTGGAAGCGCCCGCATTGCTGCGCGCCCCGCGCACGCGTTGGCCTCACCGCCGTCTTGCTGCGCAGGCACAGCGCGCGGGGGTGACGACAGCCTGGGGCCGTGGGGCGGTCACCTGGCAGAAGCGATGCGGCACGGACTGCATCAGCAGCACCAACAGCGTCAGGTGCGCCTGGCACACGCGGTAGCGCTGGTAGTAGTCGCCCTCCGGACTGGCGGCGTCGTCCATGCGCTTGCCGCACCCGAGCACCTGGCGCGGCCGCCGCGTCAGCTGCTGCAAGCGCGGCGGCGCGGCGGCCACGCACTGGGCCCCTGGGCGACTGGCCCAGCCTGCCGGGTGCCAGAGCGCGGCTTGCTGGCTGCCAGCCGGGCCAAAGAGCCACCGCGTCGAGCACTCATGGCCTGCTCCCCGGCCGTCAGCGCACGCAGAGAGCTGAGCCCTGGCCATGCCCTGGCCGCATCCGCTCCCAAAGCAGGCTGTGGCAGCAGGCGCGCCGGCGCGCCTGGCACACCATCGGCACGCTGCGCTTCTGCACGCCGGCCAGGTCGTAGCTGGGGTCCAGGCTGGGCACGCCCTCCAGGCCTGGGAGCAGCGGCGGCAGCGCTGGCGGGTCCGCGGGCGCGGCCCCGCTCGCGCCGCGCTCGACGTCGCCGCGGCCGCCGCCGTCGCCGCTGGCCGGCCCTGCGGCGCCGCCGGGGGCGCTGCGCGGCTCGGCGCGCGCCTCGTACGGGTCCCAGGTGAACTGCGCCGGGTCCCAATGCACGCCATCGTCGCCGCCACGGCTTCGCGGCGGCTGCTCGGACATGCAGCTGTGCTCGGCTTACGCCGCGTCTTGCCCGCCGCCTGTCACGCGGAGCGCGCAGGCGTCAGGCGCGCCTGCCAGCGCCACTCGCCTCCAAAAGGCGCGTCGCCCCGGCCGCCTCAACAGCCACCGCGGCCGCGCCAGGCGCACGCGGCGTCAGCAGCAGCGTACTTGCAGCCTCGCGTCTTGCGTGACTGGCTGCACACAGGAGCCCGTGCGCAATTGAAACATTCAAAAGGCATGTGCAGCTGCGCGCTGCGCTGGCCAGACGCACCACGTATAAAATTGAACAACGAATTGCAGACATGCCGGCCATCCTCACCTGGCCAGTCCGCTGATATGACCGTGACCATCTTGGGTTGCACTAGGTCGTCGTATCGACTGCAGTATCGGCGTGTCGCCCCCCTTCCTAACCAGAGGCCACCGCCCCGCGCTCCTCCGATACCTCCAGACCTCTTGTTCCGTGCGTGCATCCCAGCCTTGCGACGCAAGATGGGAAACCCTATAGGGTAGCTACCCGCTTGGCAGCAATAATTGCGAATGCTAGGCCTGGGACGCAGCATGGGTGGAGCTTACGACCGTGGGGTGCATGGAGGAGGCAGCGAGCCTGCACCAGAGAGCGCTGCAGACATGCGTGAATATAGTGCAGGACCACCGCAGTGCATCAGCAATGGAGCGGCCCACAAAGGTGCTGGCCCATGTCACAGCATGGCTGGCAACAAGGCCGCATGTACAGACAGTGCTGACAAGCACCAGTAGACATGCTCGTGTAGTTGCTTGTCCACTTCTGGGGCAGCATAAAGGCCGCCTGCATTGCAGCCAGGGTGCTGGTCTGCGCCCAAGGCTCAATGAACCGGTGCATTTTGCATTTGGCCATAAACTTTGACCGCATAGGCTGTGGGTGACCGTGGGATCGGGCCAAGCTGCACGGGTGCTGGCAACCCCATGAGAAGCCAGCATGTGATGGACTTTCAAAGAGCTACCGCGCAAAGCTAGTGGCAGCCGGTGTCCAGAAGGTGTCTGCCTTGCCCTCAAGCCAAAGGAGGAGATAAGCATGACCAGGACCAGCGACGGTGCATTCACAGCCTGTTGAGCGCACAGACAACAGCCCTGCAGCACTCACAGCACAAACAGGCAAGGTTTGCAGGTGATGTACAGGCACTTGCGCGGGGACAGAAAGGTCGCGCTGGCATCTGGCAGAACAAGTGCCTGCTTCTCCTCCAAGTACAACATGCATGCAGCGTGCAGTGGATGCCAGGTCTGCCAGGCAGGGCGTGCAGCCTCGTCGCATATAGCGTCACAGCAGAGGGTCCAGGTGATGGCACCCAGAAGAAGAACTCACAGGCATGAAAGACAGATATAGCTGCAAGCTGCTAGTGTGTGCTTGCTATAAAGCACATAAATGTCTTGCACATGAGCAGTTGGCGTCCTCATGCATGCAAGAGCATACGTTCATGAAGAGATGCTACACAGCATGACAGCAGCGCTGCATACATGCAGTGCCTGTCTGTATTGCGCACCCCAGCAGCTCAGCGCTGCCACTCACATGCGCAATCGGGTATACTTGTCACTCGAGCCACACCTCCGTTCTGCTCACGCGGATCCACTCCACACCCCTGTGCCCTGATCCTAGCAGCTGCCTGTGCAGTGCCAGGAGGGCTGCAGCGCTCGGCCCCTGACATGGTCGCGCGTGGTCAAACAGCACTTTGTCCAGGGGCGCATGGTGCCGCACCCCAAAGTCGTGCGAAAGTGCGACTTGGCAGTGCCAGAATCCGAGGAAGGTCATGCAGGGAAAGGCTGACAGGTCACCCAGGGCGACAGCATCCAGAATGCCTAGAGTGTGCAAGCTATCCGTACTGAAGGACCGTGAAAAGCCTAGCGCCAGATGCTGCAGGCTTGACAGCACAGTCAACCCCGCAGGCAGCGCAGAGAAGTGGTTGTTAGTGACATAGAGGTATGCCAGCTGCCATAGCGCCAGGGCTTGCTCCGGGAACGCCTGCAGCCCACCAGCCGCCTGCAGAAAAGTCAGCGACCCCGGCAGCACAGGCGTCCATGACAACGCCTGCACGTCCCAGGAAAGCTGGCAGAACTTGCGCAGAAAGCGCAAAGGTGTCAAATCCCTTGGCACCAGCACGGCCTCGGTCACACGGAGTTCAGTGAGGCCCACGAGCCCCAGCAGAACAGGAAGCCGCACACGGTTCCGTGCGTTGTATAGCATCAGCACCAACCTCTGCAGCCCCGGCATCCCCAGCCCCTCCTGAAACACCACGCCTTCCTCGGAATCAATGTCCAGCTCGGTCAAGCGCGACAAACCCACTGGCACAAAGCACGCGAGCGAGAAGCGCGGTCCCAGCACCACACTCGTCAGGCGCGGCAGGCCGCGCCGCCGCGCTAGGTCCAGAACGTTGACCTCGAGCTCGCTGGGAGAAAACTGACGGGCGCCAAAGTGCCATGGTGCACATGAGAGCTCCAACCGCTGCAGTGACTGCGGCAGGGCTGCTAGGCCCAGTGCATACAGGCTGTGCTGTTCCAAAAAGAGTGTCTTCAGGTGCGTCAGCGACTGGCACTGGCTGATAGCGCGTGAGAACGCCAGCACGCTGCCCCTTTCCATGGCCGCTCGGGTGCAACCACGCTGTCCTAAATACACGTGTATAGTGCGCAGGGAGGCGTGCGCAGCCTGAATCACCACCACAAGCACGTTCACCCAGGTCTGCGAGCCGTACACATTTCCCGTCAACGTGAACTCCAGCGCTTTCACTGCGCAGCAGCGACGGGCCAGCCACTTTTCCAGCTTGGCGAGGCACGTCGTGAAGTTCATGCCTCTGCCTGTGCCTGTGGAGCGCGCACAGCGGTGACTGGTTGAACGCAATAAGACACAGACATTGACAAGGAGTCAAGACAGTGGCAAACCTTCAGGGCGCCAGAACGCTGCTGCAAAACCGTCGTCCAAGCGCTCCCAGACCTTGGTTGGCTTCAACAAGACGTCGCGGAACCGCCTGCGTCTCTGGAAGTTCATCAGCTGTTGGTCTGAGGTGAGCACATCAAGAGGTTACACGCCAGCACAACCTGCAGCACTGACCCACCTGCATACGCGCGGCAGGCTCGTCAGCGTCTGCTTTTGTGGCACGCGGCTCAGGATCTCTGCGAGCAGCTCGTCTGACAAGCTGTCCAGGCTCGCCATGCGACCAGGTTGTCGTTCGACAGGCTGAGCTGGCGCAGCGCGACTTTTGCGCTGTGCACTCAGGCACTCTGTGTACCGATTGCACAGTGCGCAAGCACCTGGAGCCTGGTGTGCTGGCTGGGACTGGATGGAAGCTGTACCAGCCAGCGCAGCCTGCTGGAGCAGGACGCAGCTTGAGCTTTGAATGTACAGGGCTATTACCCTGGGCGGACCACTTGGTGGCCCTGGTGCCAACAGTGCATGTTGCGAGCCCGCGCGAGCCCGCGAGCCAGGCTACACCACATAGCTGAGGGGGCCATTGGGTTAGGGCCCCCGGTGATGCTTTTCATTCATTCATTCGTGGAGTGCTGATTTGCGTGC
>JAABUU010002431.1_pt1 | contig 26623 bp, 31 predicted proteins | sample 5559301 | NCBI WGS metagenome assembly JAABUU01 (sample SAMN10711884, study PRJNA513360) | rock metagenome | isolation source: Antarctica rocks | place: Antarctica: Victoria Land, Richard Nunatak white | reverse complement strand
TGATGGCGTCGGGGTCTGTCTCCGCAGGGGGGATGGTTTGGTGCTGTTGCGGGGTTGGTGACGGTGAGGGTGGTTTGGGCGGGGAGTATTGGGTTGCGGCGTCTACTCTTTGTCTGGCCGGCGATCTGGCAGGCGCGATTGGTGACCTTGCAGATGTAGCGGCACGGCGTAGAGAAGAGGGTGACTGCCTCCCGAACGGTGGTGGTGGAGGGGGCCCCGTCGGGCGGGAGACCTGCCGTGGGGATTGCGAGGCCGAATGTCGGTGTGATCCATTACTGTTGGAGCGGACTCGGCACCCTGCTGCTGCGGCTCCGGACGAGGTCGAGGAGGAGCTGGAATGTAATGTTAGGGTTGGAGAGGCGGTTATCATTGTGCAGTAAGGAAGTCGATGTCGACGTCGGTGGCTATGGTGCAGCAACGGTGGATTCCGGGGGAGGTGTGGTGGAGATATGAGCGCATATTTGTGGAGTAGATAGTACCGGGTTCGCGTATCGTGGTAGAAGTGGTCTCGCCGCTGTGCCTTATAAGCATTGACTGCTAAGGGATCTGGGTCGTGATGTTTTCTTCGCGGGGCAGTGAAAATGGTCGATCCCGTGACGGAGCGATAGGCGGGAGAGTGCCGGGACCACGACGAGTTATAGGCGGCTAAAGTAAATATCGCAGGGGAGACTATAGTGCTTAGTCAGCCATTATAACTCCCGTCTCTGGCAGCAGATGATAGCGGCAATAGCTGGCAAAAACAGGTGAAATAATGTAGCTACCTTGGCTATATGCAGGATATTGATTCCCTATTCAGACTGAAGTGATTCCATTGTATGTTTATTCCTACTCTTCGTTGAAAGCTTTCGGCGACCTCCGCATTCTCGCTTCGGTGGGGACGGCATTATCTCGACCGCCGCATTCAATGAACGATGCTGTAATTGAATCCTTTACGCCACTCGGGGAGCGATATAAAGATTCACCAAGTTCTTGGACTTGAATCCTGACGTCGACTAGAAGGAACCCTCCTTCGGTCTCGTATCGAAGCCTTTCTCCGTTATTGCGTGCCTTGGCACGCCCGCTATCTACGCTATAGCCCCATCATGACACGCCCCTCCACCCCTCCGATATTGACTGAACTTCGAAGCCCATCTACTCCCGCTTCCCAGGTGGCCGCCTTGCGAGCGCTCAAGAATGAAATCATAGGTCATGAACAGAAGAAGGAAATGTGGATTGGCCTGGGGGTGGTGACTCCCATCGTTAGGATCTTGAACACAAGCAAGGGAGTGGGCAAAAGGAAAAGCCGAGAAATCAATGGAGCTTCGAAACACAAGGAGAAGAAGGTTGTACGGACAGACGAGGAAGAGGCTCGACTGCAAGCTATCATCATTGTTGGTAGTCTCGCTCAAGGTACGGTCGGAATGTCAAGACATGCTGGAGAGGGCATGGGCGTGCCTTACGGCCTAGTTTGATAGCTCGAGCTGACATCCTTCTCGTGTCAGGCGGTCCATCTTTCGTAACTCCCTTGCTGTCCGGCTGTGTCCTCCCGCCTCTCCTATCTATACTAACTCCCGGCGAATCCACCCCTCACCTTGTCCTTTCTAGCCTGAGAACGTTGAACACCATTGCAGACTCGCTCTCCTTGACAGATCCGTCGAGTACCTCTATAGACCAGTCATTCTCCAGTTTGTTGTTTTCAAGCCCGTATATTGGTGCCCTTACTCAGGTCTTGTGGCAGTCCAGCGCGTCCTCAACTGTGCAACAACAAATCACTCTCGCTGCGAACTTGATCGCGAAGTCATGCCAGAAAGAGTGGCACCGTGTGGCGCTTGAGGATGCAGGGGCATTGGATGCCTTGTCGCTGAGGCTGGCGTCCTTCGTGGTATCGATGGGCCTGGTCCTGCCCGGGGCCGAAACGCAGCGGCATACATCTGAGATACTAGACGCAATACCCGTCCCTGCCCCGGCAAATGCCAAACTCGCGCCAATCCTTGAAGCCATCGGGACTATTGTACAGTTCTCAAAGTACCGTGCTACCGTATTACTCCACTCACCGCCTATTCTTACCGTCTTTCCGAGATCAACAGCCGACATCCCTTTGGCACATGATATAAGACCGTCAGGGCCTCCTTTTACTACAGCACCGAACTCTATGCAACAGGTCCCCATGAATCCTATTGATTATCTCCTACCACAAACGCCCATCCCGCAACATCGAGGATCTTCCGCTCATTCAACAAGCTTCCCGCCCCTGGGAGCCTCAATCCCTTTGGGCAGACATCCACGGACAGCAAGTGCTTTGGGTTGGTCTCTTGATTCCCGGCCTACAGAGTTTAGTGCCATCGACGAAGAGGATGAAAGTGCTTTAGTGTCGTGGCTTATATACGTTACACGGACAAGTTCAAGGTGGACATGCCTTATGGCAGTCTGGTTACTGACCATGCTGTATCGCTCAGATCTGACCGACAAGCGGCGGGAAAGCTCGTTGGCTCTTTTGCTGGTGCCGCTTTTGGTTCGGATGCTCAGCAAAGATCTCAGGTCTGAGGAGGATACCCTGCTGAGTGGTAACGGTGTCAGTACTGTGCAGTCATCTACATGGGCGATCAAAGAGCAAGCGCCTAAGGTTCTTGCCATGCTCGTGATGGATAGTGCTGAGCTTCAGAAAGCCGCAGTAGATGCTGATGCCATCAAGAAGCTCAGCCAGCTCCTCAAGGAATCCTACGATCCTTTGCCCAAACTCTCGCAATCAAGCATGTGGAGGCCGGACGGCGCAGAGTCCAATTCAGTTCAAGGGAGGGAAAATACAAACACCTCACGGCTTGGAGCACGCGGGCTCTCTCCCCAGGCCAGCTATGTCATCAAGATGAGGGAAGGTGTTCTTATGGCGCTCGCAGCTATAGCCCCTTTCAAGGACGATTACCGGAAAGCAATGATCGACAACGGCGTAGTACCGTTCATCATCGAATCCTTGAAACCGTATGATGCAAGCCCAACACTAGCTTCCAAAAGCACGGAGTCCTCGAACATGGCCCATGGCAACCCTGTCACTGTTTTGCTCGCTGCTTGTTCTGCGGCAAGGGCACTATCAAGGTCGGTCAGTATTCTGCGGACAAGTCTCATTGATGCTGGGATTGCTGTGCCGCTGTTTGCACTCTTGAATCACCCCGAGATGGAAGTTCAGATTGCGGCAACCGCTGTAGTGTGCAACCTTGTGCTAGAGTTCAGTCCAATGCGAGACGTGAGTTCCACTGGCATCGGTCAAGGATCCCTTGATGGTAAACAGTAAGCTAATGTTTGAGCAGGCAATAATGGATGCTGGTGTACTGAAGGTGCTCTGCGAACATGCCCACTCGATGAATGCGAAGTTACGACTCAACTCACTTTGGGCCCTGAAGCACCTGGTATACTTGACACCGAATGACGTCAAGAAGGCTTGCCTCGATCAGCTCGGACCAGGTTGGCTGAAACAGATCGTGTGCAATGACACGGAAGACTCGGCACTTTCGACAGGAAACAGGGGGGAAGAGAGTGTGGGGAACGCAACTCCGATCGCGATGAGCACCCCAAACGCCGCTGGGGAGCAAGTCGATCTTCTCAACGCTGTGGAAGAGTCCAGGGAAGTGACACCTCCAGAAGAGGAGGGTAATGAAGACGCCGATATGAAGATGGGCGACACTATCGGTGCCTTGAGTCAAAGCCACCCGGACTTTGATATCGGCCACAAGGGCCTGAACCTTGACCGATCAACAAACGGTCGGATGGCAAGCTCGGAGAGTCTTCGACCTAGACATGGAACGATGGCGGAGGGGGGAGGCAATCTACTCAAACAGGCCCGCAGTGACAACACCGCCGTTCAAGAACAAGGCTTGGACTTTATCCGCAATCTAATCTGCGGCCCCGGAGCGGCCGAAATGATCGACTACCTCTTCCGAGAGCTGGGCCAAGACAAGGTCTTCGACATCCTCGCCAAGAAGCTGCGGCCACAAGTCATCAACGCCTACAAGCGGGAGAAACGACTCTCCTCGTCCGACAACAGCACCCGACACGTCCCGCCGCAGACGGAGATCATCGTCTCCGTCTGCCACATCATCTCGCACATCGCGGCCGGCTCGCCGCGCCACCGGCAGCTGCTCATCTCGCAGACGGAACTGCTGCGGTCGCTGGTCGCCCTCTTCGAGCACGCGGACCGCAACGTCCGGTCCTGTTGCGCCTGGGTCGTCATCAATCTGACGTGGGTGGACGACCAGTCCGATTTCCTGAACTGCAAGGCGCGCGCGACGGAGTTGAAGCGGTTGGGCGTCCATCAGCAGCTGGAGGCGCTGGAACAGGATCCCGAGTTGGATGTGCGCGAGAGGGTCAAGACGGCGATGCATCAGATGACGAATCTTTTGCGCTGATGGTGAGGCTTGTGAGTTTCTGGGGTGAAAATTAACGTTTAAAGTCAGGGAAGAGGACTTGTACGGCGAATCGATTTGGTATCTACTGGTGGCCTTGTTTATATATGGTTTACTAAATGAAGGGAAGATGGCGCTGCGCTCGGTGTGCATCTTTGATACGGTGTTGGGAGACTCGAGGAAGAAGGTATGTTGATTTGCCAACCTGTGTATGGTAGATCTATATGGTTATATCAAAATAAGGATCGACCCAGGTTCTTTGTGATTCAATGGAGCAAGTTTGATGTCAATTGGTAGCAAAGGAGACAGAGCTAGGGCTTTGATACCTTTACCTGAGCCCCGACTTACCAAGGGCATGGATGGACCTTACCTGGATCGAACGGCATGATGGGTGGCAATTAAGCCCCTCGGAAGGTAAAGATTTATCCACCTCCCTTCGATGAATGTGGAAGTATCCATCGCGGTCGATCCGTGTAACATCCTTTCGATCCCAACCCCACCTTGGAGATACAGTTTCTCCAGAGCTATCCATCATGCTGTTTCGATCGCTCTCTACACCATTCGCCTTTGCCATCTTCCAGCTCGAAGCCCTACCCTTCCATCCGGCCTCCCCAGCCCGCGACACCGTTACGTAAATTGCGTGAAATCAGTGTACCTTAGCGAACACGATATCAACACCCTATCAATTCACACGTAGTCTGCGGTTCGTTGGGGTTGGCGTTGGCGCTTTAGGCACGGCTGTTTGGACTCTTCTAAGGAAGTGGAAGACCGGCGGGGCGGTAACCGTCAGGAAAGACCGCGTGATCTTTACTATATCGCTACATTCCGTGGTCTGGGCCAGGCAAAGTCTTCTTGTGGGTGTGGGCGAGGAGACAAGATGTAGCCCTGATCATCTTCTTCTTAGATATCAAAAATCGCTGTAGTGTCGAGGGTGGTATAGTTGACTGGATGGCATTCAAGGAGTATATAGAAGTCCCGGATTATCTCCTTACCAAACCCCCCAACAAACCCAACCCTCCCCCCACCCCATCAACAAACATCCTCCCCCCCCTTCTCCCCAGCCACCCGCTCCCCCAGATCCACCTTCAGCGTCCTCCCAAACAGCTCCAACAGCATCTCGAAGCAGACCCTCGAAACACCCGGGTCGTAACGGCCTTTACTCAGCTCATCGCGGATGAACGCATCTACCCACCCACAATCAGCGCCAAGCCATCCATCCCCCTTACAGTTACCTCCGAGGCGAGGACACCTACGCTGCGCCCAGGCAACTTCATAGAAGCTAAAGCAGACGCCCTTCTCATGCAACGTCTTCCGGATCAGATCTCTGCCCGCAGGCGGGACGTGGGTGTCTTTCTTGCCGAAGATCTGTTTCGGATCAGATGCCTTATCAGCTGACCCTCAGGGCCCTTGCCAGAAACCCAGAAGTCGTGATTGTATGAGTGACAAGGTACGCACCATAACCAGCTCCCCGTCAATCTCCCCCGCTCGTTCTAGACTGTCATCCTTCATCCCCTCGCCGAGACTATGGCTATGAATATCCGTCGCGAAATAGCAGACAGCAGCCGCGACGCGCCGGTCCAGCGCACAGCGGTACGCGAGATGCCCGCCGAGGCACATGCCCGTCGCGCCGATGCGGCCGGTACAGGTTGGGAGGTGCAGGAGGGTGGAGACGGAGAGGGCGGCGTCTTCGTCGTAGGCGGCGAGTTTCTGTTTTTCGTAACGTCGTTCAGCTTCGGCGAAGCCAAGCCAAGACAGCCTCTGACTGGCAGCGCGGAGAGGAGAGGCAAGGGCGTGAGAGCAGTGACAAGTACCTTCTGCACCTTGAGCGCGTTGCCCTTATCCGTTCCCGGGCCATCATAAGCCAGCGCCTCCGGGCCTACAAACTCATGATAGCTCGACGGCGCAGCGACGATATAGCCGTGCCCCGCGATCTGACGGGCGAAGCGCGCGACAGGGCCCGAGACTTCGTGGACTCTTAACATTCCCTCTTTGTTCAAGCCAAGCAGATGGGAAAGGGGGACATACCCTGGTAGATCTCGCTGAAGAGGACGACGCCGGGGAAGCGTGCGTGCGGGTAGTTTGGGATGGTGGGGTGGTAGAGGAAGATACCTTGATCAGTTCAGTGGCCTCTTGGGAACTGTACGTGCAGCAGGCGTGGAGGTTGGTTACGCATGCTGCTGCCATCCCCGGTTTTGGTCTGCACGTCTTTGTGGGTCTCCTCGATGAGCATGGTGGGTGTTCGATGCGGGACTTCTTATCGATAAGTCGAGGGAGGTAGTGGCCGGCAGGGTGCAGCTCGGCAGTTGCCGATAGCCCTACGAATCCTCTAGTTCGTACACAGATGAGAATCTTATAGGATGATGTTCGTTGTAACCGGCGTCAATATGTATCTGATCTGATTGCAGTATTAAGACGTCTCTTGTTGGCTAAGTCGGTGCGCCGTCCCTTAGCCACAGCTCAGTATAGACAACTATCTGCTTTCTTCGAGGATCCTCAATCTAGTGATCTATAATGACTATGTACAGGCCAATTGAAAATTATTACAGTAATGGCGCTCAGCATCGCAGCGCGGAGCCCTGCGTACTAGCCTATACTCAAGAGTCTATCCGGCGAATCCAACGTGCGAAAAAAAGGGTGATGATATACACAGCCCGGAGACGGCTCAGAAGACGTACTATAAATGTCAGCTTAAAAGATTGAAAAATGTCTTCTCGGACGGGCGTACCGGTATAAACAAGTAGGGTACCTGCCGCTTGTACTCCTGCCAAGCTTCACCATACTTGGCTTCACACCGTTGGATGTCGCGGTATGCCCTATGGGCGATCATGGCCGTAAAGAACACCGGGTAGAACCACGGGAAGGGACTGTTGAAACCCGTGACGAAACCCCACGTCAAGGCAAAGTAAAGGTCGCAAGTGTAGTGGATTTTCCGAGCATAGCCATCTGGAGAAACAGATCAGTACACTGTCTATAATATTACCAACCTCGACAGACTTACACCAGCCGTCAACCAGGATCGAATCCCCGGTGTGGGTCTTGATGGTCTTTGGATTCTTCACAGTCTGCCACGGCAACTGTGGGAAGGTCTTCCTCTCCATTAGAATACCCATCTCCTGCTGCCTGAAGCGGTTTTTCTGACTATTGGTTGTATCCCAGATCCAGTACATGGACAGATAAGAGACGTATAATGCTACGAGAGCGAAGCGATTCCAGTGGTAAACCGAAGGGGCATGGTTCGCCAGGTAAATCGTACAGTGGCAGTAGCTCAGCGGTACACCGGCCAGATTCCAAAAAATGAGCATGAAACCCCACTTCTCGTAGTAGATGTCCCTGAAATGCCGTTAGAGACTTGTGGTATTCAAAGCATATCGAATGATTACTCACCAAGTAGTGGTAATGCATTCCTCTCCTTTAGCGCAAGCGTTGGCATAGAGGAAGTGGGCCATGACGAGAAAGCCTACTTCACCAGATACCCATCCGAATTGTTCATACTGTCGGGCTGCTGCTCCACAGGAAAGCAGAAACAAGATGTACCAAGGCAGCCTTACCTCGCAGAACATCTTAAAGTCCAACAGGCCGAACATCCGAGGATTCAATTCCGCACCCATAAAGAAGTCGTAGACAGGATAACCACTCATTCGATGCTCGGCGCCTCTGTACAACGCCGAGAAGTACGCAACGAATGAGACGATGAATCCAGTAATGATAGCAACGGAGAGGAGCGGTCCAAACTCGTCAATAAGCGTGTACAGCCGGAAAAGACCACTGACATGGAGTGCTACCGCAACAGCAACGGTGCCATAAAATGACCAGAGCCCGGAACAGTGATATACAAGCTGTTTGCCCCCTTCGTGAGGCAGCGGCTTTCCCAAAATTGTGACCCCCGGCAGAAGTAGGTAGCACGCTGCCTCGACGATGAGAAAGGTCCAGTATATCACCCAGGCCTTCGCCGTCGGGAAAGCGCCTTCGTATACCATGTGTCCCAGATGTTTGGCGAAGGCCGTCCAACTCTCGCCATTCGCAGGCAAGGGCAAATGGCCGTCGTAGTACGTGGCTCCGATCCACATATACCACATCAGGCAAGGAAACCCGACCATCATCGCGGCGACGACCCAAGAGCCACCGAACTCGAAGTGCCCGCTATAGTCCACTCTTGGGTCCTTTCCCTCTTCCCATCCGTCGATGACTTTCTTCTGGTGTTCATTGGTACCCTTACCATGGCCATTACTTCTCGGCTTGCCGCCAATTGTGCTTTGATGGAGTTTGCCACTACCGTTTGCTCTTGTTGTAGGTATCTGGACTTGTATATCGTCCCCTGAAAATGCAGGCGCAAATACCGCCGGTGCGCGATTCACCTTCGAGTCCGGTGTCGTGGATTGCCGGGGCCGTGACCTGCGGGTGGGCGTCTCCACGAAGCCCGGATGCTCCGGCTTTCTGGAAGAATGGTAGGTTAGCACTTAGCATGCCCAGGTTCCTAGCGATCTCGCTCGAGGAGGAATAACCAAGGCGCCGTAGCCGTGTGGGTGTCGAAGGCAAAGGGACATACATACTTGGGAGGCCTCCCTATAGATGATCGCGTCGTCACAGTCATGTCGAACCGTTTCTGCAGCGTCGAGTCATGAGGTAGAAAACATTTGGCAGAAGACACAGAGTCGACAAATTATAATTATAATTAATAATGATATGTACGAAGTAGTATTAATTTCGCCACCAGTGCTCCTCGGAACATTCGAGATGTTTTCTTTTTACTTACATATTAATTCCCCTTCAACTGTCCTGTGGATCAGATTAATAACTACACCCCCTTCCACCTTTCGCTGAATTTTCTTAAAATTTCACCGAAGGCTTACCAAAAACATGCAGACATCTTTATAGCAAGGTACCACGACAATCCTTGTCCTCCGGCGTCGGGCGCTGTTCCTGCAGAACGTCTTACCTAATGAAATCCGTGTTCTACAGGATCTGACAAGCGAAATTCTTAAGGATTCGTTCATCACATAGGGTTTAGGTGGTCAGGGGTCAGGGTCAGTGGGTTTGGGTTAGAAATATGAATATATTATTCAAAAGAGATTGGACCTCAGTCGGTCTTCATGAGTAACCCCCCCCCACCTGTATGGTCCACTACCTGTGCTGAAGGTTGCCTCGATGACATCCCTATCATTCTTCTGTCAACACACTGCAGCATCAACCTACTTTTCAAGCAGGATGAAAACAAACCCACTATGGTCCCTTGTGGATTGTTTACATACCCTCGGTCAAGGTTGGTTCCGCAATATGTGAAATTACTCAATACGTGCTAAGATGCTGGAAGGTGAGGATTTGTACATGGGGAAGCAAGGATCAGGGTTGGCAACGACATCGACTTAGACGTGGAAAACGATGGGAGCGATAGCTGGGAATTGGAGCCACGAAGCTGCTTGAGAGGAACGTTGAAGTATATAAATTGCTTGTTTGTATGACTGGCGCTATATTATAGTCATAACATGCGCAATCCCATCAAAGCGCTCCTGGGGATTCCCAAAAGTCATCAATGCATCAGATAGACTCGAGCGCTTCCACTGCACTAGTGGTAATGTTCATAGCATTCTGTTGTAGTGTCAGCACAGTCCAGCACGCACTTTCAAGCCGTGTTAGGGTACCTTTTCCGCTGCCACCAGGGTGGTTTGAAGAGCATGGGCGGTGTCTGGAACGTCTTCGAAGATCAACTTGTCGTACAAGTCATTCGAAAATCTTTCCCTGATGTCCAACAACGTCCATCCATGTGCGTCCCCAATCTTCGACAGGGCTTTCTTGAATTCTTTGATTTCCTCCTTGTAAGAAACCTCTTTCAGATGGTCCAGCCATGGTCTTCCGTCAACAGTGAAGTCGTACCTATAAACGAGAGAAGAGGTGTCTGGTAAGCGTGTGCAAAACGTGACTATGCTGTTGTAAAAGGATAGGACCTACCATTCCTTGGCCCAGTGTGGACGAGTATTCAATCGTTTACCCATCGAGTCTTCATACGACATCCAGGTATCGAGCAGCTCTTGTGCATATGGATGCCATTTCTCCTTGCAGTCCTGTAAGGTAAGGATTTCGATGGAGCAGGTGCCCAATGAATTTCCGCGCTGCGGGGCCATGATCACGTTGCTGTCGCCCATGATTCTCATCTCGAGGGGCATGCGCTGAGGACATGTATCGGTATACTTATAAGCGTGGAGAATAGCATCCCACCAAGCCTTTTGCACGACGGTATAGTCAGGCTTGGCCGAATCAGCAGAACTTGGAAGCAGCTGCGGTTGAGCTTGTGATTAGTGGTTTGCCATGACTTCAATTGCAAGATACAGGTCAACTTACCGGTATTTCGACTTCGAGGTCTCTCACACGGATATTCTGAATAGCTCGTTGGAAATGAAGCGCATCCGGCAGCCACGTCTTGATAGTCTCCAAAGTATTGCCATAGATTGGCACATCAAAGGGTGGTAAAGCCATCATTGCCGCACGTGCTGCAGTCACAATATCATTAGTCTTCATCGAGATCTAGGGATCTTTGGCACATTTCTCGGGTGACCTCACAGATGAGCGTTGTTCGCACAAGCGGAAACCACTGGGCCGTCTTTGTCAACGCCGCCGTCTGTTGGAGGACCGGAAGAAGAAGAGTCGAAGCTAGCTGCAATACTTTGTAAAATCCGTCCGGGTAATCTACCGTTCCCTCACGGTCCGTGGAGGTTTCCCAGGTGTTGATCCACGCATAATCGGAGTAAGGAAACCAAAACCACTCCGCGTAATAGTCACCGGTAGCTCGTCTTTCAAACTCAGCCTGCGCTTCGGCCATCTCTTCAGGAGTGAGCGGCACTGTCGGTTGAAGAGCCTCTGGAACTATGTACCCAGGCGGCGGAGGAATGGCTTGGACCACTGGGACCTTCCTTGGTTTCATGACTGCGACAGTCATCTTATCAAGAGCTAGGGTAAGATGGGTGATAACACCCATCAATCCAAAACAGCCGCTGGCTGCCGCCAGGAACTCTGCGGCTGTGTGATCGATCACTCGAGCTTCTCCATGGGCATCCACGTACTCAATCCGACGGACAAGGTCACTAAGCGTCTTATGTTTGCGACCGGCTCCGTGACTACAAGGCTATTCTTAGTAGTTATGACATGCAGTTCGGATATGCAAGCTTACCAGATAGGTCCATTGCTTCCCCCAAGAGTTATCTCTACCATAATGACATTCAGAGGGAGCGTTACCAGTTTACTTTCAATGCACCATTCTCTGAGCTGTTCATTTGTGGTAGAACAGCCGACGCGGACAAGTTTGGTGTCGCCATTGGGGGGTTGTATTGGAGAGAAAGAGATGGCATTCAACTCCGTAGCAGGCCCCTGGTCCAACCCGAGCGAAGTGATGTTTGGAATCTTCGTAGCGAGTTGGACATTCAGAGCAGAGATGAGAATGTCCCCATTTCGACCAAAGGTAGGGGACCACGAATGCCCTGTATAGACAACGAGCGAGTCAACTTACTTCAGCCCCGAGCAACTCAGCGGCTATTGAGCAACGTGGAGATGTACTGACTGTAGCCAGAAACTCGAACACCCATCTTCGTCGCCTTGGCATACTTCACGACTTGCTGCACCCCATATACCGTTTTGGGCACACATGTGTAACGTGGCTTGTTCTCAACAGTGAGGCCCCAATTCTGGAATTCCGCATTCCTTGTAAACCTGACCGATACCATGAACGGGTGAGTCTTCAAACACGATAAAAGAATTCACCGGGAGGAGGCACTCACCTCAAGCGGTGAGTCATTTTCATATATACCAATGTCAGTTTTCGTCATATGGGATGCTTGGTCCCATTCTTCATGCCAGGAAAATGCTTTTTCGATCGCTTCGATGATATGAGGACGGTGGAGCACAACCCTTGAAGCATCATGCATCCTCTGCAACTCCTCCCGTACTCCTATAGAGTGTCCATGTTCAAGGTTCCTCCCGGCTTCATGCGCAGAGTTTCCTGTAACGAAGTCGTCGAGTGCGTGCTGCTCACTTTCAGAGTACCTTCGAAGTAGAACCTGATAGGTATCGTCGTTAGATGCACGAAAGACGTGAAGGAGTCTGCGCATGAAATCCTCAGGGGTGACTGGCACGTCCGGCGCGAGGTAGTCATCGAGAAGTTCTGTAAGTCCGGGTAGTTCATGTTTACGTAGCGCTTTATCCTGCTTGACGGCCTCGTTGATTCTGGCTATGCGATCATCAACCGGAGGGAGGTCGATGTCAAGCCCAAACAGCGACGGGCTGTCAGATCCATCGCCCATGATGTTGAGACTGTTGCTAGTAGACTCTCTCAGATCTTGGGTTAATCAAGTTAGAGAGATGGCACAAAACAAACTCGAGCAATTAGAGCAACACGGAGACGGCAACACAGAGAAGAGTATATATAGGAGAAGAGTGGCACAAAAGTATAAACAGAGAACAGCAGTCTGTCCTGACTTCGGAAATTAAATGGCTAACGAAGCTCAAGGCGGATGTAGATGTTCCTAGTATGAAATGTGAGACTGATGCTCTCTTCGATAATTTTCTATGTTGGTAATACAAAGCGTGCAATTCAACCAGCCACGGTCAAAACAGCAGCCCTGCCATTTTGTACAACATGCGACGGCTGGCTGAATCCATCCCAGCCAATGCTACGACGGCTGTCAGCATACCTTACCTCTTGAGGCTTTGCAGTCACACCCGGAGAATAAGAAATAAGCGCTAAATAAGGTAATCCCCAAACTCTACCTTAGTCCTGGACCACGATTGACTTCGCAAGGTTCTTAGAACCTCGCTGCTTGAGGCATGGCTGACTAAATTAGTAATTAGTTCCTATCATGCGGTGACATAGATATGGATATGGTGCTTCGAGGAGAGTGCAAGCTTTCGTTGCACCGCATAACTCCCTCAAGCGAACGATCGATACCTTAGGCAAGGTAGCATGCTGTCTGCTGCTTAGCCCCTGGTCAAGGTGTCAGCCTTGTCTGCGCGGATAGTCATACCTTACGATGCTGAGAGATCATAACGTCGATTGGTGTATTACGTAAGGAGCACGATCGAAGCCCCTGAGAGGAGTCGTCTATACTTGTTTCTATTCGGCCAGCACAAGACAAAATGCGATTGGCTGCTCAATCTATCATCAATGTGAGGTCATTACGGTCTCCTCTCCTAAGTGCTACATTGGCTAGGGTTAGGGTTAACGGGGTGTGTTCGTCCTGTGTTCTCGGGCTCGGAGGCTGAGGTAACGTTCCGCTTGCTGGCTGCTGGCTGTGGTTGCGTGTGGAGGTATGGTATAATGGAATTGCCATTGGTGGGTAGACTGCTTTCCTATCTACCTTCTTCGCCCTGATCTTCAAGGCTCAAAGCTTAAGACGAGGGCCAGCTACCCCGGAGGGATATTGGAGCTTGTAGACTTTGTTGTGCAGACACTTCACCTCTTGGTCCTACAACGCACTTCCAAAGTCACCCAGTGAAGGTTCGAGGTAACATGTACAGAACGGAATCATGTAGGTATCTGACACCACAGCGCTTGCTTAATGCCTCCAACGAGCACCCATAGCTAGCAGAAACACGAAAGACTCTCCATAGCAGACCTACGCGGCGATCTTTTGGTAGAAAAGTAGGTAGGCAACCTTGTTGTCCTTGACCTGCGGGCGTCCCACCGGGGTTCTTTTTCCAGACGAGTCTGCCGGCGTCAGACTGCCATTCACGGCGCCGGACCACCTTTTCCCTGCCGCGGGCGTCCCGGTACCGGCACTGTTGACTTGACTCCAACCCTTCCCGTCGGCGTTCTTTTCCTCGGCATCGAGGTGCATCTGCTCGAATATGTTGCTCTTGCTGCCGAAAGTCTGATCATTCTTGTGTTGCTCTAATGCGGCGGCGAGGATCTTAGGGTCCTCTTCACTACCCCCTTCCGCCACATCCTCACTGCGAACGCGCCTGATGATGGTGTCGTCAAGCCGAATCCATTCACGGCCCTCTTGCCGACGGACGTCGACGGTGTAATGGCCGCCACTTGCATTTTTGCCGTGGTGATATACCACGCCTATCAGTCGATACTTGGGCAGCGCCCCGTGAGCGACTAGACCTCCACGCTTGTGTTGTGGAAAGACCTCCTTCGGAATTTCTAGATCCAGGGGATAGCCGACCTTCTTCCAGATCTTCTGCGTTCCTCCTGCGTTGTCGTACTGAAAGCGCTTCAAATGTAAGATAAGTACAGGCGGTAGTATCTCAATGAACACTTGTTTGGTGGCTGTAGCGTCAGATCCCCGCGGCGAGTTGAAATCACCCTGAAGAACCTCTGACTTAGTCAAGCCTTTAAGAGCGTCGACAATACTGTTGACATGTGGAGACCCTATATCAAGCTGTAAAGGTTGATATGGCTCAAGGGTTACGGAGGTCTTTTTCCCAGGGACCCTTAGTTCTGATCGGATCTTTCCACCAAAGATTTTCGTTATTGGTGATTCAATCTCGATCGTGCCCGATGACCGAGTTACGGCCGCTTTTTGCCGGGGGCCAACCTCTAACCAACCACTATCCGAGACAGTATTGGTCGGTAGAGTACTCTCGCCCAATGGCGACGTGGGACCATTGACTGGACTCAGCACGGCAGACGTTGGCCCTGAAGTTGACGCTTTCATAACCTTAGCACACTCTTCATGAAGCTCCTCTAGAAGAAACCCCAAGAACTCTTCGGCGTCTTGCTGGTGTCCGCGCTGAGAGAATTGTTAGTCATACCCAATAACTTATCAAGTGCTTGACTTACCCTCATCGACGAAAACCGGGGAAGACGCCTAATGACCTCATATACAAACTCTGGAATGAACGCTTCGCCATATTGCTCTAACTCTTTTTCCTTCAACCGCATTCGTAGTTGCTCAACTGACAGAGCAGAATCAATAACGAGAAACTCTCGCACAAACATTATCCTACACAATCTTGATGAGTGGTGCGGAGAGACCGGCGCAAGTGGTGTCTTACATGGCATCCAACATTGGCGTGTCACTTTTGAAGCTATGCGCCGCTCGTTTCCCAACACTATCAAGAAAGGAGTAGAAAGGAACACAGAAGAGGAGTATTTGTAGTACCTGTGCACCGTTGATTAGGGACCTCTCGAATTAAAATGATTTGGACCTTGATAAATTTACCGCGTTCATATAACACATGTTACCAGTATTTACCAGTCCTCTCGGCTCTATGAATGTCATCTTGGCATCTTCTGTAGAGGCGGAAGCGTCGAATGAGCTCAGAGCGTCAATGATAGAACCAGCCTTTAGGGAGGAGAAGCCATTTGTTTGAACTGTGCTGCCAGGCTCTCCTGACGTCGACGATGATACAGGAAGAGTTGACTTTGTTCTGACAAGATCTGCCCAGGACTTTGCGGGCGCTCTTGTGGGTAGAGGTCGCGTTGTAGCTGCTTCTTCAGCAAGTGCAGGGCTAACTTCGGTCCCAGGTTGTACTGCAGTTGAGGAAGCTTCACCAGCTGATAATGGCACCTCTGCGGTACCCGTAACCTTTGTAGATGTCGATGCAGCACTGACAGAAACTCTTTGACCATTTTTAGGTCGGATTGGAATCTGCGGTATTACAGGTATGACAGGCACTATGGGTACAGCGGGTCTGACCTTGAACTTACTCAGTGTTGCTGCTGGCTGTGACCTCGAGGCACCAAGTGGGGGTGCAGCAGAGGACGGGGTGGTGGGTTGGGTCGAATCGGCATCTGAAGGAGCCTGCGAAGTCACCGGTGTTTCATCTTCTGATATTGCGGGCGCAGGAGGTCTGCATTCTTTCTGATTTATGACTGAATCTTCAGTATCCGTTTCTTTGAGTCCCTTGTGTATTGGTAATTCCACGGATTTTATAAGTGGTTGCGTTGCCCTTCGCTTTCTTCGCCGATTTCGAGCTTTTGGCGGCATCGGTTCCTCGGGTACTGAATACCATGGCAGCTTTACTAATCAGCATTCAAAGAAAGATTAAGTAGCAGGATATTGAGTCACTTACTGGAGGATAGAATGGCATTCGTCTGCTGGGTGATGGTATGGAGTGTCGGGGTAATGAAGCCGTCGAGGAGGTCAGGGCCGGAGTGGGAACATTGAGGGACATTGTCGAGGTTGATGGAGAGAGTAAATCTTGCGAGCGGATGGAGGATGACGATGGCATGTGTGCGGGTGGAGAAGGTCGGTGGAGCAGTGGCGGCGCCGCAGACTGGTAGACTGGCATGACAGGCGCTGAGTATGGCTGATAGTGCCGTGGATGTGGATGTTGCATAGGATGGTAAGGATACCATTGTTGAGGATGGGGCTGTGGAGGGGGATGGGCGTGAGAAAGCTGTTGGTGATAGCCATGGTAATGGGAGTATTGCACTTGCGGATGAATGGGCGGTGGTTCGTAGGGTATATCATGCTGCCGTCGACCTGGATGAGTTGGAATGGCAGGCTGCACGTGGGGCACCGCCTGAAAGTGTGAGTTGAGCATGTTGTTGGTGCCTTGCAGTGTCTGGCCGTCACAGCCCTCTCGGATTACCAAGCCGTGATACACGCCTTTGAAGAGAATCGCGGATACCTACACCCTCCCACCTGTGACCTTCCAGGGACCGCTGAAGCATTGCGCTTTACCCATGTTGCAGGACGATGCTGAGGTTAGTTGTTCACCGTCGGAGGTTGGTTCAGTTAATGATCGCTTCCACAGGACGAGGTCGGTCCGAACTTGGACCGTGCACGGGGCTCTTCTTGGGATTACATAAGGCAACCAGACCCTCATAGACTGATGCCAACCCTGAGGGAACAATGGGAACAATGGAAATGCTGATGCTATCCAGTTAATACTTCAGGCTTTCTGGGGCAACATGTGCTCACTTATACTGGGCTTGGATGGCCTTATATCCACGGATTGATAATAATTAATGCTGCGACAACTCTTTGCATAAGGCAACCACTCTCTGAAAATAATCACCGTGACGTCGGCGTTTCGAGTTATGCAAGTTGTAGAGAGTTATGCATCCCCCAATCCCCTCCTACTCGACTACCCTCGATCACCACCCCACATAGGGCGTGTATATCTTACCACCTTTATCTTGTGTTGAAGCCATATTAACGTCGTACGGTCATGGCTTCCGGGTATAGAGGATCATAAACAGTGTGCCAGAGTTCTGAAGCCTCAGCAATCACCGTCATGTCTTCAAACTCGGTGTCAAGCCTTCCGCCTCTCAAATCCGTGAACAGTCGACCACAAGCTTCGTCGGCTTCGCAGTCGCAAGGTGCTGCATCATTAGGCATAGACAGCCACACTCAGCGTCGCAGTGGTGGATCGGGGAGCTTCGGCGCGGGCTCGACAACTCGCGCTTCGCCATCGACTGCACGGAACAATCAGTCCATCCGGAAACAACACAAGAGTCAACGACGTCCAAGGCTAGTGGATGAGGATACTTTTGTTGAATCTGTAAGCTCAAGTCTGATCGAAGCAGTAAACAACGGCAAGTGAGGACGTCTTTGTCTGACAAAGCCATTTGCTGCAGGCTGCCATGAAGTCCACAAGCAGTCGGAAGGGTCAGACCTCGATCACACATCTGATGAGCTTCAATTTGCCGCCACGGCCTCAATCTCAGTACAGCCACCATCATAGTTATGCACGTAATGGGCGGCGAAACCCCATCTGGGGACTCGGTTCTGGTTACCACGCGGTTGACAAGGCGAGGTACGAAGACGGCTTTGTGTCAATCAAAAAGCCTATTGACAAAATCTAGATATGTGCATGCAAATTACCGATTTATCGTCAATCCTAATGGCGACTACCATGCCCAAGCTGTTGACGCCGATGTGCCTTTGGACTGGAGCATGGTCCTTCAAGTCCTGGCATCTGCCCAAACACAAGCTGCGAGCTGTCCCATCTGCTTATCAGAGCCTGTGGCACCGAGGATGGCGAAGTGTGGCCACATCTTCTGCTTGCCATGCCTTCTCCGCTACATGCACTCGACTGACGATAACATGCCCATCCCAGAAAAGAAAGCGCGGTGGAAGAAGTGCCCTATTTGTTGGGACAGTGTTTACGTGTCCGAAACCCGGCCAGCTCGGTGGTTTGCCGGCCAAGAGCCTGAAGCACCTCGAGAGGGTGGTGATGTAGTCCTTAGGCTTATTATGCGGCAACCAGGAAGCACCCTGGCGTTGCCTCGCGATGGCGCAGATGCCCTGTCCAAAACACAAGATATACCATGGTATTTTGCGGCTGAGGTCATCGATTATGCAAGAGTTATGAAGGGAACCGAGGACTATATGGTGGCACAGTTCAACGATGAGATCGAGCAGTTGAAGCTACAGGAACAGGAAGACGAGTTGATGTTCGGGGAAGAGACGCAATGGACGAAGAAGGCAGTCGCTGCAATCACGGAATCTATAGTAAGGCTAAAGGGAGTTGGGAAGCCCAGAAGTGTACAGGAACAACCGGCAGAACGGAAGGCTAAATTCGGATTCATCCAACATCCGGAGACTGGTAGCGGTGTGCCCGATATGTATGTGTTTCAGCACGCGCTGAAATCTGGTCGGTCGAGTGCTGGGTCGGCGACACCACAAAGCCTAGTCCCCGAATCGCCATCCCTAGGATCAACGGAGGCATCTTCTCTGTCTCTGAACATAGACGCGAATGAAGCCTCTGCACCACCTACCACGAGTAATATGGAGCCTTTGCAGACAGACCTGGCGTCTGCACCACATTCCACTGAATCCCCTCTAGTGCACGCGCGTGGGAAGGCACCTGCAATCCATTTGCACCAGTCCTCGGACTTCCCATTTTACTTCTACCAGGCTCTACTTCATTACTATCTTTCACCTCTAGATATACGAATTCTGAAAGCGGCGTTTGGCGAATTCGCCTCTTTCCCTACCACTATATTGCCCCGGGTCGAGCGTGTTTCAACAGGCCATATCGTGGATGATGAGCTTCGAAGACGGGCTAAGTATCTAGCCCACCTCCCTTATGGATGTGAGGTTGGATTCCTGGAATGCGACTGGACTGATATAGTGGGCCCTGACGTGTTGGAGAAATTCAAACCCGACATCGAGCGGCGAAGGAAAAAAAACAAAGACAAAGAAGCCAAAGAAGAAAAGGAGCGTGTGCGAGCGGAAAGAGAGGAAGACGACAAGCGATGGGCATTTGCGCGGCGAAAACGCCCGGGCATACCCCGCGAAGTCTTCGCCGAGGACGGTCTTCAGGCCATGTCGTCGCTAGACATCCAAGACGCGGCAGCTTCTCCCACACACGGCAGCAGTGCCTCGTTCTCACCACCATACTCGTCTACAAGGAGGCCCGGTGGATCATCTTTCGCCTCCCTCGCCTCCCCTTCCACCAGTCCCGTAGCGCCGCGCACAGTTTGGGGCACCACTGCGGTGGCGCCTAGCTCGCCGCCACTACACCCTCCGCTAATCCTCCACGACAACCCCGATAACGACGGCTGGCTGCAAGGCTGGGAACGAGACTTGCTACACGAGGAGGACATTGTGGCTCATGTGCAAGCTAGCAGTTTGGAGGAAGCGGACCCAGTGGGCAAACATGGCCTTCTCAACAACACCAACAACAAGAAGAAGAAGGGCAAGAAAATCACGCTCATGACGACGAATGCTCGGAGGGCTGCGTAAGCGGACTTTGGACCGGTGTTGTACATGGCGTCTGTCGGATGGACGCGCGATTGGGGTCGTGTGCATAAGATTGCCGGTGTTTTGTATACAGCTCATCGCTTCTGTTGTAGTCAGTCACCAGTAACGTTACGGGACAAGAATCGATGCTGTCTGCAAGACTTTAAGATGACCCGGCCCATGCATTGGGGGCCTTATAAATCCCTTTGGAGGATGAAAACCACCCTTACATATTTCCATGCCTAAGTCTCAGCCTGAATTCATTCCTGGATCGATGCCTAGGTGCGGCCTAAACTCAGAACCTGAAAGCCTTCGAAACTTGATGCCTATACCCATGCCGAGATCTGCATACATCGCTTGGAGAAAACACCGTGAGCATAGCAAACAGGTTACTTTCTCATAGATACAAGGTAAGTAGGTAGTGTATTCGTAAGAAATAGCCAGATTCGAGTGAGATATTCACACGCGTGACTACCTCCTTTGTCTAAAGGTAGTACTAAGATGGGAATAGCCATGTAGGCGATCATGTAGGCGATAGCTCGCAAGTCTCAAGTGCTCAGCCCTATTGCGAGCCGAGTCATCATAATCGTACAACGTCCTGCATCCCCACACCAGATACTCCGCTTGCTTGTTCCCAGCTGCAGTCCTCAGCTTCAAGAACCGGGTTCAATCTTTCTCGATTCTGTGCTAAATCACTCTAAAGCGAGGTCGGGGTTGGTTTGACTCTCGGTTTCGTGGCTATACGTCGTGCGCTGATCCCGTGACTTCCTCTCCCCGCAGCAAGCATCAGCCTTATTCAGCTCGAGCCGCACGTGTGCATCCCAAACGACTGGCTCCCGCGCGGTGTGGAGAGGTTCCTGTCAAGATTGATGCTACCGACAAGGCGTACTCCTTGGTCTTGGTTTCTCGATGCTGACATCAGACGCTGTGTGGCTCCTGGTATCGGGTCGCTCCCAAGGCCTAGATCGATAGTAGGAACGGTGAGTCTTCACAGTCCGACGAATCTTCGATAGCGGCTGAGGAGGTCGTCTCAGACGTATCCCAATGCTTGTGATTGGGATCTTGGATCGCTTTCCAGCACGCGCAACAGACGAAGGTGAAGTTGTGCACACATGGACAATACAGTCCTGCTTCCTCCTCCTCATTCTTCTCCGGCTGCTGAGAGCTGCTTTCTGGACGAGTAATTGCCGTCATCATCTTATCCTTCGCAGCCTGGCTGATGTACCTCTTTTTGATCCTTTCCAAATCTAGACACCACTCGACCTCAACGAAGATATTGAGCCCACAATGATCGAACGGAAGGTTGCAGTTGTCACAGGGTCCCATAGGTTTTATTGCACGACGAAATGATGATGTCTCCGATTGAAACAATAAAAGCAAGGTAGCTTCGATCCAGCCTTCGTCCACAGCTGAGCCGTTCTCGCACTCTCTCTTGACGAATTCCTCCAAATCTAGCCCTGAATGCCGAAGGCTTTCCCGCCAGTGACAAAACATCCTCGACGAGAGCATCGCGAATGAGGTAGGGCTTTTGGGGCTTTCACTTAGATCCCAAAGACCTTCCCAAATATCACATGTCAGATGTGGATCTGCACCCTTCGTTATCAGACCCGCAGTATGAGAGCGATGCAAGATAGATTCATGAACCGGCGTAGAACCCCAACTTGACTTCATATCAAGCACGTTTCCAACGAGGTCATTGCCAAATCTCAACATCGGCGACAGGAATTGCAGACGTGGGTCACACTCTACCGCGATGAAACACAAGATGTTAGCAACTTTCGCTTTGTGGAAATGCATCGTAATCTCCGAAGCGAGGTTCTGAAGTAGCCAGTGGAAGGTGGAATCATGGCTTTTACGAGGAAAGAACATTAGCATCAGAGCCCGCCAGCCGTCAGTGGACATGTCGGCAGCGTCGGAGAAGTCAATATCCTCGAGGAACAAACGCAGTGTGTCGATTTGCATGTCGGCGGTAGTATCATGATCAGCAGTACGGGCTGCGAGCATCAGGGGGCTGAGTTTATCCACAGCTGCGGAGTCTATCTTGTCTGCCCCTTTGCTGATCAAGAAGCGGCACAGACGGGAATGACACTGGTCTGCTGCAAACTGTGGGATAGACGACTGCAATCAGCCTTGAATCAGACCCACTTGATGACAGATGGACAAAGACATGGTTACAGACGTGGAGAGGAGTCCACCCAGATGTGTTGGTATCCCAAATTGACGCTTTACCATCATCCAGAAGCTTGATCACGCCGTCAATGTCATTTCTGCGACAAGCGGAGAAAATGGCAGCATCATCAGGCACAGCTCGAAATGTAGTCAAGGTATGCTTCCAGCTCAGAGAGCGCTCTCGAGCAGCAAACTGTACACCGAAATGGACTCCGAGTCGGATGAGCCACCAAGCGGGATGTATTCGGATTGAGGTCGTCCGGACAAAGTCATCGCTGTCCAAATCTTCAATGTCTTTGGTTCTGCTTTTTGCTAGTTGATGAACTTCGGAGGAGATAGAGAACGTGCCAAATAAGTTTTTGACGACACTACGAGACCAACCTGTAAGGATATCTTCTCCACATTGTAGCTTTGGGTCGACATCCGATTGACAATCACTTGATCCAGGTTGAAGGGCTCCGCGATGTTGACAAAATCGATGTGGGTGCTCTTCCAAGGCTCTTCCTACGCCTTGTTCTAATGCGCCTCTGAAGACGGGATTGGGCACCGTTGATGTCAATCGACAAAGTTCTGACTGCAGCTCTCCGGCGTGGTACTCGTAAGCAGGCTGCGCAGATCTCGTTATAATTGTCAGTGGCTTGGCGTTGATCTGAAGTCTGAGTTCCTCGATCAAGGTCGTCAGATGATTACGCTGGTTGTCATGGTGAGTATTGAGAGTGCGTCTGCCCAGTAAAAGTCAATGAACAGGCATTGGAACTATTGGTGGCACGTAAACCAGACCTGAACCCGTTCTGCTGAGCAAGCAGTAAAGACATCTTTGTATCTCGAAGTAGGTCTTGGAACTTCTTGATTGTATCCCGCTTGAATACTGCTTTTAGACCGCCCCATTTCCTTCTTGAAGTGTTTTGACTTGTGAAGTAACACTCCAGCCCTTCAGTGATCTCCATGAGGGAATTAACTTGGGTGCTGCAGCTCTCAAGTACGTCTGTAGTTGCCGCATCTGGGCCGTACCGTTGCTCGCTCTCCTCAATATCCTGTACTATGGTCAAGAGCAGCTTAAGCTCCCTGCTCAGTGACTGAATATCCTTAGGCGCATCTTGAACGGAGGCCCAGAATGAGTACAAATTCTTGACCCCAACTGTTAGCTGACCAGCAAGAGAGACGACAGCGAAGGCGCTAGCTGCAGTGGAAACTCCGTCCATGACACTTCCGCGCAGCCTCAGTGTTATTGAGGCGCACTGACAGAGGCTGAACTAACGATAGGATAGTGTAACTTATGTGGTCGTCGCCGCAGCGGCCATCCTGCCGAGTATCGACCACTTCTGTTGAGAACATCAAGGAAGGCTCAAAACAGAAGTATCTCCCAAGGCTTAGGGCATATCGCCGTGTGGGTACGAAGTTACAAAGTCCCTGGAGGTCAGGGTACGTACCGCGTGCTCACACGTGATCTGCGCCCGTCCTCGTGTGATTTCAGCGCCTTTAGTCGCCTAAAACCCACTGTACCACAAAAGGTCACTAGATGAATTGCTGCCAATTCATCTACTAAAGGCATATATAAGTGCTCAATATCACACTCGCAAACATCTCGCATCTCGAAATAATAGGGGTACGACAGGCACCCCAACTTCACTTCTGACGCCAACCAAGTCACCAAAATCTTCGCCATTATTCTTTCTCCTACTCGGCGATACATACTACTACCAGGTATTTTACAGTACAATATAATTTCTTACTCTTTTGGAAAGATCCATGACTGTCTTCGGGAGATCGAGCAAGCGCCTTGTCCGCTCAGATTTAGTACGCGCATAAGCACGTCTTTTGGCACGCTATACCTGATACTGGGTTTTCGCCGTTGTGTTGTGGGTCAATCAACGACCCGAGTCAACTGCCACCATTTAGGATTTTCGGAATTCCCTTTGAACTCTACCTTATGGTTCTGCACGCCATAAGGCTACCCGATACGCCGGACGTTTTCCCCCTCGGCCGCTTCGACGGCCTGTACCTTATTCCGTACGGACCCGGCGACCCACCAACCAGTCCAGGATCACTGTCAAGACCCTCATTGGTGACTGTGGTACCTTGCACATTAACTATGCCCATGTTGGCCTTTGACCGGAATTCGGCCTCAACGGTACGCTCTGGATGGGGCGAATCCATGGTACCAGGCATGGCACTTCGGCTTCCAAGCCTCTTTTGGCCCAAATCTTCACCTACACGACAGGCTCTGGGGGTCTGTTCTGAGGTCAGAAGAGTTTGAAAAGGTTGCGTGCTGCAGATCACAGACGCTATGCTCCACATTTTACTCAACTGCCGTTGAACGATAGACTCGTGTCCTGTCTATCATCACCTACTGTATCTCTTGGGACGCTGAAAACCTTGCTTTCAGGGCCCCTGTCAATCATTGATCGCTCTGTGCATTCCTCGTTTCCTTATTTTCTCATTTTCTCTTTTTCTCTTTTCCTCGTCTTCTGCAGTACAGAATGATTATCTGTCAAAGCTGTCTGATTCTTTGCTTCTCTTCGACTTCCTGGCTAGGATGATAGAAAATCGCGGCCCCGAGCTCGCTGCTGTTGTGATTCTGTTCTTAATCGTAACATGGCTGATTGTGTCACTTCGATGTCTCGTAAGGGTGCGGATACTCAAATCGTTCGGACGTGATGATTGGTTCATGGTTGCTTCTTTGGTGAGTCTCGATCCGTTTCACCCAGCGAGCAGGTGAGTGCCAGATATAAGAAACACCCAGGCTGACTTAGATAGGTCCTTTTTACACTGTTTGGCGCCTTCGCCCTGGGCGGTATTGAATATGGCACCGGTCGTCATATGAAGGATCTGAACCCACTCTCCATCTCTAAAGCACTTAGGGTTCGTCTCACGCCACCCTGTTGTAGCCGTTTGTTGTCTGATTGATCTCCCAGTTTTGGTTTCTTTGCGAACTGACCTACGCACTCGGCACCACCATTCTCAAAATTGCTATTGGGCTCTTTCTCCTACGGATTGCCGTGCATCGACGACACATCCAGATCATCTGGCTCACAATAGGCGTCAGCGCTGTCTTTGGGATCTTCTTCTTGTTCTTCCTCCTCTTCCAGTGCAGTCCTATCTCGACTTTCTGGAACCCAAGCACGCCGGGGGCATCGTGCATCAACCCTAACGACACCGCAGCCGTGATCTATGCCTATTCCGCTGTCAGTGCGGCCGCGGACTGGACATTCGGCATCCTCCCGGTGTTTCTGATCTGGGACGTTCAAATGAACCCTCAGACCAAGATAACCGTTGCCATCATCTTGGGACTCGGAGCAATGTAAGCCACGAACGCCTCAACTGCCGCGTACACCACCTAGCAGAGCTGACACGATTCATCAACCCAGAGGAAGCACCGCAACCCTCGTCCGAATCAAGTACATCCACGGCCTAACGCAAACCAACGACTTCCTATGTAAGCTCTCCTTTCCTCACCTGACCGCTCACACCCCACCCTATCCATCCACCCAAATTACTAACCCCGCCCACCCGCAACAGTCTCCACCCTCGACGTAGCCATCTGGTCGACCGTCGAATGCGGCATCGGGATCACCGCCGCCTCCATCCCCACCCTCCGGCCCCTCTTCAAGACCTTCTTCAACCGGATCGGCATCGCGGGCAATGCGCGCTCGCAGGCCAGCCCCACCGCAAGCGGCATGAGTGCCTGGCCGCACGCCCGGTCGGGATATCAGCGCAGCCACCGGCTTGACGACCTGAGGCCCGACGAGGAGGGCGGCACGACAACGACCACAGTCGAGGGGTCCGGGTGGGAGGGAGGACGGGGGAGAGGGATGGGGTGGCTGGGTAGATCGAGTTCGGGGAGGGGAGGGGATGAGAAGAGTGAGAACAGTGCGGAGAGTGGGCTCAGTGGCATCAGTAAGACGGTGGGGATCACGTATGCGGAGGCGCCGAGGTTGAGGGAGGGCGTTTGACGAAGCTATATAGTATTCTGTACAAGTTAATAGATGAAATCATATTCGACATATATGCATTTATAAATCTTGCACGTCTACCCGGCACTTCCGGAGCTCGAATACGGTGGCAGATTCAGCACGACAGTGAGCATACTGCCTACATCTCGCAGAATCGAACCGCATCTTTTAATATCCCTTTAACAAACCAACCCTGACCACTAGTGACAGGACGCGCAAGACCATGCTGACTTTCAAAACCTCTTCCTCACCTCTAAGACACAAGCCAGACGCTTCTACCCCCCAACCCAAACCCCACCCCCACCCCTGGCCCCAGCACACCTACCCCAAAACCACAACCCTCGGCACAACCCACCAATCATGATACCGCTCCCCCACCCCAGGCACCTCAACCCTCACCCTCCCCCGCACCCCCCCCACCGCCCCCCCCCCCCCCCCCCCCCCCCCCACCCCCCCCAACCCCACCCCCCCCCCACAAAAACCCCCCAAAAACCCCCCC
>JAABUU010002428.1_pt1 | contig 26631 bp, 27 predicted proteins | sample 5559301 | NCBI WGS metagenome assembly JAABUU01 (sample SAMN10711884, study PRJNA513360) | rock metagenome | isolation source: Antarctica rocks | place: Antarctica: Victoria Land, Richard Nunatak white | reverse complement strand
CAGTTTTATGCAAACTATTTGTTTATTGTGATTTTAACATTAAAACACTGAATTTGAGTGTGATTTTCAAAAAAAAGTTGCAAAAAGTTCTGAGCGAACTGAGGAGCCAACATTCTAGGAATTGCTGTACACTACAAAGGTACATTACTATGGAATACCCCAACCTTGGCGCCTTAATCAATTCCCTACGGTACCCTTATTTGTCCTTGTTTGATATCAATCCGCGACTTCTGACATGCTTGTTTGACCGAGTACTAAGTTAGCAGTAGCTTATTCCGCCATACCGGGACACTGAGCTTTGGTATACGAATCATATACCTGGACAAAACGCCCGTGTTCCTCATCTTGGCGCTCTAACGCTGTCCCTTAACTGCCGTGCGAATGGCCTCAAAAAGATCGCGAGCGTCATATGAGGCAGATTTGCAGGCGCAGCAATCACCCTACGTTCTATACGGGACTCCACTACCAGCTTCCGATCCCCAGGTTCGGGATGATGGATCGTTTGTGCCGGTCTGGAAGCAGGAAGTCACGGATGAGCGGGGCCGGAAGCGTCTCCATGGTGCTTTCATGGGAGGTTTCAGTGCTGGGTACGCCGTCGCCATCGCCGTTACGAGCAACCAAGAGTAGTGGTGGCTGACTATGTCCGGCCAGCTACTTCAACACCGTTGGATCGAAAGAGGGATGGACGCCTTCGACGTTCCGGTCGACTCGGGCTGACCGGAACAAAGATGTCAACAAATCAGCTCAACAGAGGCCGGAAGACTTCATGGACGAAGAGGATTTGGCTGACGCGGAGGAGGACAGACGGGTACAGACGTCAGAGGATTTTGCCGGTCTCGGTTCCACAGCGAGTGAAAGGGCCCAGAAGGACGGGTTAATGGACAATCTGAAAGCTGGAGGGGAAACTATGGGAGTGAAACTACTCAGGAGAATGGGCTGGCGGGATGGTCAAGGTATCGGAGCCAAGGTGCGGCGGAAAGCACGTCTTGGCGAGACGAATGATCCCCAGAGCGATGACAAGGCGTATCTCTTCGCGCCGGAAAACTCTGCAATGATCACCCTCCAGCGAAAGGACGACCAGAGAGGATTAGGGTTTGAGCGCGAGTCCAGATTGACGGAGTCAACAACTGATACTAAAGACCCACCTACTACGACAAGGGTTGACTCCGCGAAAAGTAGCAGTTTGAGTCTTGTTGCAGCCACCAGTGAAAAAGTGAATAGAAAAGGAACATCACGCGGCGGATTTGGCGTTGGTATATTAAATGATAATGGCTCGGATGACGAGGATCCTTACCAGATGGGCCCTCAGATAAGTTATAACCGCGTGGTTGGAGGTGACAAGAAAAAGAAGAAGAAAGCTACAGGCGAAACCTTGGCTGTTGGCTCAGCGAACCCTCTTCTAGGAAGCAAGCCTGTCTTTATCTCAAAAAGGGCGATGAACTCAAAGGGAAGCACAGGTTTTCGAAGGTGTCATGATGGTCGCTTGCCTCTCGATGGCTTCGTACTCTCGCAAGAAATGGCCGTTCCTGGTTCAGTAGGGGGCGGAAATGTAAAGTATTCTGCACCAGCGATTCCCAAGGATTGGGAATCGGCAAAGAAACCAGACGTTACTCAAAAGACTTCCAACTACGTACCTAACGTTGAAGCAGCTAAATCACAAATCTTGGATCCAAAAGCTCGGGCTTCCCTCCTCGGTGAGGCACTCTTGCCAGGAAAGTCAGTCTTCGACTTCTTGTCTCCATCCGCACGGGATCGCATTGTCTCTGCATCGGGCAAGACTGACCTACCAGCCGCGCTCTCGGAGTCCGCCCCAAAAGGTTTCTCGATGACCGAGGAGGAAAAGCACAAGGAACTGTGGGAGTTAGTGCCACGAATCGATAGAGACGTCGCGATTCAAGCATTGGGCCGTGGCGTCCGTGGCTGGATGCCTTACGCGGAAGATGAGGCAAAGAGAAACCGGTATAGGGCATTTCTTGAGCTTCGGGGAGGTCTGCGAGAGAACCTGCCAGAGCGACCTGATGGTATGCTGAAGGGAGACTGGGTGAACGAACTCAATGAATTCGCTCATGCGGCCCAGATATTCAAGCCGATGACAGGCATGATGGCTACCAGATTCACGACTTCCAACGTATCACCGAAGCTTGCGTCTGATGCTCCTGATGCCTCCAGTCCAGAGCAGCTACTGGACCGGCCCTCGGAGAGGGCTGAGGATCCTGCTGAAGTAGCTGCAAAGGTTGGCATGTACGGAACCATGACGCGATCTCTGCAGCAGTTCTTCCCCACCCGGTTGTTGTGTAAAAGATTCAATGTGAAACCACCTTCACACGTCCAGCTTGAATCGGGTCAGGCGCCTGATGCGCTTGGCGGTAACGGGTTCGAAGGAGGGACGCGGTCCCAATCAGCAGGTCACCAACCAAATTCCTCTGCGTTGCCCAACACCAAATTGGAGCTTGTCTCCCAGAAAGCTATGGAAACCATACTGCTCGAATCCGGTGTCCGCCGCGAGGTCACGGCTGAGACCGGTGAGGAGACAGAAGCAGTCCTTAGCGGCAAAGCGGAAGTCCTTATTGACTCTGAACGTAATGAAGCTCTCGAATCGGCGAGACCGGGGGACGCTGTTTTCAAGGCTATATTTGGCAGCGATGATGAAGACGACGATGACTAGCATGCACGTATGTTATCACAGGATATCATCCACCACCTGCTTATAGCACTCATCCTATCTACTTTCTACCCTGTACATCCTATTCATTGGGCGTATAGGTAGGCCTGTGCCAAGTGGATTCGAAGAAACGTATTAAGTGCTATTATCTCGGAGTGATCAAGGCTTGTGCATGTACGCTCCTTCTTGATCCTCTTTGGCCTCCACTACTGCCGTATTGGCCATATCTTGTAGTACCTCCGAGTGGGAAACAACCATGAAGTTATTGCTGGGATGCCTTACCTTGCTTTTACTCCTTACCGTACCTTACCTTATCGATTATCCATCCGAGTTGAGGTCAACCATGGATGAGCGTTAACTAGCGTTATCCGCTTTAGCCCCGACATTAAATCCGGTACTTCGATGCTCAAAGAGCCAGCGCCAACGGTATCTCCACTTGGCAGGTAAGGTAGATTATGAATGTCTCCAATGTTGATACCTAAGGTATAAATATGTACTCCGTCATCAAAGGCCTGAAGTACCTACCTTAGGGGAAGTCGCTGGTTCCAGAACTGACTGTTATCACAAATTTAGTGGCAGCAGCGTGTAGCAGCTTCTCTATGTGTATTTTCACAATTAAATCAATTTTGAGCATCATTTTCAGCATGATGTAAGTCTATGTTTTTGAGACAGATTACATGTACATTCTCTGCTGTCACTAATATGGTAATAACAGTCAGTCCTGGAACCAGCGACTTCCCGTAAGGTAACCTTAGGTGAGGTCCTCTAGGTATAGGTAGGGTATCAATGTTGTAAGGTAGGTAATTTGTACTAAGGTAGAACTTGCAAGTGCGGTACCTACCGTAGGCTACCTAAGGTAAGGTTTTCCACTTTAGCTCAAGGTCTTCACATATGCATAAGCTAACGACATTCTCATGACCTTAAGGTAAGCGGTTGCCACCCGTCGGGCAAGGATAGAAAGAACGAGATTGTACTTGATCCGACCTTACTTGCTCACCCGAGACAACTGCACAATGAGCCATGGTAAGGAAGCTGCCTACTACGACACACGCATGTGCAGTGTGAACACCCTTCCCCCGCAACAGTTCCTCTACTAACTCTTGTCGTGTATGACTCCAGGGCTGCTGTCAGTCAACTTCTCGCGACGAAGCCCAGTCGAATCCTTACCTGCCTTCCGATGCGCATGCTAACTCCTCTTCGCGCGCAATAATCCCCAACCCCGACCGCGTCTCCGGAGCTTTACCGTCTCCCACCTCCTTAGGTACGCCTAGTACCTCTCAACCGGTCTCACGGGGGGTCGGCCTCGCGGAGCATTTCAATGAACCCCTTCGGCCACATGTTTGGACATCAGATCGTCTCTGGACCCGTGCCGAACTTCAGAGGGAGAGGGCGGAGTTCTTCGAGACGAGAGTCACAGGGCGGCAAGAGATATGGGGGACGCTGAAGATGGTGGTGGACTTGATGTTGGCGGGAGACCTGCAGACGGCCCAGGGGGTTGTTGATGCTGCCGGCGTCACCCTTCCCAGGGGAGATTTGACAAGTGGCGCGTACGACGAAGTGGGCAACTTTTACCAGATGCCGGAGACGGTTGTCAGTGACCCTACGAATGTTCTAGCGGACTCGCACGAAACCGTCGGTGTGGGCGCCAAGGCTGAATCAAGGGAAGACGTTGATGAGGAAGAGGTGGAGAGACGAAGAGAAGAGAAGGGTAAAGGAGTGTTGAAGACCAAAGACATGATCAAAGTCAGAGCACGATTGAGCGATAGAGGCGGAGCGGATGTACAAATTTCGATGGGTAAAGATGAAACCGTACGGGTCCTTGTGCGTAGGGTACAAGAAGCGGTGGGGGTATGTACAATGCAAATGTCCCAACGAAACCTTTATGAGAGCTGACGGGGGCTTCAGTTAGCCGGGAAGGATAAAGTCCGGATTGCATACTTGGGCAGGATTCTGAAGGATGGCGAGTCCTTGTCAGCACAGGGCTGGAAGGAGGGCCATGTGGTCAACGCCTTAGTCTTTCAATGACATGCGCGAAATGAAACGTCGTCTCTCAATCTATTTGATGCAACTGGGCTCCCTGGTCGGTGATTGTATCCTGGTGTCCCTAGCGGCGTCACCGGCTTTTGGTCTATCCTTGGGACTCTTGGAAGGTGACGGTTGCGGGCCATGGCATGGAAGGATGGGACGATATTCCGGGTACATAAATCTACCAAGCGGTGGCTGCTCCCTTGGCACTCTAGCTCGCTAAATTCGGCTCATGTCTTTATCGACGGTGTGTGGGGACCAGAGCTCGCGACGGTATCAGGTCCTACAGTATGTATTTCTAGTGTAGTGTACTATGGGTGTTGTCAATCGCGTTCAGGATTCTAAAAAAGCATCTGGAAACTAGAGTCTTCGTAACGGTGGGGAAGACCTTCGCTGTTCTATAAATTTGAAGCCTTCCTTCATAACATCAATTTAGCACCTGGAACGAGCATATGATGCCTCCTTGACTAGTGTGGATAATCGTCGTATGAGACTCTAGGGGTAAAGCCAGCCTTAATGTTTGCACGTGAACCGGCGTTGTTGTCAACCGTTCACCCTTAAGCTACATAGGTAGAGTACCTTAGGTAATATTTCATCAATACCGTAAGGTACCTAGGTACGTTGTCTGCACAAGTAGGTAAGGTAAGGTACCTACCTTACCTTACCTATGTATTATTATTGTAATTCTGTGCTTATGTACATCCATGTTGTCGAGCTGAGCATTCAGTCAATCGCCTGATGCATACGACGAATTGAGAATATCAGGCTGGCATCATTTGGCAACATTCTGTCAGTCATGCGGACTGGAGCCGTTTGCTGGTCTTAAGATGATCAATCGCGCCAAGTGCTGGCATCCACGGGGGAGTCTTGAATGCTATCGGGGGCAATCACACGAAGATTATAGAAGCCAACTTCCGTTAATGTGCTCAGCTTCAGCACCACCTATAACATTTCCCTGACATTGCTCGGCACGATGTCGTCCACTCGCTACAACACTAGGAAATCCTCCTCACCACAATCAATACCTCTGCAAGATCTATCGAGGCCCCCGGACTCCAGAGATGTTGCGGATGAAGAGCGGTCACAGAGACGGAGCAGGAGTTTGCTTGAGCGAAGCCACCTACCGAGTGGAGGACGTACATCTGGGCAGAGTTATGAACGATTGGCGGATATATCACCAGGCCCTGGTGAAAGATATGCGCTGCAATCGACTTCGTCGACCACTCGACTCGCAATTCCTGAGTCTAGCCACCCTGCCTATGATGACGAGGCACTTTCGCCAGTGGCTTCGGAGGACCATGCCGCATTTCAGGCTGCAATGGGGTCCGTGGGGTTGAGTTTCGACGCACCTGAGCCGAGAAGGCCGAGAGGTTCATCCATGACCACGCCATCCGCAGCAGCACGTTCACTGGGGATCATAACGGAAGGGGAAGGCCTGTCGCCTCTTGGCCATCACAGACGCGCACACACAACTGATAGTGAGAGCTACTTCTCGCCAACGGATAACGACACCACGCCGTTGACTGACAGTGCCCATCTTCAGCCAATAAGTGGCGCACTTGACTCATCGACTTCAAGCATGCTGCGTGACCGGAGCAGCTTTCAGAGCATACGCTTCACTGACGGAGCATCTCCAGGGCCAAGACTCGGAGACGATCTCCTTACCGCAGAAGCCGGCTTCATGAGGTCGGGAAGTACGCTAGGAGAATCGCCCTCGAACCGCTCGCGAACGCGGTCCCTGTCACCATCAGTTACAGGCGCATCCCCACTCTCCAGAGCTGGCTCGGTGGTGAGGAAGATGTCCCAACGTGTCGTCAATTTGAGCAATGAGCCTGAGATCATGGAGCAAAGCATCCGGCGAAAATCCTCCATAAAGCAGGCTCGGTTAGAAGGACCACCTTCGTTCCCGGCCATGACAGAGTACGCACATGATGAGCCGGTGAGGTCTCTCTCACCGACCGAGAAAGACCTCCCTTCAACTTTCTTTCGAGGCGCTCGAGGGACCTGGCAGCAACGTACGAGCCCGCTGAGAGGCAAAACCCTGGGACTATTTGGTCCCGAGAACAGGGTTAGGGTGAACCTCTGCGAAATGCTCGTCCACCCAGTTACGGAACCGATCATACTAGTGTTAATAGTGTTTCAAACCGTCCTCCTGGCTATTGATTCAGCGCCAAGTTACGTCAATGACCCTAGGACGGAACCCTGGAGCCATTCTTGGACAAATTATGCTCTCTTCGTCCTCTTTATCATATATACGCTTGAGATCATTGCCAAGATAATCGTCTCCGGATTTTGGTTCAATCCTCAGGAGTACAGTACATTCAATCGCTCGTTAGGATTCAAAAATGCCATCATCGAGCAAGGCCGGAAGTTGTTCACACCATCACGGCAGTCTACCAATCAACAAACGCCGGGTTCAATGGAACCTCAGCAGCCGTCCATATTACGGTCCTTCACTAGCATGCAGGGGGAAAGGGATCAGCCGGGTCATACTCGCCAGCAGCAGCGCGCCAGGTTGGCACGCCGAGCCTTCTTGCGACATTCTTGGAATCGCCTAGACTTTCTGGCTGTGGTCTCCTACTGGATCTCATTTGGGCTTTCTATTGCCCATATCCAGTCTGAACGCCATGTCTATGTCTTCCAGATGCTGAGTTGTTTGCGAATCCTTCGCTTGCTGGGTTTGACAAGCGGCACCTCGGTATTTTGAGTCTATTACCCTGATGCACTGACCTGCGACTGATCAGAGACATCAGGTAATTTTGCGCAGTTTGAAAAAAGCAGCCCCACTGCTTGTCCATGTTGCCTTCTTAATCGGCTTCTTCTGGCTCCTGTTCGCCATCCTTGCGGTCCAGAACTTCAAGTCGAGCTTCCGGCGTACCTGCGTGTGGTTGGACCCAGCTAACGCCAATAACTACACGCAGAACCTGGCTCCCACCAATGTACAATTTTGCGGAGGATATCTTAATGCCACTACCGGCGCGGCATGGCCTTGGCTCTATGCTGACGGCAGTAACGGTACGGAAGCTTCCAAAGGCTACCTTTGTCCACTCGGATCACTATGCGTAGAAGGCCAGAATCCTTACAACGGGACCGTTAGCTTCGACAATATACTTCAGTCGCTTGAGCTGATATTCGTCATCATGAGTTCGAATACCTTCTCCGACCTCTTGTATTACACCGCCGATAGCGACTATCTAGCCGCTGCACTGTGTAGGTACATCTGTTGCTTGGCCAGGTGGCGATACTAATATTCTCATAGTCTTTGCAGCTGGAATCGTAATACTCAGCTTGTGGCTTATGAACTTGGTATGTCCTCTTCTTCCACAAGCGTGCCTTCTGGCTTACCGCCGCAGTTGGTCGCTGTAATCACGTCGTCTTTTCAGGTCATTCGAGAAGAAAGTAAAACCAGTGCTTTCACAGCCAACGAAGAGTAAGTGTTTATGTCAATTATACTTCCCTTCTTGGCTGAGAGTCTATAGAGCACTTCCCATGGAAGATGAGATGCAGCCTTCGCGCCCAGGTACCCTAAAGCGTGTATATGACAGGACATACTGGGTCTGGATCGTGCTAATCGTATTTGACTTGCTCATCCAATGTCTCCGCAGTACGGAGATGGAAAGCACACGGGAAATCTTCATCAGTTACGTCCCCAGCAGCTAATCCTCTCGTCAGCTAATATCACTGACTTGTAGCCCAGGCAATACTGAAACTATTGTGACATTCATTCTCCTACTTGAGATCATTATGCGGTTCATCTCCGACTGGCGAACTTTCCACAAAAGCAAGCGTAACTGGGTTGATCTAGTACTTGCCATCATCACTACCGTGCTCCAAATTCCCAAGATACATAATTCTGGTCAACCTTACGCCTGGTTGACAGTTTTTCAGATTTTGCGATTCTACCGGGTGGTTGTGGCGGTATCTTTGACCCGTGATCTCCTAGTAAGTAAGATCGAGTGCGTTTTTTTTTTGGTGTTGGATAGCTGAATCTTGCAGATGTTGTTGCTACGCAACGTCACTGGCCTGCTCAACTTGATTGCTTTCGTGTTCCTCATCAGCTTTCTCACGGCCATCTTTGCTGTCCAAATCTTCCGTGGCGAGATCCCGATGACTGATTCAAGCGGCTCGCCCATCCACATCCCCTTCTTTGATATCTATAATGCATTTGTTGGGATGTACCAGGTCCTCTCGAGCGAAAACTGGACCATATTGATGTACAATGCAACACAGTACGACGTCGGCTGGAACACGGCCTGGATTGGCGCAGTCTTCTTTATCCTCTGGTTCATTCTGGCCAATTTCATCGTTCTGAACATGTTCATTGCTGTCATTCAGGAGAGCTTCGACGTAACGGAAGATGAGAAGCGACTGCAGCAAGTCAAGGCGTTCCTGCAGCAGAAAGACCTCGGTGGCTCTTCCCATGGGAACCTGTCTCTTTCGACGATTCTCAAGCTCGGCCGCGGAATGGGAAGACGTCGAGACCCTTTGGACTATGGACCAGCTAGTATGGAGATGCTACTGAAGGATGCAGTCGTCAGGGACTTTCTCGATGAGCGGCCGGAACAGCTTGAACCAACTCACCTACACGGACAGGCATCAAATACGGACCAGGGCATGGGCCAAGTGCAACCCGGGGTGCTCTCGGCCATCTGGGGCACAATAACAGGCCTTGCCAGAAATCGAGAGCCAAATCCGTTTTATTCAAGACTTCAATTCTCCCGTGCGTATCAAGACTTAGATCCAAGGACGATGGCCAAAGAAGTCGTGTCTGCTACCGAGCAGCGTAAGAAAGCTCAGCGTCGATATCTTCAGACCCATCCTACCTACAATGTGTCGCTCTTCCTGTTTCGACCCTCGAATCCAGTCCGAGTATTCTGTCAGCGCATCGTAGGACCAGGCCGAGGCAGTCAGCGAATCGAAGGCGTAGACCCAATCAAGCCGGTCTGGTACGCTTTTTCAGCCTTTATCTATGCTGCGATCGTTGCTATGGTACTCCTAGCCTGTGTCACTACCCCACTCTATCAGCGGGAGTACTTCCAAACGCACACCTACAGCGTCAAGAATTGGTTCGTTTGGTCCGACATGAGTTTTGCCATATTGTTCTCTGTCGAATCCATCATCAAAGTCATCGCGGACGGCTTCTTCTGGACTCCTAATGCGTACTTCCGAGGGTCATGGGGGTTCATTGACGGGCTCGTACTCATCACACTGTGGATAAATATTGTGACATCACTCTTCCAGGATGGCGGAATATCACGGGCTGTTGGCGCCTTCAAGGCGCTCAGAGCGCTGCGCTTGCTCAATGTCAGCGACAGTGCCCGCGACACTTTTCATTCTGTCATCGTCCTTGGTGGATGGAAGGTCCTCTCGGTAAGCTTTGATACATCCTGATATATTGTATTCTTTATTGACAATTCCAGGCTGCTTTTGTGTCTCTCAGCCTACTGTTCCCCTTTGCCATCTACGGACTCAATCTTTTCAATGGCCAAATGCAGTTATGCAATGACTCGACATCTCCAATCGACAGTCTGAAGGACTGTGTAGGCGAGTATATGAGCTCTCCATACCAGTGGAATGTCCTTGCACCGCGGCAAGTTGCAAATCCGTATTACAACTTCGATGATTTCGGAGGGTCCTTATTCATCCTATTCCAGATCGTGTCCCAGGAGGGATGGACGGATGTCATGTGGAGCGCGGAAAGTATTACCGGGCGAGGACATCAGCCACAGCCGTTCGCCTCCCAGGGAAACGCTCTGTTCTTCATTGCTTTCAACTTGCTTGCTTCCGTCTTCGTCTTGACGTTGTTCGTATCCGTGTTTATTCGCAATTATACCGAACAAACCGGTGTCGCGTTCTTGACGGCAGAACAACGGTCTTGGCTCGAACTGCGGAAGCTCCTTCGTCAAATATCGCCGTCAAAGCGCCCAATGAACAAGCCGAACCAGAGGTGGAGAAACTGGTGCTACCGCATAGCGGCAAAGAAGCATGGACGATGGCAAAGAGGCGTTACTTTGGCACTCGTTTTGCATCTGATATTACTGATGCTCGAGTTTTACCCGGAAGTGGTTTGGTGGGATCGTACAAGAGGTAGGACTCCGTCGCCCGTGAAGAATAATAGCCGGACTCACCATGCTAGATTTTATCTTCCTGATTCTTTCTCTGATCTATATTGCGAACATCATAATTCGCCTTGTCGGCTTAACCTGGAAGAGGTTCCGGAGGAGCTCATGGGACCTGTACTCGATCGTCACTGTAGGTGGTACATTCATCACAACAGTTGCCGCCCTCTCGAATGCCAATGACAGGAATTTTACCCGAGTTCATAAGCTGTTCTTAGTCTCCATCGCGCTACTCCTAATTCCTCGCAACAATCAACTCGACCAGTTATTCAAGACAGCTGCCGCGAGTCTCACAGTCATTGGGAACCTGTTAGCTACTTGGTTTGTCCTCTTTCTGGTGTACGCCATCGCTCTCACGCAGACATTTGGCCTTACCAAGTTCGGCAAGATGGAGACCAGCAATCTCAATTTCAGAACAGTGCCAAAAGCTCTCGTGCTCCTTTTTCGAATGAGCAATGGTGAAGGCTGGAACCAGATTATGGAAGACTTTGCTACAACGACCTCTCCCCAATGCGTAGTCAGTGAAAACTTCTTCGACAGCGACTGCGGGAGCGCCTCTTGGGCTAGAGCACTCTTCATCTCGTGGAATATTCTGAGCATGTACATCTTCGTCTCACTATTTGTGTCCCTCATCTTCGAAAGCTTCAGTTACGTGTACCAACAAAGCAGCGGTCTGTCGGCAGTGAGTAGAGAGGAGATCAGAAGATTCAAACAGGCTTGGGCTACGTTCGATCCTGAAGGGACTGGGTTCATTTCAAGGGAAGCCTTTCCTAGGTTACTTGGTGTAAGTCACATGATTGATCTTAATTTTGACAATAGCTAACAATGAGATAGGAACTCTCCGGTGTTTTCGAGATGCGTATCTACGACGGGGAGCACTCTGTCCGTCGTATCCTCGAAGACTGTACGGTCACAGGACGGAATTCGGACCCTTCTTCAGCCGTTGTGGATGGCGTCGACCTGGGTAAGTTAGCAAGAAGATTGGATACTATCCCGGTACACGAGATCCGCCGCCGAAGAGCACGGATGAATATCTTCTACGAGGAAGTCCTTGTATCTACCGACCTTGACCGAGGAATTTCATTCACGTCATGCCTCATGATCTTAGCACACTACAATGTGATCAGTGACAACAAGAGTCTAAGGTAAGCATGAAAAACCTCTTACGAGTCTATACGTTACTGACATGTTTCTGCCAGGCTGGAAGAGTTTCTCCGTCGTCGGGCCCGTTTACAACGCGTCGAAGAGGCTGTCCGCCGCAACATCGTGATCGGCTTCTTCGACACCATGTACTGGTCTCGCCGGTTCCGGCAAACCGTGGACGCCCGCCGTCGTGCTCGCATGACCGCAGTGCCGCAATTCGCCATCCCCGAGATCTTCGTCGACGATCCGGACGACATCACCTCCGCCCAGGAACCCGGCGGACATTCGCCACTGTCATCACCCATGTATATGCCCAGCGGCTCCAGAGCGCGGGGCCTGTCGCTGGGTGCCAGTGGTGTCGACCCATTCGCCGTAGCTCCCCAGTCCCCGACCAGAAGCCGCCGGGACTCGAGGGGCTCGTTGCCCTCGGCCTCCCACCGCAGCGACGTCAGTCCGCGCCTCTCGCCCCACACCCAGGCGTACTCCGACGGCGGAAGAAGCTATGACTTGAGCCTGGGACTCCCTCCATCGAGTCCCGTCGACTTTAGCGGAGACGGACATACCCGCAGTCGGCAGAACAGCAACGTCAGCGCGCAAGACGTCCTCGAGGTTCTGGACAACTCCGCTTGGGGCGAGAGTATCAGACGCAGTTTCACCTTGCGACGCCCGGGCAATCGGTCACCGCATGGCGGTGGTAGTGGCTCTGGTTAGTAAGTTCGGCGTGACAACGGCGGAGGCAGGTTAGAGAAAATGCGCTGTTGGGGCGTTGCAGTGATGATGAGTCGGTCGGTCTTGGCTTGGCGTTCCGGATGGACGGATGGATGGAAGATTGCATCCCATACATACCCCTTTCGCACATTCTTCGATCTGTAGTAGCTTCTTCTTCCGCTGTGCATATCTTCTCTTCCATCTTAAGACCAACGGGAGGATCAACCGGGGCGGGGCGGGCGGGCAAAAGGTGAGGCAGGGGAGGCTTACGTGCTGGCAATTGGCGTTTGTGTGAGGCGGTGTATTCTATTCCGCGTCCGTGTCTTGCAATTGATAGAGCATCACGCCCAGCTTTGATGACCTTGCCTTGCTCGTTGTACATACATACATACAGGAGTCAGAAGCTTCGAGATCAATGACTGCCCTTCCTAAGATTGTTTTCACTGATCTCTTACCTGGACTTGTCCCGTCAAAGTCGCACTTCTAACGTGCGATGCGTCCAACAATGCTCGGTGACGTTAAGTGTCGGGTTGAGGGACCGTGGTGTCACAGACCCTTACTTGCACCTATCGTTGATCCGTACCAGCTACGACCCGCGGTCTTTCGAAAAGCTGCTCGTTTTTCAATCTAACATCATAGGTACGACCTGACGACGAAGATCCATACACCTTGGGCGTCCCTATGCACTCATTACTCATAGCCCCGCTTTCCTTCGAGTCCGACACGTTTTTGCGCGCGCCCTTCGCTCACCTCTTACTCGCTCCGGACATGGCATCGACGGGTGTTGTTGTTCGACTGCTTTTGCTCTCAGTTGTTCACCTCAACCGTATCCGGTTCCGTGTTAAGCGGGAGGAGTGGACACGCGGGTTTTGCTTGGGTCACTTGTTGCATTTCGTAAGGGGACTTCTCGAAGTGCTAGAGCGAGCGGAGTTCATAGGTGAAAAGAAGCGTTAATGATGGGGTGTATAACAGGGGTTAAGTGCGTGTGGTGTGGGATCTACATTGGAGTCCAAGGGTCTGGGAAGCTACTGGAAACGGCCCTTTACGCATAGGTCGAGGTTCAGAAGGGGTGCGTCTTGATTGCAGCTGTTTGAGTGAGGATCAGACTGGGGTTTGCAGGTGGAATTATAGGTGGTAGATTCGTTTTGCACTATCTAGAGGCCAGCGAGAAAGAAAGAGGATTCCGGTATGTTCCAGAACACTCTCGATGGAACGAACTCTGCTGCTGCGGCTCGAAGCGAGATCGACACCTGATGGAAGGAAAGAAATAGCAATCGCTCCAGATAATCAAGACGTCTTTGGCTCAAAGTGCGGCCGGTCCAGAGCCTTCGTGGAAATGTCCCGGAGGTGTATGATGTGCTGATGAGAAGGAAAACTCATAAGATCGAAATGAGTTTGAGAGGATTTCCGCACGAGTGGTAAGAACAGACCGTTCGTATCGCTGTTGGCATAGTGGAAGCAACAAGGCTGGACCACCTGAAGAAAGCCATGAGACCTCAGCTCACCAACAAGGTTTTGATGCAGCGATGCTCGAGTACATACCTTCATCGCTCTCTTCTTGACAGCACCACCCTACGCCCAAAGATATTTCCTACACTTCTCCGCCCCGCAAAGACATTCCGCCATCCCCTCCTCCGGTTCCCGGTCTTCCATCTCCTCACTCTCCTCCGTATCCTTATAATCAAACGTCAACTCGGTATTCGCCTGGATGTCGTGTTTCGCAAAGAACGCCAAATCATACACCTTGGGGTCCCCATTGTTATAGGAGACGGTAAACTGGCAACAATTCGGCTCGCACGAATGATTCATGAACCGCGTCGGCCCACCCATGTGTTCGCCGTCGACGACATAGAGATCTTCGTCCGGGATGCCGTAGCCTGCGGCGAACTTGTCCATCGTGTAGAGGTAGCTGTCTTTTCCTTTGTTATTCTCCTCGCGTTTGTCGGCCTCGGCGCTCGTGATGATTTCGCCACGGTAGGTGTCTATGAACTCTCCATTTCGCAGTGATTGCGGGCAGCGTAGTCCTGTCGCTATGTTTAGTTCAAGAGGTTTTCATCTTTATGCAGCTATAAAAAAGATCTGGTAACGTACCCCAGCCGCGATTGGCGGTCTTGAAAATCTCCAGCTTGACCTGGCGGCCGTGCTGGACGTTCCGGTTCTTGCAGTTGTCGTGACAGCGGCACAGCTTGTTACATTCGAATATTGCGTTCCGCGAATCCAGATAAAAGTCCCGAAGGCAGCCGGCCTTCCGTCCACTGCAGTAGTACGGGAATTGAGGCTTGCCGTTGGGCCCTAACTCCGCCTCTCGGAGGCACTCGCACTTGGTATATTCACAGCCTACGTTACGGCCACTGTTTGGTCTGCATCCACACCCCGCCATAAAGCCATCGTCGGCTTTGGTGACGCCAGCGCCGAGCTTGCAGGTCTCGATAAAGCGATAGTGCAAAGGCGGCGTTGAATCGTCAACCGTGTTGACAAGTGTTACGGCGGGGCCGGGGATCTGGCGGAGGTGGCGAAGAAACGATGCTCGTGTTGTCTCTGCTGCTGTTATTGGGTTGAAGTCTGGGGAAAGAAGAGAGCCTACTTACCGCTTTGGGGCTTTAACCATGATTTCAACACATCTTCGTGCTGCTCTAGGGTTTCGTCCATCTCAGAGTCACCTTCAGGCCCGGACTGGTCTGTCTGTTGGCCATGTCGATCAGGGACAGCGCTACTCGAACGTGACGAGGACGCAGAGTCGCCATAGCGCTGCTTCTGCAGCTTTGAAGGAATGGAGGCGATTGCATCGATTGTATTGCCGGTAGGCTTTCTTTTGTTTTTTGTGTCTTTGTCAGGCTTCACATCCTGTGGCTTTGCATGGCTTGGTTTTGTACTGAAGCAAAGTTAGTATATATTAGCACGGGCTAGTTGTAGTATATTACTTTGTGTATATGACCAAGTCATTTTCTAAGACTCAAAGATTGTCAGTGAAATTGGCTTGAAATCCAAAATTAAGTCTGTGACTGCTGACCTTGACGTTGCTGTGGTATCCCAAATGTGGTTAGCCTAGAAGCTTGGACCAGGGGTGCTGAACTCCATACCTCACTGTCTTCGACCAAAATCTGAGCGGAGAATTAGCCAGGAACATAGTTCTGCATCTGCCTAAAGGGAAAATTGAACTGTTTGAGACCTACCTGCTGCCTTGAAGGTTTTCTCAAACTTTCTTGAGCTTGAGTCTTTCTTGCTGATCTTTGCGCTGCATCTAACTTCATCTGTTGAGAGCACAAATTAGCATCTTCTCATCATAACTCATCATTACTTGAAATCTCTAGTAATGTATGACTGTATGTAAAGATTGACTTCTTTTTCTGAAGCTTGTAGTCTCTACTTTGTAAATCATAATCTTCTAAATCAATTAGATCAGATGTATCATGTATCAGAAAACTTACTTTGATGATGATTTGATGCTTGGTGTTGCAAAACAAAATAATGAAATGGTAAGGAAGAAGTTTAAACTCAAAGTTGTGGGTGTACTGAAAGCATTACCATTCACTGTTTTGCTCTAGTAAATGTGTTGATGAAAACGTTGATCACATGGTCATTTTAGACCACAATATGACATAATACAAGTTTTCAAATACACCAAAAATTTATGGTAAATTTTGTATCTAGATCTTGGGACAATTACTATAGCTTTGCAGCACGCAGCGTTACCGCACACAAGATAGCATAGCTATCTGATACAGCTTTGTATAGCTCCCGATATAAAGTCTAGCCACTCTGCAGGAGCTCGAAAGGGCTCGTAGGCTACTAGCGCAACTCAGCCTTAACTCAGCCGAGCTTAAATGGACATCCAGGGACGCTATCGGCTCGGTTAAACTTCCTTTTATGGTATTGGCTATCTTTTATCTTGACAAGATATATCCATTGTCCAGACAGCAATGGCGTCGGATGTGCAGCAGGCTCCGTTCGTCAAGCAGCTGGCGGCTAATGGTGAGTAACGATGTTGAGACCCAACTATCCCTTGCCGATGGTCTGTATGCGCCGCAAAGTGGTGGCTATGATGCTTTCGCGTGGATACATCTGCGAGCGGAGTGGCTCAACCGCGATTCTGAGGCCTAGAAAGACTGGGGAACTCCAAGGCTGACAAGCCAAATTCAGACAGGCCAACCCGCGACAAAGCCGTCGCCAGCCTACGGACCTACTTGCAAGGCAAACAGCAATTCTCCGAGCTCGAGCTGCTGAAGCTATGGAAGGGTCTTTTCTACTGTAAGATCCAACCACCACTACCAAGACACCATCTACACTTCTTCTGCACAGCTTCAACCCAAAACCCCGGACACACCACCTTCAACCACCAATTAACCCACCCACCCCTTCCCAAACAGGCATATGGCTCTCCGACCGCCCCCTAACCCAACAGCGCCTCGCCACCGACCTCGCCTCCCTCCTCTCCATCCTCCCCCCCACCACCGTGCTCCCCTTCCTCTCCGCCTTCTGGACGACCATGGCGCGCGAATGGGCCGGCATCGACGTCCTGCGCATGGACAAGACGCTCCTCCTCGTCCGCAAATACGTGCACGCCGCGTTCGCCTACCTCGCTCGGAAGCGGTGGGCGGATCGCGACTTGCTCGAGCGGTATGTGGGGGTGCTGGCGGCGATACCGCTCAATCCGGTGGATGGGAAGGTGCCGGATGGGTTGAGGTATCATATAATGGACGTCTATGTCGAGGAGCTGGATCGGGTGGATACGCCGAGGAGTGGGGTGCTGCCGTTGGAGGTGCTGCTGGGGCCGCTGAGGGCGCTGGAGAGGGAGGGTGTGAGTAAGGCCGTGAGGAGGAGGGCGGGGGAGGCGCTTGCGGATGAGAGGCTTGGGGATTGGGAGGGCGCGAATCCGGGGGTGAAGGCTGGTGGGAAGAGCGAGGGAGAGGGGGATGAGAGTGGGGGGTCTGAGTGGGATGGGATTGATGACTAAAATTTAAGGATGGAGGGGGCGTTTGAATCAGATAACCATGTTTGTTGGCACCGCATCCGATGAAATATATTGAGCAAGGGTTAGGACCAAAAGATTGCGTATGGCTTCCTGAATGACGCATAATAGAGTCCCAGGGCTCGCGTTGAACTTTAGACTCTTCTGATGAATTACATTTCTTTCGAGGGTATACAATTTGATAACAGTGGTTGAGAAACGCCAGCCTGGTATTCTAAACAAGCACGCCTGTCCATGTCCATCACGCCTTACGGGAAAAGGCCTTGGTCTCATACAGATGCCCACTCCTAGACAAAACAGTCCCTAGTCCTCTATGGACCTCTGCCTGAAACGGTTCGAACGGAACTCTCTCACCATCGATGCTGATGTAGCCATTCTTTTGACCTTTAGGGATTATCCGATACCCCGAGATCTTCCGGTAGTTCACATGTGCCATGTCGAAGAAAGTGCCCTTCTCGACTGCCAGCAACGACTGGATTGCAGTAGAGCGCTTGATGTCACCATCGATCGTGACAAGGTCCAGATGGCCGTCGTTTGGAAGGGCCGCAGGGAAGAACTCGGTATCAGGCGCCATGTACGCCATGTTGCCGGCGTAAAAGTTGCCGAGTCTGTTGTAGGGCACCGTTTGCCATCCATCGGGGAGTGTGTCATTGACGTTACCATATCTAAGATGTGGTAATCCTAGCTCGTGATTGCTTGGTGAAGGAACATTTTCTCTTCTGGCACTCGCAGGTGCCTTGTTGCTCAGTTCCGCATGATAGCGCTCCCTGATTGCGGCTTTCTCTCCGACCTCAACCTTGATGGCAAGATCGCATGGATACACGGTCTTCCTAAGAAGTCGCACCAGGATTCCATAAGTGAATCGTGCACTGCCCATCCATCGCAGATTTTCCGTGCCAAGGTCGCTCTCGGCAACGAGGCCCACAGATTGTGATAAGAACGAAAGAGTTCTTCGGTCCCCTTGCGTGATCGAGACGAGATCGAGCGGTGTTGATAGCCCTTTGACAACGCACAGAGCTGCCATGCTCGTACTGTCCGTCCCGTTTAGATTCCAACTCATTGCATTGCCAGTCCCACATGGTAGTTGCACGACAGCAAGCTTCGACAGAGCTTTCAGCGCATCATGCTTTCTGCCAAGTCCGTTGAAAACCTCATGCGGCAACCCATCGCCAGAGCAAGAAGCGATAACGTCATACATATCAGTGTTTATCTTCTCCGCAATCTCGACCGCATGTCCTCGAAATTGTGTCCGCTCGACATCGATCTCACATCGTGCGGCCGCGAATATGGGCTCAATATCCCGTACGTACCATTTGTGGGCACTGCCTTTTCCGCCGAAGGGATTGACGAGCACTTTGATCCGCTTGTTCCGTTGTGACTGGCCATATGCGCGGTCCAGAAGCTTTGCGGTCCATGCCGTTGCACGACTACGCTCAGGCTTCTCTATATTATAGTGAATAGTCGCGACACGGACGACGTTCTTCGAGGTCGGGTGAGCATAGCGAATGGTAATATCAGATTCGGAAACGTCAGCCCAGAGTATATTGAAGAAGGGGATAGCTCGAGTCGTCTTCGTTTCTGGCTGGTGTCAGTCGAGTCGTAAGCAGAGTTCCTCACGAGGCTTACTGCTCGGCACCGAACCAAAACAAGAGCTCGTCTTCCTCTGTGCAAGCCCTTCATCTGTGTTGTGTCAACTTGTCGACTTGCACAAGACGGAGATGGTGAGGGTCTACCAAGCACAATCATAGATTCGGTAGCTAGCGTCAAGGACGCGTTGCGGCCTACTGTGAGGGTGGACTCTCTTCCGGTCTCCTGCGGCTCTCCTACAATATCCGGATCGGCGAATGGATCGCTTTCCACTGCCGGTGCACATGCCATTATAGCGGTCCGTTGAGCTAAGCATGCTGGAGTTGGGTTGTCGGGAAGTTGTATCAGTAACAGTAAGCTGGAGTCAGGCTCTCGAGGTATTATTAATACTACTAAAATGTCTGACGGAGTCAGAGACGGATAATGTCTGGCCGCGGACCGGCAGTAAGGCATCAATAAATGTACCCACTTCGTAGTTGCTGCTGCCAGGGACGCGTCAATCTTTCGTACTGCACTTTGTTGAATGACTCTGCGGTGTGAGCGTAGTTCTACGTCACAGATATACTTCAGATCTCATGAAGAGGAAACCTGGACCGGCTACCAGTGTAGGGTCCATCTCCCTCCAAACCATATTACTCGTCAGTGCGTATCGACATGCTCCTAAGGTAGTCTTACACTGGGCTGAGATGAAGCGCAGAACTCGTACTTGAAGATTTCTTTCCTTGGAGAGCCTGTACTCTAAGACGCCACACAAGATGCCGCGCTGGAGGCCCTCGAAGCAAACACCAGAGCAATCAGCGAAATTTCAGACAAGCTATGACTTTTCGCCGACTTTATTGAGACCTTTCAGAGACCCAAGACTCAGCGCAAGACCCTGTGATCTGCTGCGTATCCGAACAAACCCAGTCACCGGTCCATCATCTCCCTCTTTCTCAATGCTAAGATTTGCTAGAGCATCCTCCCCTGTGCACTTTGTCAGAACCGTACCTGTATTATACGGCTGAAAAATGTGAAAACATACCAAAGACACTCCGAGCATAGAGGTTCGCGCTCAGAAACTGGCAGTCGCCTTTCAATGATGCCTCTGGCGTCAGACAGCTCATGTTTGTAGATTTCATCAGCTGGGTCAAGAAGTCGCGCAACGACTTTGCCTTCGAGTTGATGTTGACCTTGTTCTCCCACTCGAACTCGGTCCACATCGCCCGGAACTGCGTCTCTGTACATTGTGCAGGTTGGATGTAGTCCATGATATCAACATGAACATCGTTGAGTATGACCACGTTGCTTTCTGTGGAGCTAGGGCCGTCGTAGACGACGTTGCCAAAGATAACGCCTGTATCTGTGGAGGACACTTTGATGGTCGATTGAACGTTCTGAAAGTCGTGCGGACCAAGGTTCTGTGTTGTTGGCCGCTCAACGACCTTAAGGTCGCCTAGAGTAGCAAACTCAACCGACAGATTCTGCAATGTCTCCGTTGTTTGGTTTACCAGGAGGACGTCCAAGACAATGTCGAATTGGTGGACCTTGACATAAGCTTCAGCGTAAACTGGGTCGGAGAAGCCTGTGAGTTGCACAACTCTGCTAAGCTTCGACGACAGATCCTCCACGGTAGAGTCACCGCCAGTGGCTTTCTCTAGGTCAAGGTCAATCTCATCAGCACCGTCACCGGCAGTTTTCTTCGTCAGTTGCCGGATAGAGACAACATCGTCAACTTGCACGGCTGTTTTGGCCTTTTCCACTGCCTCTTTGTCGGCACGTTTTCTTTCCTCCACTTGCACCATGGCACGGAAAGCTTTTCTTGTGTCGTCGAGGAACACCGTTTCGAGCTCCTTATTCTCCACGAATTCAGCAAGACACCGGACGCACGACATGATGCGATCAACAGAATCTTCGTCGATTGGAGCCTTGACGAACTGTGATTGGCCAACTCTAATGATGGAGATCATGATGAGCATCGCCTCAGCTCGGAGTGCATTTGTGCGTGCCGTATCCTGTGAGATTTCGGAGTGGCGCATGACAAGTTTGGTCAAAGTTGAAGAGAGTGCAGATGCTAAATAATAGTCTCCATCGAGGATTAACTGCCGTAACGGCGGTTTCTGCGCCGCCTTGACAGCCTCTAGCTTCGCGGCTGTTGCGGATTGGCTGGTCAGGGCGCTCTCGGTGGCATACGTGCCGTCTGCCAGGACTCTGCGAGATCCTGTTGGGGCCGAGGGCTTCGCGTGACCGTTGATTTGCTCTTTAGGCTCTGCATTATCGCCTGGAACCTCATCCAGAAGACGTTGCTCGGAAGCCAGAATAGGAATTTCCCCTAAACTTGCTCGTATCCGTTTCCATGCTTCCCGTATGTCGTTCGCCTCCAGGGAGTACTCGCCTACAATCCACAAAGCTCCTCGGTACACTTTGCCCGCTCGAACCTCATTCAACGTGGATACGAGGCGTTCTACTATTGATGGCCTCAGCTTCGGGAATTTTTCGACAACTTCTTTAACAAAGGTGATGATGTCAACAGCGGAGGTATTGTTGAAATCCGCAATAAAGTCCATAAGTAATCCAACAACATTCGCGGCGACTTCGGAGAATTTGATGGCGCACTGATGTATTGAGTGGATCAGCAGTTGTCGATATTCGTTGTTCTGTCAGACAGTCAGTACGAAGAAGCCCAGACGGACTGAATCTCAGACCTTCTCATATTGCTCGTCTATGGTTTTGGACAACTCTTTCTTCAACAGCATGACAACCTCTTCCACGTTTTTACTTGACACCATCTCAAGAGCTAAGGATAGGGCTTTCCTCCGGACATCTATATCGGGGCTCGAAAGTACTCGTAGAATCTCCATTGTAAGATCGTCGAGCACACCCTCGTTCCTTTTACGTAGTTGATCCACCCGGTCGAGGACGATCAATTTCACGTTGTTGTCGGCTTCCTTGATACTCAACTCGATGAACTTTGATGCAGCTGCCTTGACAGCTACAGGATTGCTGGTCATGGACGTTAGTGATGAAGCTGCCTCGTATACTACAGTGGTAGCGCCAGCTTCGAGTAGGTCGAAAATCAACCGCAGATACCGCGCCTGGAGAAGTCTCAGCATTATTTCCACATTGTCTGCTGGGATATTTTGGAGAAATACCTTGTTTTGAGCATTTTGCACTGCATCCTTCCGAATGAATTCTAGTTCCACCAGCTGGAGCAGCTCGTCCGCGTTAGGTATGCTATCGAATGCCCCACTAAGATAGTCCAGGGCTTTTTGGTGACTTATAGCAGACAAAGCAGCAAAAGCATTCCTCTTGCAGGTATGGTCATTTTCACTTTCCAAGAATGCCTGTATGAGTTCAGGGGCGTCGGGTATGAGAGATTCTGAGTGCTGATAGATGGAAGACACGGCCCACACAGCATTCTTGCGGACGTAAGCATGCCGGTGCTCGAGACACGACCGTGTTGTGGATAGGAGAGGTTCGATCAATTCTGGTTCTCGAAGCTTGCACAAAAACCGAAGGGTGTTGCCGCGAATGTACTCGTTAGGGTGCTGGAGATCGTTTCGTATGCCATTGCTATGCCCTAAGATTAGACATCTCCAGGCAATACCGGGCTCGCAGAGGACTTACCAGACAAGAATCATCTCCTGCTTCAGCTTCCCTCCTGCGTCCAACTTGGGACAGATCTCGTAGTAGAAGTAGAGTAGCTTCTTCAAAGGCTTGCTCTTTGATGGCATGACGAATCGAATTATGTGCATCAAGAGCTGAGGCATTGGATCTCCATTGAGCATGACAACAAGGATTCGCTTCATGGTCTCCACTTTGGATTCGTCCGTGCCTTTCTCTAACTGTGTCTTTAATTCTTGTAGAGTTGGCAGATCCGCGGTATTGTCCTGGTGTACCATGCTGTACGCATGGTCAAGAAAGGACGCCATAATGGCCAGTCGATCGAATCAACCCCTAGCTCTTGTCTGTCCTTGCTTTGAGTCCTCTTACGGCTCCGCAGAGCCCCCCGTTGGCATGTAGGAATATGCGGACTGATTGAAACCACTACTTGACCCACTCGAGAGGCTTTCAGCGTTCGAGATAGAGAGGAAGTACTCTGAGCTTGATTTCCTGGGGGGAACCGTATGCTGCTTGCTTAGTGCTTCTTGTTGCTAAGGTTTCAGGGACATGTTGTTAACTGCGCGTTCAACACAAGTGCGAAAATGTGTGCTTACCTAATTTACGTGAAGGCGGTGAAGCGCCATTGGCGGCTGAAGACAGCCCACCAAACAGCCTACCACCAGTAACAACGATAAGATCAGAACCACGCCCGATTTCATATATATCACCGTGACCAGTATGGCCGCCTCAAATGACCCATTCTACGTCCGATACTAGTATGCTATTCTGCAGTCCGAATTCCCAACGGCCAGGAGCTGGGCTAATGTTACCGCAGCTCTGGGCATTCAGGGCGCTTTGGGCATGAATTTCTAGGTATCTCCAGCTTCGCCAGGGCCACAGATCTCCGACTTACAAGTCCGATTGACAGAATTCGACTTTCGCACGCTGGGGGATGGACGCAGTGCCTCTGCCCGATATGCGAACAACTCAAACTACCGAAACGACTCCTTGATCCGGAAAGAGAGTATGTCAGTTCTGCGTTACGCTGAAAAACGTAAGAGCTGATGTTCTGAAGTGTGTGTGAGCTCGCTTTTGATCGCCGAGATCAAGCGTATCATCAAGGAGAGCGAGATCATGAAGTATAACAGGTCTCGCCGCCCTCTGGCTCAGACGCTGAACAGCTATGCAGGGAAGACGATGCGAAATGGCCACAGAAGAACAAGGACGGGCGCCAAGAGCTGGAGATCAGGTTGGGAAACGAACACATTTCATTCGAGGTACGAATGCCTGGAGATATATGGCGGTCTCATGAGAATGTTCGTTGACAATATTCTACAGACAGCCAAGATCGGATCTCTGATTGATGTTACGGACTCGGCGGACCCAGAAGGGTTACGAGTGTTCTACTACCTTGTTCAGGACCTGAAGGCGCTTGTATTTTCTCTGATATCATTACATTTCAAGGTAAGACGGGAAACTTCCAGTATGGATCTTGGTACGGTGTTTGTCTAACATGCATGGACGAACAGATCAAACCGATCTAGCGTTCACGGTGAAAACGTGGGGTCCGTGGATAGTCAATGGCGTTTTTGAGCGGTCATACCCTAGAGCAATGTACTTCATGATAGAAACAAATTCGATGACATGTAAATTCTCAGAGGTATAAGGTGTTGTTCGTTCTACTGCGAAGCACTCACACGGATATCTTCCCCGCCATCATGGACATGAACGTGACGAATTGATCAACCCTACCCTTTCTCTCTTCGATATTTGACGACATATTCATCCTCCACGCCATATTCCCTCCACCAGCGAGCTTCGTTTCTCTCAATTTATTTTGCTTAGAATTCTGTATTCTCTATCCTTCTTGAGTTCCTATGCATTGCTACTGAATCCCTTTCGCCTTTATCAAATGCCGACTCCGAACGATGAGACCTTCCACATCCAGTCCGTTAGCGATCCTCATGCAGAGCGGCCGATGCACACGACGTGCCCGCCCGACACCGAGAGGGTGAATGTGTGGAGGATCCAGGATGACGATGTCATCGCGCGCGAAGATAGTTCCGTTGAGGCTGCGCACGAGATGCAGCGGACAGCTTCAGCGAATGCGAGCGCGAGCGATCTCGGCCGAACGGAGACGCAACACACGCAACAGGCGCACACAAAGCAGATGGATATCGAAGACGCTGCCGGCAGCCCGGATGGCATGAGTTTGTGGGGTCTGTCGCCGGAAAGCAAGGAGAGCGATCAGAGACAGTCTCCCGTTCCGACGTCGCCTCCCGCCGCGGCGTACTCTTCCTCTTCTTCGATGAGATACGAGTTCTCCAATATCAGAGTACGATCTATCAGAACCATGGCAAGTCTATATGCGAGCTGAGCAGGCTGATGGTCACTAGCTCTTGCCGAACGCCACCTCCTCCTTCCTCCGCGCCGGCAGCAAGTTCCAAGGGACGCAACAATCCGAGCGGCAGAAGTACGAGGTCCAAGTCGAGATCAAGCACGTCGACATGGCCGAATCCTTTCTCTGCGGCTATCTACGCATCCAAGGTATTCACACCCCTTTCCCTTTCCCTTACTAGTCACCACGAAAACCCTCACTAACTCATCCCCCCAGGCCTGACCGACGAACATCCCACCCTAACCACCTACTTCGAAGGCGAGATCATCGGCACCAAGCACACCTTCCAAACCAAGCACGAAGCCTGGGGCGCGACGGAGAAATCCGACATGCAGCACTGGGCGCAGTTCCCCGCCTGGCGGCCGCTGGCCAAGCAGGCGAAAAAGGCCGATTTCAACTACAAGAACTTCGCCCAGCGCGAGAACATCTTCATGCGCTGGAAGGAGTACTTCCTCGTGCCGGACCACCGCGTCCGCGCCATCTCCGGCGCCAGCTTCGAGGGGTTTTACTACATCTGCTTCAACCAGGTCGCTGGTACTGTTAGTGGCATCTATTTTCATGCTAAGAGCGAGAGGTACGTTTTTTTGGCGGTTTGGCACAGAGAGAGAGATCTACTTCAGCGTGGCAGCCGGTTTCTTTTACTCGTCTGTGGAAGGCGGAGGACACGCATATATAGAGCCATTCCTGTCCCTCCGAACTACTTGTACAGTGGACGATCTGACGGATGAAATCCGAATAGGTTCCAGCAACTCGAACTCACGCACATTCCTGACCGCGGCTGTTACGGCGCCATGGAGTTCCGATGAAACCGACGGACCGTGACCCCACGACACACTACCGAAACGAGGGGGAGGGGGCGGGGGGTAATGAAATTCTCTCTACACACACATGTACCTTGTCAGCGAGCGACGGGGTGTAACGTCCTCCAATCCCCAATTCCTTTCCCATCTATCTGGTATCTTCTTCAAGACTGTTCTTTCTGCAGACCATCTCATCTCGTGTACTTGGATTCGACGGACCAGGGTCGAAGGATGGCTATTTTCTTCATGGACCTCATTTATTAAACTGCTCATGACTTACGAGGCAAGACAATGCCCTTGGGTTTTGGGGCGTCGAACTGTCGATATCGATATGGTAGTTAGTTGACAGATAGGTAGGGCGGAGAGGGGGCGAATGAATCGAACTGAATATCCTTAGGTAATCGTGACTGGAATTTCAGAGGTAGCTTGCGTTTCGGTTGGTGATGCTGTAGATGTCGTTTGGTAGATAAGTATCTTGACTGAGTTCCTTGACCTGTCTCTGCCAGGTGTCGGATGGTCGAGGGAGTGGATGCTTGGCTACGACCTGTTCGATGCCCGTCCGCAGCGGAACCTACGTTGGACCTGCCTGTGTAGCTTGAACTCGGGTGTCCGGTGAGGAGTAGCTCGACGATGACGATGTG